>Ga0123335_1000881_pt1 | contig 50317 bp, 33 predicted proteins | sample BiotimSIPDNA_2_FD_89707 | JGI IMG/M metagenome (GOLD analysis project Ga0123335, IMG submission 89707) | Anaerobic biogas reactor microbial communites from Washington, USA - Biogas_R2 time_0 SIP DNA | ecosystem: Engineered > Bioreactor > Anaerobic > Unclassified | place: Washington, USA...
ATCCGGCGCGATTTCGTACTTGGCACCTGTCTCGTTGGCGCCCACCGCCACTTGGATTGGAAGATTTCGGGTCAACGTGAATTGCAACTTGAGCGCCTCCAACGGGATGTGGCCGCAGTCGAAACTCCGGTCCAGCGTCTTGGTTTCGAAGGTCAAGCCGCCGTACGCCTTTATCGGCTTTTCGACTTCCAATCGCACCTCGGGGGTTGTATCGATTGGATTCACCAGCTTGAATCCGCCCCATTGCCTGAAACGCCACAAGGGAGGTAGAGGGTCGATGAACGAAATCACTTCCCCACCGGCGGGGACGGCGACAGGATCCTTAAGCCCGCTGACGGGAACGACTTGAACCTCGGTGATCACATCCGCAGCTGGATCGATTTCCTCGGGGTCCGTGGTCAACCACATGTCGTCAAAGTACGCTTCGCCGCGATTATGGAATCCAGAGGCGCAATGGATGAAGGCGACTGCCAGTTGGCAATTCTCGGGAACCATGCATTTAGCCTGGAAGCGTTCCCAGTCTGTCTCCGTGGCGCTGTTCACCCAGACTGCGTCTCCGCCACGCTTCCCGTCAGCCATTTCCAAATAGATTCCCAGGCCTACGCAGCGGGCTGGTTGGGAACTCACCTGCTTGATCCAACCGCCAAAACGCAGCAGCTTTCCGCGTGCCGCCGCCAATTCCTCGCGGGACAAGCCATAGCCAAGGGAATGGTTCAGCAACCCAGGGTCGTCGTCCTTCAGATGCAGCGATGCATTTCCCGAATGCGCTACGCCCTTTGCCTGCTCGAATATGGCAAAAGCCTCACGGCCGCCTTTCGGGTAGCGCCAACGCCAAGCAGTCGGCGAAGGATGCTTTTCGCCCCAAGACTCGAATCCACTGTTCTCAAACAGATTCCCTCCAAACAACAATACATTGGACAAAATGAAAAAGCTTAAAAAATAGCGCATAGTGGCTCCAACTTGATTTCTAGAGGGACACAAAAACATAATAACCATCGTAAAATAGTTTATTTACCCTTTATTTGCGGATAGTCAAATTCACATTGGGAGATTTTAGTGCGATGGCAGGGCAACAGTGAATTTCTGTTGCATTCTTTGCATTTCAAATTCAATTAATCAATTTTGTTCGACTTGCAAAAAGAGCTGCAGTGATGTAAATTCATTAGATTTGGTTTTAATATTGTAAAATTGTCTTCATGCGAGCAGCTTTGAAGGCAGCTAACAATCAAGAGCAACACATTGGAGAATTATCGATGAACATTGACTGGTCCAAGCTAGGTTTTGCGTATATGCAGACACGCAGCCACATTCGCTACACGTGGAAGAATGGTTCTTGGGATCGTGGCGAATTGGTTGCCGAGCCGTATTTCAACATCCACATTGCTGCGACGGCATTGCACTATGGCCAGACTGCGTTCGAAGGTTTGAAGGTCTATCGTTGCAAGGATGGCGTTGTTCGTGCGTTTCGCCCCGAGATGAACGCCCGCCGCATTTCGGCGAGTGCCCGCCGAAGCTGCATGGCCGAGATTCCCGAGGAGTTGTTCCTTGATGGACTCCGTCGCGTTGTCAAGGACAATTTGGATTATCTTCCTCCCTACGGGACAGGTGCGACGATGTACGTTCGTCCATTGTTGTTCGGCAGCGGCGCCCAGATCGGCGTGAACGCTGCAAACGAGTACACGTTCATCATCATGGTGATGCCGGTCGGCGCCTACTACAAGGGCGGCTTGAACCCCGTCCGTGCGATTATTCTTGACGACTTCGACCGTGCTGCACCCAACGGGACTGGCGCATCGAAGCTTGGTGGCAACTACGGCGCCGCCCTGTTGCCGCACAAGATCGCCAATGAAAAGGGATTCTCCGTTGACCTCTACCTGGATGCCGCGGAGCACAAGTACATTGACGAGTTCGGCACCTCGAACTTCCTCGCCATTGACAAGAAGGGCGCATACGTGACTCCCAAGTCCAAGTCCGTGTTGCCCAGCGTGACGAACGACGGCTTGATGAAGTTGGCGGCCCATTTGGGCATGCCGGTGGAATGGCGTCCGATTTTGTTTGAGGAGATCGCCGACTTTGCTGAAATCGCGGCTTGCGGAACGGCGGTCGTGATTACCCCTGTCAACGAGATCGTACGTGGCGACCAGGTGATCAAGGTCGGTCCGCGCGAAGGCGCCGGTCCGGTGCTGCAGAAGTTGTATGACAACTACACTGCGATCCAGTGGGGCGAGGCTCCCGATCCATTTGGCTGGACAGTCGAGCTTTAAGTTTGAATATTGTGGGGGAGCTGGGGAATCGTCGTCGGGCGGAAAAAACTGTTGGCGAAACTCCAATAAACTGGGTGGCTGGAGCGTTTTAAAGGTTGATTAATTTATTGAAGGAATAAAGCAGGAGATGACGATGGCTATTAGTAACTTGGAGAGTATCGAACGTCTGGAAGCGTTATCCGTATGCAGCGGACATGATCGCAGTGAGCTGACCGACTGGGATTTGGTTCAGTTGATGTGCGATGGCGATGGCGATGCCTTCGTCGAGATTGTGACCCGCTACGAGACGAAGTTGATTGCGTACGCCCATCGTTACGTTGGAACTCTAGATATTGCCAAGGATATTTGCCAGGAAGTGTTTTTGAAGTTGATTGCGAAACCCCCGCGTTCGTTGCAGAACAACAACCTTGGTCCTTGGCTGTTCCGTGTTTCTCACAATTTGGCGATTGACATCATCCGTCGCAGGAAGTTCGAGATTACTGGCGAGGTCTTGCCGGAGGCTGAGACAGGGCATCGTACTCCGTTGGTGTCGCTGGCACACAAGAATGACATTGAGATGTTGCGTGGCCTGATTGCTGATTTGCCTGAGGATTTTCGTCAGGTTGTAGAGCTTCGGATATATGGTGAGATGGCCTTCAAGGACATCGCTGAGACATTAGGGATTCCTCAGGGTACTGCTTTGTGGCGCATGCATGAAGCCATCAAGCAGTTGCGGTCTATGTGGGGAAAGTATGAATCGTAATTGCGAGCATCTTCGGACACGTGCGATGTCGCACGGCGAGGACAGTGAGGACTATTCGGCATGGGTTCGCCATTGCCGCCGTTGTCCTGACTGTCAGTCCGAGCTGTTCATCTTAGAGGCTTTGCGCGAGGACGCCGAGGGCAAGCGTGTTCACTTGCCCCGTGAGAGCGTCGCGAAGCTTTCTGCCATTGCCCAGGCTCGATATGGTGGCCGTCGCCGCCGCCGTCCCTTGCGTTTGCTGTGGGGCTTCGCCTGGAAGGTTAGCGCCTTGGCGGCGATGGTTGTGTTTTTGCTTCATGTCGTCCCAATGGATTTCGGTCATGATCCTGTTGCGCCTGTTGCACCGCGTGAGTCTGCGTCGCCGTCATTGGCACGAGTTGTTGAATCCGAGTTTACTGGCTTGGGCGCAATGGAATCCGAGGTTGTCGCCTTGAGTCCTGGTGAATACAGCTACCAGCATCGTATGGCGGCATCTCATGGTACCGAGATGGATTTGGGCATGTCCGAGTGGATGGATATCTTGCCGGGTCAGAGCTTCGAGCGTCAGATTCGGGACTCACGCCGTCGCGTCAGCGTCCAGCGCCAGCGGATGGAAGATTTGATCGATTGTGATTTGCGTGGTTATTGATAGGGTTTCAATTGCCTTTGCTTGAATTGGGTTGATCGCCGCAAGGCGATTTTTTTTTGTCGCGAGGCTTCTTGGTCGTGGTTATGTTTCAAGAGAGTTTTGATGTAATCGTCGTTGGGGCTGGTCATGGTGGGTGCGAGGCTGCACTTATGGCAGCAAAAATAGGTGCGTCCACGTTGCTGGTGACCTTGAACAACGACCACATCGCCCAAATGTCGTGCAATCCAGCGATCGGTGGCGTCGCAAAGGGGCAAGTGGTCCGTGAAATCGACGCGCTTGGCGGTGAAATGGCAGTTAATGCGGATGCCACGACCATCCAATTCAGAATGCTGAACGATTCCAAGGGAGCTGCGGCGAAATCCCCGCGCGTGCAATGCGACAAGGTACTCTACCAGCACCGAATGAAACTGGTCTTGGAAAAGCACGAAAACTTGTTCTTGCACCAGGCCGAAGTGACAGGCGTCATCGTGGAGAATGGGAAGATCGTTGGAATCCGGACGGGATTTAGCGATTGCTGGGGATGCAAAGCCCTTGTGCTGTCAACGGGGACTTTTTTGCGCGGCAAGTTGCATTTTGGCTTGGACTCGAGGGTTGGCGGCCGTTGCGGCGATCCGGCTTCGATTGCCTTTGCCGATTCGCTGCGCGACGACTTGGGGCTTGAGATGGGGCGTTTGAAGACGGGGACTCCGGTCCGGGTTTTGGGGCGCACGATTGATTTCCAGTCCATGGAGCGGCAGGAAACGGATGCGAGCCATCGCAGGTTCTCGTTTCGTGAAGAGATTCCGCATTTGCCTGTGTTCCCCGACTTGACTCTGAATCATCGTCCTTGTTACTTGACCTATACGAACCAGTCGACAGCGGATGTTGTTCGTGAGAACCTATCTCGTTCCCCGATGTATTCTGGGCGGATCGAGGGAATTGGCGCTCGTTATTGTCCCTCCTTCGAGGACAAGGTTGTTCGGTTTTCAGAACGCACTCGTCACCATGTCTACTTGGAACCGGAAGGGAATTCGACTGACGAGTATTACCTGAACGGGATATCCACGTCGCTGCCAGTTGATGTACAGTGGAAGATGATTCGTTCGTTGCCTGGGTTGGAGCGTGCCTTCATTAGCCGCTATGCCTATGCAATTGAATACGACTTCGTCTATCCTCATCAATTGGATTCGTCTTTGTGCGTTCGCCGCTGGCCGAATTTGTTTTTGGCAGGCCAGATCAACGGGACGAGCGGTTACGAGGAGGCTGCCGCACAGGGGTTGGTTGCCGGTTTGAATGCAGCTAGGCAGGCAGGGAATCTCGGTTCTCCAATGATTTTGGGGCGTGAAACATCGTACATCGGCGTCATGATTGACGACTTGGTGACGAAGGAGATTGTCGAACCCTATCGTTTGTTCACGTCTCGTGCGGAGTATCGTCTTTCTTTGCGTCAGGACAATGCCGACCGTCGCCTGAGCGAGATCGGCTATTCATTTGGCTGTGTCAGCGAGCGTGAGATTTCCCGTGTCAGGAAGCTGGAGTCGGACTTGGTTGTCGCGAAGCACGAGTTGTCGAAGATTCGTTTTGATGGTCGTTCTGTCTTGGAATTGCTGTCCCATCCTGATTTTGATTACCAGTCTTTGGGTGATCAGTTGCCCGTGTATTCGGAACGGATCTGGGAGCAGCTTGTCATCGAGGCGCGTTACGCAGGCTACATATCTCATCAGGAGCAGCAGGTCAAGACGATGCGCAAGCTGGAATCCTGCAAGATACCCGCAGATTTTGACTACAACCTTGAGGGGTTGAGCGCCGAGGCACGAATCAAGCTTGAGAAACGGCGTCCGTCAACCCTTGGCCAGGCATCGCGGATTGACGGTGTCACGCCTGCAGAGATTTCTGTTTTGCAAGTCCATTTGCGTCGTTGACCAAGTCCCCACCAGCACGTTTTCAGAAACAAATAAAGTGATGGTTTCAGTGCTGACAGTAATCGTTGTCCGTCTGGCAAAAATTTGCTTTGGCAAAAGTCTCACTCTTCCTTCGTTAATAAATTCACTGGTTTAAGTACGGACACCTGGGGTGCTCGTACTCAGGCGATGTCACAGGTCAAGTGGCTGAAAATGGTGCATTCTTAGTCGGAGAAGTCGGACGGGTCGGACAGGTCGGACAGGTCGGACAGGTCGGACGAATCATTCATAATTCAGCATTCAGCATTCATGTGACTGGCACCCGGGTGCTCGTACTCAAGCTGTCATGCTGCCAACTACCTTTTTTAGGATTATTCCTTGACTCGTCCTGTGTATTCGGATTCTGCCTTGGTGTCCAAGGTCGCCTTGAAGAAGGCATCTGCGGCGGCATTGCGTTTTGCGTCCCAAGGACGTGGCTTGCCTTCGAGTTGGACAACCCACAGCTTCAGCTGCTTCTTGTGATAGTTGACCATGCAGTTGGTTCCGAAGGCTCCGCCGTGACCGAACCATCCGTTTTCGTCGTCCACCTTGGGTGCGGTCAATCCCAGCGAGTATCCTCCGAGGTTCTGCGGGCGGGTGGTGACAGCAAGGATGCTCTTGACGGTTTCTTCCTTGAGTATGCGGACTCCGTTTTCTCCGACACCCAGGTTCATCAGCATCTTGTAGAATTTGAGCTGGTCAGAAGCCGTTGTCCAGAGTCCCGCTCCTGCAGAGGCATGGACATGGTCGCCATTGTAGGGTCTTTGTTCCCAATTGCTCTGAAGCTTGTATCTGGCAGGCGCTTTTTCGACGCACTCGTACATTTCGATTTGCGTCTTGAGCTGCTCGGCAGTCGGCTTGAAGGAGGATCTGGTCATTCCGAGCGGCTTGAAGACGCGTTCCTCAAGGAATTGCTCCCAAGGCATCTCGGTTATGACTTCGACGATTGCGGCGCCGATATCGATTCCCGTATTTGAGTAGGCATCCTTTGTTCCTGATTCGAATTTGATTGGCAATGCGGCCGCTTCTGCGGCGACGCTTCTCAGCTTGAGGCCGCCGCTCCAGCCACCGCCCTTGATATTGGGTTGCTTGGCAGGAAGTTCAAAGGCGAAGCCACCCGTGTGGTTCATCACCATTCTGACCGTCAAGGTATTTTGCGCCTTCCTGAGCGTACGGACACCGTCCTTTTCGGATTCGAGCACCCACAGCGTCTTGAATTCAGGCAGGTATTTGGAGACTGGATCGTCCAGGCTAAGCTTGCCTTCTTCGACAAGGATCGCGATGGTGACCCCGCAGAATCCCTTGGTCTGGGAACATTGCATGAACACGTCGTCCATCGTAATCGGGCGCTTGGCCGCGACGTCAGCATAGCCGATGCAGCAGATTTCCTCGACTCCATTGTTGTAGAAAACATTGATGGCTCCAGGCAATTCGCCTGATTCGACGAATGGGGCGAGGGCTTCACGGGCAAAGTTGGTGCTAGCAGTGTCTTGGCGAGGTGCCATGCTTTGGCAGCCGACCATCAATACAGCACACATCAATAACGCAAACAACAATACCTTCTTCATCTTCTTCATCTTCTTTCACATCCTTTTGCTCTGATGACTACAATTATCGCATCGAAAGATGCACTTGAAACCTTGGAGAATCCAACAGTTGCGTCATTCCCCGGCATTTGAGAGGAATGTCCCCATCATTTCGCGATAGAGCCTGACCTTTTCAGGTTCGGTAAGGAATTTTGTCGAGTATCTTCCTCCTGCGGAGGGCATTTGGACAAGTGTTTGGACTTTTTCGAGGACTTCGTTACCGCCTTTTGACTTGGCAAGGAGTTCCATGTATTCGTAGTCGTCAACGCCATCCCTGGATGCTTCGGCTCTAAGGCTGGTGACGGGTTTTCCATCGAAGTCCTGGCCTGGGTAGAACAGATATCCGTCGCCATTCGGGTATCTGACGAAGTAGGGATCCTGGGTCGGCGAATCTGCTTGCCTGATGTAGGCGTGCCATCCGTACTTCCAAGGATCGTAGGTAAGCCAGTTCATGCCCCAGAATTCATAGGCTGTCGCACCGTACTTGCAGCAATAGTGCGGGAGGAGCCTTTCGATGGCGCAGAGTGGGGTATCCAGGCTCATTTGTCCGTCCGTCGTAAACCAGAAGAGGTCTCCTGCCTCGAGTCTCTTTCTCATGATTTCCTCGGGGAATGCGCCGTAGTGGGCGACTCCCCAATGGCTCAGGTAGCCGTCCCAGTCTTCGCAGTGCCGCCATGTGGAGGAATAGATCGGCAAGTCGGGTTCGACTTCCTTGATTGCCTCGCAGATCGCTTGCATTTGCTCGACGACGAACTTGTTGCGGAAATGCGGCTCGTCTGAGATGTAGAGGGTGACCTTCTTGTCCCAGCCTTTTTCGCGCATGTGATCCATGTATTTGCGGAGTGCCTGCTGGTACAGCTTCTTGTATTCCGGCCTCAGCTGCCGCCTTGATTCTCCCTTGTCCCAGGGATAGTCCCCTTCGAAGGGCTTTTCGCCAAAGATGCTCTTCAGGGGATAGGCCCATCCGAATGCATAGAAGAATCCCGGGGTATAGCTGACGGGGAAACCCATTTCGTCGAAGTAGAATTCCGCCGCCTTGTCGTAGCCGGTGAAGTCAACGGTCACGTTTCCGTCTTCGTCTTTCTTGAAGACCGGCGAAGCGGCGACCGAGTTGGGACACATTTTCTTTTCACGCATGATCTTGAAGAAATCTTTGATGTCAGCGTGTTTTCCGATCGCGTCGTAGCGGCTTGAGCTTCTGTAGTCGTAGACGGCTGCGAATTTCAGTTCTTCCGGGAGTGTGAAGTTCCAGACTTGGATCTTGATTGGAAGCTCGATGTTTAGTCCGTCGCCTGCCAGCTTGATCTTGGCGTCATAGATTGCTGATTTCGTGTCTTTGTCCGTTTTGAACGAGAACCAGATCGGTTGTGTTGTGTTTTCGATGAGGTCGAATGTATTGACTGGCTTGATTGGGTCGGGCCACATTCCTGCCCAGCCATCTGTGCCGTGGCTATTTCTGGGGAAGAGGAGCACCCATTCGTCAGCCCTTGTATGGAAATAACCGCCCCTGCTGTCAACGGGGACATAGGCGACGACGCCGATTTCGCAAGAGATTCCAGTGTTTTCAAGTCCAGTGACGGAAGCGGTGACGTTCTTGACAGCGCTTCCGGCCCTGATTGCAAGTTGCAGCGGTTCTGTTTCGTTTCGTGCGAGCTTGACGTCAAACTGTCCGGTCAACGAGCTTAGTTTTCCTTTTGTGTCCGCGACAACCGTTGCCTGGATTGAGCCTGAGGCTTGTTTGGGCGCTGGATCTTCCTGGAATATTTTGACGACGGTATCGGTTTGCCAGATGGCGATCTGGTTTTTCGGGATTGGTTTTGATTCCATTTGTTCGGCATGTGCGTTCACGGTCTCGGCCAGGAATGCTCCATCGTGCCTCAGCGTGCCTGTGCCGTTCATGGTCAGATGCAATGAGATGAATCTGGTATCGGCACCCAGGGTGATGTTTCCGAAGACGGGCGTCCATCCGGCATGGATATCATCCAATGTGGGTGGTGGCGCCGAGCCGTATCCGTCCTTCGGGACTGTCTTGTCCTCATTGTGCATGTGGATATGCACTGTTGCCCGGGTATCGAGGTCTTCTGCCTTGAACCAGGCTCCGTAAACGTATGATTTTCCTGGCGTGACGGGGATCTGCTGTCTCCAGCCAATCCAATCTTTTTGGGCACCCTTGGGCACGGACATGAAGGCGTGCTTCTTGCCGAATCCACCCGGTGACGCCAATCCGCTGGTCACGCTGCCGGCATCGGATTTTTCTCCGCCCCAGCTCCAGGCGCGAGGAAGTCCATTGTCATGGGCTTCTTCGAAGGAGGGATTGGCCACCATGTTCGCCGGACTGTCAAGGAGTTCGGCAAATCGCCTGATGCCGTCGGCGGCATTGCCGCTTTCGACGAGAATCTGGTCCGAGGGTATGTCGCTTCCCAGCTTATGGCTGACCTTGACCTGATCGATTTCGTCCTGTTGCCTGTCGTTGGTGTAGAGGTAGAATACAGCGACCGTCTTGGCTGGAATCGACGCCCTGAAGAAGATATTGTTTCCGATTACGAACGTTGGAATTTCGGCGCCATTGTATTGGAGCGAGGCACGCTTGGCGCTTTTGTTTCTGAGTTCGGACTGGCTGATGCTTGCCAGGACGTTGTTTAGGTCGCTATCCAAGCTGTTGGTCAATCGGATTGGGATTCTGTAGTCATAGTTTCCGTTCCATTGGTTCAACGGCATTCGTCCTTGTTCCTTGACGACTTGGTATTCGGGGTTTCCGAAATGCGCAACCATGTCAAGTTCCGGGACTCCCTCCATTTCGAAGGCGAAATCGTCATACCATGCAGTTGCTCCCGCCTTGGTCAGCATTGTTCCTGTCCTGATGCTGGTTGCGTCTTCCGGGAGGTCGATCGTCATTGAGATTTCCGTCCAGTCGAACGTATTTTCAGGTGCGGAGACGCTTTTGTTGATTGCCATGTTTTGGGATTTTGTGCTGACATGCGCGAACCAGCCAGCCTGTCCACCGGTGTTTTCGCCCCTGACCTTGACTCGGATTGTGCACCTCGTGCCTCCTTTGACTGGGATGTTATTGGGCAAGAGCTTGAACCATGATCTGCTTGAGCCCTCATCGGTTTCGACCTTGATGCAATATTTTCCTGTGGCTGGTTTTTCGGTACTCAGCGTGATTCGGTGTTGGCTGTCTGTTTCGGAAATGCGCCATCCCAACGGGAAGCCCCTTGAGATGATTTCGAAACTTCCGTTGGCCAAGCCGCTTTCGATGCCCTGGAGTCGTTCCGGGATCAGCCACGCCTTCGGATTTCCGAAATAGACGTGGTAGGTGACGGTTTCGTCCTTGGCGGCTTTCACAGGCACGAAGAGCTTGCATTTCTCCGTGATGGGAATGTTTTCATCAAGGGGCAATCCAGAAGGAGCCTGCACATGGAATTTCACGTGTCGATTCTGGTCGTCAACCACGCGCAGCCGTCCCAGGAGTTCTCCGATGAGCGGCGATCCCTTTTCGATGTCCAGGCTTACGGGATTTCCTTCGGCGTCTTCGCCCTTGTTGGCGATTACGATGGGCAGCCGTCCCCTCCAATAGCCGCCTCCGTCAGCGTAGAACGTGGAATGCCATTTGGGCGCGCCAAGAACGAAGAACGACAACAATAACAACACGGTGCAAACTTGCTTCATAGCTTGATCTCCTGTGGAATTGGTCACGACGACCGGGTAAAACTTACAGTTCGAGTTGCCTTTCCCGGTCTCGTCATGAGTTTTGTTGGTGACTAGGGGTTACTTGAGCGGCTTTTGGTTTTCATGGACCATGTTGCCGAAGTCCGCGAGCAGCTTGTATTTGTTTCTCCAGCTGGTGTACATGATTCCGGTGCAGTTTTTGGTTTTGTTGCAGGTTTCGAGCCATTCCCTGCTTGTGTCAAGGGTATCCACGTCATAGTATGCCGCACCCTGGGTCTTGAAGCCGAGGTTTTCGAAGAAGGGCATGCTGATGTCTCGTTTCAAGTGGTACCAGCATGAGATGACGATGTCTTTCGGAATCATGTTCCAGACTCCTTCGAAGGAACCTTTGCAGCTGGCGTAGCTGGCGCGTGCATTGTGCGCTGGGTCGAGCATGTCAGACCAGATGTAGATCGTGGCATCGGGCGCGACTTCCTTGATGAACTGGCGTTGCTTGATGATGCAATCCGCAAGGATGTGCGCCATATCCGTATTTCTGGCGACGCAAGCGGCGCATGTGCCTCCTGCCCTGATTTCATCCATGCTCAGGAACCACTTCTTGGGATTGATCGCCTCCTTGATTTCCCGGGCTGATTGCCGGAAAAGGTCATAGACTTTCTGCTCGGACATGCAGGTCGTGAATTGCCATCTTCCGTATCTGACGGGATGGTAATAGGAAATGAGCAGCTTGGTGTCGTCCTTGAGGTTGGCGGCAGGCGTGAGCTTCAGGACCAAGGGCGGTTCGGGATTTGCAGGGAGCAATTGCTTTGCGGCTGGAACGGGTTCGTAGTCCTGTCCTTCGACGAGCACCCTGTCGCTATCCGCGACCTTGACGGTCAAGGGGCAGCCTGGTCTGCGGATGATATTGGTGACGCCCATTTCCTCCAGCTTTACGTCGTCAATCCAGACTTTTCCTGCCTTTGCGCCCCAGGTGCCGAGGTACAGCCTGCTTTCCTCCTTGTCGCCGGAGGAGAAGTACGTCTTGTATTCCTTCCAGTCCTGGGTCGGTTCGATTGCGGGCTCATATGCGCAGTATGAATCGCCTTTTAGTGTGTAGAGTTGGATCTTGACGCTGTTGGAGCCTACAAAGTCTTCCGTCTTGATCTTGCAGGACACCATGTATTGCCGATTCTTCTTGAGCTTTACGAGCATGCAGACTCGCGCGTGCCCATGCTTGTCTTCAGCGAAGTTTTCCAGTCTGATCGACGCCTTGCCCTCGGCTTTGACGTCGGTATCGACGAATGAGCGTTTTCCTGGCGCATCGATCCATCCGTTGATCTTGAAAGCATGTCCTTCGTATTCTTCGAAGTTTCCGTTTGGGAGTGGGGCGATTTCTTCTTGGACAATCGTAGCTGTATCGCCCTTGACGACGTATGGCACGTCAATGCAAGGCAATCCCGCAACGAGATTCCTGTCGTATCCGAGCATCGTTCCATAGCCGATTGACCAGATGATTGGGATCAGTTCGATTTTGTTGGCGTCGCAGAGTCGCTTGACTTCCGCAAGCCTTGCCTTTCGTGCTGCGTCCCACTTGCCGTAGGTATCGAGTCCACATGCGAGCAACATCCCATTGTAGTGGGACTTGGCGGCTGTTTCTAGAAGTTCCTTGAGTTCGACGACGTGCTGGTCATTGTTCAAGGAACGGGAGGCGTAAAACCAGCAATCTTCGTATTCGGCGGCGAAAGACAGGGTGACCGCAAACAGGGTCATCGACAATAATAGCTTTTTCATGGTGTGTTCCTTTTCGGTTATGGTTATGGAATCAAATGCAAGAGACAATTTAACAATATATATCATTACTCAAATCATTGCTTGGGCAAGAGTGTCCAGGAACCATCCTTGAAGAGGAGTTCCGCGATCTTGATTCGCTTGTCAACGCCATCGTCGGGAAGAAGTCGCTCGTCTGGCATCGCGACCTTTGCCGGCCACCACAATCCAACCCAGATCGAGAAGATTTCTCCGTCCTTCGGCTTGATCTTGTCATCGTTGACAGGAAGCTCGATTTGTCCCGTAGAAGTATGTTTTCCCGGCTCGAGGAAGTTGTCCTTCGAACTGGTTTGTCCGACCCTGGACAAGTGCCCCGAAGGCGCCTGGAGATGGATGAAAGGCAAGATGACGCCATCCATCTTCCTGTGGATTGTCCACTCCATCTCGGTGGAGAGCAGATTGCCGTCCAGCTTGACGGAGGTCGCATTGGCTGAATAGTCCGCCGCGATGCTGAGGGTTCCTACCTTGTATCGGCGGTTGCCGTCGTTGCCGTCAATGGGCAATTCGATGATTGGCTTGCCCAATTCGTCTCCGACTGAGATCATCACGTCGTACGTTCCCGCACTGATGTTTGGCGGGAGCTTGATCGTTCGCTTGCTGGAGAGTGTTTTCGCCGATTGGTCTACGCTGACGGGTAGGTTTCTGAGGTTGAACGCATCGTCGACCAGGACTGCGGCGACTCCTCCGTTTTTGTTCTTGAGGGTAATGATCGGGAAGTAGTCCTTGTAGGCAGGAGCAACTCCGCGATTTTGCCAGGTGGTCTCGAATTCCAGGGTTCCTTCTCTCAGGGACACTGAGTTCTGGAAAGTCACCTTGGTCGGCAGGAACCTGAATCCAATGACCAGGTTGATCTTCTTGATGAGTTCGCGCCAATCGGCGAGGAATTCGTCCGGCCACCAGTGGATTGAGGCGTAGGAAGCGTGGTAGTCAACAATCGATTGGAAGAATCCATGGCCGTCCTCCCAGCAGTTTTTCCTGATTGAGCCACCTACATGCTCGGATTCGATGTAGATTGGGGCGTTTGGCCAAAGCTGCTGTGCCGCCTTGGCGTGGAAGTAGGCCCGGGGTGGCGAAGAGACCAGGATCGAGTCGTCGCGAAGCCCCATCTTGTGCCGGGCAAAGGCATCGACTAACTCTTGGTCCTCGGCTTCGCGGGGAAGACCGACGATGAACTGCCCCGTGGAAGACAAGATGTCCAGGAATGGATGGAAGCCATCAGGGACGGTTTTCCCCTTCCAGTAGGAAGCCTTGATCTTGGCGGAGTAGGGCATTGCCTGGCGATCATAGTCAAAATCGATCAGTTTGGCGGCGCAGGGGCAGTCTTCCGGGAATGCGTTGCCTTCGGGGAAGGTCATTTCCGGGTTTGCCCTGACGGTCGGAACCCCGTTTTCATCGATGTCCATGAATGCAATCGGCGATTTGTTCTCGAAGTTCGGGTTGTGTTTCCAGCCGTTAAGCCTGGCATATGGGTTTCCCCTGTAGAATCCCGATGCAAGCACGAAGGATTTGCCGTGCCACGCCTTTGGGATGACCAAGTCGAAGGTCAGGTCAACGAACGAGCCGACGACGAGTTTGGGTGTCTTGAATCCTGGCCTTGAGAGGAAGTCGTCTTGCGCCAGCACAATGGTTTTCTTGAAGTGCTTGGCGTACAGTTCTACGTGCTTGAGGATTACTTCGTTCGGGTATTCCAGTCTGGTTGACGTCCAGGTATGTCCTTCACCCCAGGTGCCGAAGGAGCCGATGTCGAACAATTCCACATCCGGGTGTCCGTCGTATCTTGCCGCCAGTTTAGCCAGGAGGTTGTCAAGTTTTTCCAGGAAGATCGGGTCTCCGAAATCCGGTTCCCAATGCGTTCCGTCTTCGACGATTCCCTGGCCCGGCCTGAAGTAGTATCCTTTTGCCCCGGCATCCTGGACCCATTTTGGCGTTGCGTACTTGAAACCCGTTTCGGAGCAGGAGATTCTGAAGGATGCCTTGAGTCCCCGCTTCTGGTAGCGTTGCATCGGGGTGTCGAGGACCGACCACTCGAATTTTCCTTCCTCGGGTTCGATGACCGACCACGGAATCCTCAGGTAGATTTGCGTGAGCCCAGGCCAGGCCTCGAGCAAATCCTCGGGCGCCGTCCTGTTGCCGTAGTTGGTTAGGGAATTGTCGTAGAAGTGGAAAACGAAACCCATTCCTGGGTTTGACAGCTCCTTTCCGTTGTCGGCGAAGGTCGCGGTGACGGAATCGGCCTGTGCGGCGACGACCATCGAAAGCGATGTCAATAGAATTGCAAGACGTGGTTTCATCGTTGTTCTTTGGGGATTAAGGTGAATATGAATTATTTACCATCGGTAGTATCTATATGGGTCGTCCGTGGCGATCGGGTCTTGGACATAGTATGACTCGAGCCATGGGGGCGGGACTGTGATGTTCGGCTTTCCGGTCATGCCTCCCTTGAGGTAGGTATCATTGACGAGTACGACGAGCGTGTTGGGTTGTCCATCTGTCCTGAGCAGTCCCTTGTCGAGCTTGAACGATCGGTGCGCCCTGTAGTAGTCCTCCGGGTTTGTTTCCTTGGTTGTTTCTCCGAGGAAGTTTCCGTTGAGCCATGTCCAGGATTCGTCGTCGCAGGGACCGATGTTCAGGATCGGCGTCGCATCGTCGTCGATTTTCGGCGATTGGAAACGCAGTGCGTACCATGTGTATCCGTCGTAGTCCTTGAGTTCGGGGACCTGGTCTTCCAGCGTTGTGCCGGGCTGGTAGGGCTTCCAGGATGACGTATCGACGTTCCAGGCGAACCACTTTTGCTCACGGCCTATGACGTCAGGATCGATTTTGTATTTCCAGTTTGCGGTGAGGTCGATGAAACGTTTGTTTCCCGATCTTTTTTCGAGCTGTTTAACCAGCGGGTTTTGTGCTTTCGCGCCTAGGTTGGCAAGGATTTTCGCGGTGGTGAAGGCGGCTCTCCTGTAGGAGTGCCTGAGGTATGGTTTTTTATCGACGTCAATGTGCCATGGTGCGACTTGTTGGAAGACGAGCTGACGAGTTCCATTGTCGATCGCGCTAAATGTAGGCATGGTTATCCAGAGGTTGCTTGTGTCTTCTGGTTGGTCTTCCGGAACTGAGAAAGTTGCTTGCTCCAGTATTGCGTGCCAGTAAAGGTCAGCTGAGGTGAGTCCCCTGAGCACGTTTGGTGTCGTGTTTGGCAGTGCTGTCGAGCGGATTTTTTCCGGTGGGTTTGCCTTGAGTCCCAGTGCATTGAGTTCTTTGTCGTCAAGTCCGATAGCCAGCATCGCTGTCGTATCGAGTGTGAGCGTTGACGGGGTAAGGAGTTTTTCATCCAATCCATTTGCGAGTACGAGGACATGGTTGGTCTTTGGTTGTCCCTGAAGCAGTTCGTAGTCGATCTTGAGTGCCTTAAGCAGGTTTTCGCCTTCTTGTCCGCCTGCGTAGAGGACTTTCTTGGGCGGTTGCGGCTTGGGCGCCTGATCCAGGTACGTGAGGATATTGAGCAGGATTTTTTGCGCGATGAGGTCTTGCGTCGTTCTTGCGGATACGTCGAGCTGGCAGAAGATCGTGCGTCCATTGTCTTGGATGGTTTCGAGGAGTGGTGCGTATTGCAGGTCGAACCCTCCTACGAGTATGGGGTGCCAGTTTCCGATCGTCGGCTTTTCAATGAGCACCGAGGCGACGCATCCCCTGTTTCCGCTTCTCCAGACTCTGGTATTGGAGAAGTCGAGCCAATTCCATTTTGGGTCTGAGAATTCCCTTTCATCGAGGTCGAGGTATGGCGGCACCAGGGTTGCGTTTCCTCGCCAGTTTGCGAAAGCGGTGTTGATGTCTGCGAATGGTTTTCCGTCCTTGGGATTGTCCAGGATTCCCTTGATTACCTGATGTGGGTTTTGGGTATGGAAGAGTTCTCGGAGTCCGTGGATGTTGGCTCGGAATCCCAGTTGTTCCGTGAGGGCGTCGTAGGATTGCTCCAGGAAGAGGACGTTTCCATTTTGCACTGCATTGGCGAGCCAGTCGATATGAACCGGCTCGTCAAGGGCTTCACGGCCGATGACGACGACCTGGTTTAGGTTCGGTGGCGTGTCGTGCTTGAGTTTCTGGATCTTGACGCCCGGGAGCTTATTGATTGTTTTTGTGGAGAGATTCTTTGGGTCGTAGAGCTGCACGATCGTTCTTGGGATTTGGTTTTTGTCTTCCAGTGGCAGGACTTGGAAGTTGAATTCATCTGTCCATGTGTCCGCGTTGTCGAACGTCGCTGTCATTTGGAGCGTTTGCTGAGTCGCCTCCATATTGTCTTTGATTGGGATGGTCAGGTAGATGAATTCGAGTTGTCCCGGCTTGACTGTTTCGGTGAAATGAACCACTTGGTCATCGTCCTTGAGTTTCCATGTTCCCTTGACTTTTCGGATTTGCCTGGTGTCATTGATCAGCGCGATTGACTTGCTGAGTTTTTCGCCTGGCTTGAAGACATGTGATTTTTCCGTCGGCTGGTCTTTTTGCCCGGCGAAGAAGGCCGAAGTCGGCATGTTGTACCTGAGGAAGGTCTCTCCGACAGGGGATGGCGCCCAGTCGGAAGCAGGTGACGTTCCGTAGATGAACCGGGTTCCTCCGTCGTCCGAATTGACATCGGGTACGATTCCTGGTTTTTTCAGGTCATTCAGGTTTTCGTGCTTTTCCAGTGGCGGCGTGCTGGCGTGCTTTTCCCAAAGTTCATCTTGGTCCCAGGGGAGCATCGCCGAGACGCCTTGCATGCGGAATGACTTCCAGTTGTCCGACACGAACTTGGCGAGGATATTCTTGTAGAATGGATAGTGCCTGACTCCGCCGCAGAGTTGCCACCATGCGAAAGGTTCCCCGGTCGCCCAGAGTTTTTCCTCCAGCTCAAGGGGCTTTTGCCCGAATTCCTCAGCTTGCCTGTAGGCGTCTTCCCCGATTTCCGCAGCGGCGAATTCAGCGGCCCAGAGGCTTTGGAATGCCTTTGTGCGCCAAATGAAGGCGGGGCCGCGATAACTTGACCAGCTCGAAATGTGGGGCATGCCCCATTCGACGAAGAACACGGGCTTGATTCCGTTCTTGGACCAATGCTCCATCCAGTCCGATCGTTCCTGCATAGGCGCCCAATTCAGGTAGATGTTGATGCAATGCAGGTCTCCGAGGTTGCCGGATTCGTGGTGGTAGATCAATCTCGTCGGATCGATTTTCTTGGCGATGTATTCGGAATGCTTTGCCTGGACTCGCCTGAAATACCGTTCAAATCCTGGTTGGCGTGCCGGGTTGCTCCAGTCGATGCCCTCCGGTTCGTATTTGTACTTTCCGTCGATCTTCAGTGGATTTTGGTCTCCATAGTACCCTGTCGCGTTATGGTTCATTGCGTACATGACTACGGCGGGATTGTTGGCGACTTTTCGTATGACGAACCGGGTCGTTTTCTCGTATCTGTCCCGTGTTTCCCGCTCGTGCAGCTTCCAGTCGAACGCATTGAGATGGGGTAGCGAGAAAGACATCAGGAAACCATTTTCCTGAACGGCTTCCAGGAGTCCTTCCAGATGGTTCATGTAACCGTACGTGAAGTTGTAGTGCCCGTTGATGAGGAAGTTGAATCCGTAGAGTCTCATCCTGCGGAGCATTTCCGCTGCGTCTTCCTTGGTGTTGGTACGGACCCAATTGTTGGAACCTGCATCGCAATGGAGCGCCCTGAGGTGGATGGGGATCCCGTTGAGGTGAAGGTCCTTGCCGATGGCGGTGAACTCCCTGAAGCCGAAGTCAACGGGCGTTGTCTGGTCGATGACGTTTTCTGTCTTGGGATCGAGGATGGCAATCTTCGCCTTGAGGAGCACAGGGGTGTCCAAATCCCAGATCGGCGCGTTCTTCCAGGTGAATTTGGCCGGGATGATCTTGTCGGAATTGGGCTTGAGCGGCTTTGAGGTAAATGTCTTGACCGAGTTATCCGGCAAGGTGACGTCCGCCTTGACGACAAGCGGTTCATCTCCTGGCTGGAGGAGTTCGGCATTGAAGGTAATCGTGTTTCGGCTCGTGGAGGTAACGATGTGCACGAAGTCGATTTTCGTTCCCTTTGGCTTTGCCCTGAGTTCAAGGTTGCCGCTGATGCCCTTGTTATTGACGGTCGCCTCTTGCTTGATGATGCGGTCGGGCGCCATGAAGGCATCGCCGTCGTTGGATAGCGGGATTGCCTTGACGAGGATGGCGAGGGTTTGCCTTTTCCCGGGAATCAGCTTGCCGGTCAGGTCGATTTCGCCGCCGGGGAACCAGAGTTCGGCGGCGGGCTTGTTGTCGACGAATACTTTTGCGTAGGTGTTAAGGAGCGAGAAGTCGAGTGTGATTTCCTTGTCAGTCCAATGGTCAGGCGTGGTAAAGGTTCTCTTGTACCATGCGATTTCCGTTGGTTTTGCGAGTCCTTCCGCGAAGTTGGCCTCCAGGTATGGAGCGATCAGCGGCTCTTGGAAGGGGTGGGATACGCTCCATGTGCTCGGCCATCTTGCCGGCAGCTTGAACCATCCCCAGCAATCGTTTTCGCCTGGCGGCTGGTCATCAGAAGCCTTTTCGTCCACGACGGGCCTGAATTGCCACAGTCCGTTCATCGAGATGGTTTCCCGTGTTTCGGAGGTTTGTGTCCAGGCGCCATCGAGCGATTGGGCGACTTCAGGGTCGATGGGGCAAGGCACGTTTCCTGGCTTGGCTGATTGTTCTCCGATGACCGTAAAGGTGATGTTCTTGAATTCGACGGTTCCCGACACTCCGTAAAGCGCGGCCGAGAACCTGAGTTCGACGGCATTTTCCGGTATGATGTACGTGCGTTTGCAATGCCTCCAGTTGGTTGAGCCGCACCAGCCGAAGACATTGGGCCAGCCACCGACCTGCTTGCCGTCCTTGTCGTAGAAAGCCATGGGGAGCCTTGCCGTATGCCAGCCTTCCGGTCCATAGACAACACTGGTGGTTTTCATCCAGAAATCCAGCCTGAGACGACCGTATTCCGGCTTGAGAGGGAGTGTCTGCGATGCGTTGGAATGCTGGATGTCCTTGATAACCAGCTTGTTGGAACCGTCTGTGTTCTTTTCGACGGTGACATTCTGGTGGATTCGCCAGCCGCGAGGACGGCCTTGGGAATCCAAATCGGAAAAATCCGGGTTGACGACGAGCTGCTGCGCGATGGCTAGCATGGAGGTAAGCAACAAAAGCGTGGTAATGTGTTTCATAAAGTGCCTCGTTATGGGGTTGGCTTGGACTGAACCATCTTTATGTAATTTAGTAATATGAGGCGTGAAATCCATAAAACCAACATAAAAACCATGATTTTAGATTTAGTTTTAGGGTGTTTTTCGTCTCATAGTCCCAGTCCCAACACCAGCTAGAAAACGCCTGCAAACCTGAAAGCCGATGGAGATAGGCTAAAAACAGCCAGAAAAAGCAGGCAGATTTTTGTAGAAGATTTCATGTCTGAAATTTGGAACTTTTAGGAAAGAGTGGCATATTTATGTTTTTCCTTAAAAAGCATAAATAACCATATAAAATATGTAGTTTTTCCTTTGGAGCAAGTATGTTTAAGAATTTGGCAACTGTGTTTTTTTTCTTTTCGACGTTGTTATTGGCGATCATTCTTGTGTCGGGTCATTTTGCCGAGAACAAGAAACTGAGTGCTGTCCAGATGAAGTTGGATACGGCATTGTTGGAGAACGAGTCCTTGAAGTCCTCATTGGAGGCAGAGAAAGCCCAGCGTGCTGAATTGGAGGAGAGCAAGAAGGAGTTGGCTTTGCTTGTCGAACGCGTCAAGGCCGAGCAGGCTCGCGTCTCGGTGGCCCAGAAGAAATTGACTGAGACCCAGGCTGTTTCCGTTGCTATGGCGAGCCAGATCAGCCAGTTGAAGAACGAGTTGGTTCGTTGCCAGGAGTTGGTCAAGCAGGCTTCGTTGGCTCCGTCAAGGCAGGAAGTCGATAAACTCAGCAACGAGAATGCCGAGTTGCGGAAGTCGGTCGAGGCACTTCAAGATCAGCTGAAGGAAGGCGGTTCCGACGCGTCGTCGGCTGCTGCCTTGGCTGCCTTGAAGAGGGAGAACGAGAATATGCGCAAGCAGTTGACGGTGATTTTCGCCAATACCGGCAAGCTCATTGACGAATTGGACGCCGCCAAGAAGGCGCTGAAGGAAGGCGGACCCACAGGCGCTGACGCCGATTTGAAGCAGCAACTGGACAAGGCGCTGGCGGACATTCGCCTCAAGGATCATCAGATCGCCGAGCTCAAGGACAAGCTCGCCGGAAGATAAAGTCGATACGTCGCCAATCCAATCACTCAAACAAGGATTGATTCATGCGAAAGCTTAAACTCTACTTGGTATTATGGATAGTATGTCTTGGCCTGGTTCAGGCGTTGCGCGCGGAGCCGGTGCCAATTTCACTGGACCTGGATCAACTGAAAAAGACGATTCCGACCATCACCAGTGACCGTTACCCCGATGCGGATGATGTGCTTGTAGACGACTATCTCCATACCAAATACCAGGCTGACGGTACATCGATCACCTATGACGACCAGGCGTTCAAGATCCTGACGGAGAAGGGCAGGAAGGCAAACCGGACGATTACCTTGTGGTTCAATCAAAGCTACGGTTCGGCGAAAGTCCTGCTGGCAGAAATCTACAAGGGGGATGGGAAAGTGGTCAAGGTCGATGTCGAGAAGCTGTCCCAGGTGATGGTTGACCGCTCGCAGATGTCGTCGAACATCTTCGATCCGAACCACAAGAATTGGACGACGACGATACCCGACTTGGAAGTTGGCGACACGCTTCGTTTCGTCACTTGCCACGAGACCACGAAGCCAAGGGTTCCGAATACGTTCAGCGACTACCATACGTTCGAGGGGACCATGCCGATTGTCCGGTACAAGATCGAGATCGATGCCCCCAAGGCGCTGCCATTGAAGCATCACATCCTGAAGGACGAGGTCGAGGGCACGGTTGCGTTTTCACAGAAGGAATCCGGTGACAGGATCGTGTACCAATGGATTGCCCAGAATGTGCCCCAGATGTTTCCCGAGGCTGACATGCCCGCACGGTACACGGTCGTTCAGCGCTTGCTCGTTTCCACGATCGCGTCATGGAACGATGTGTCCACATGGTACTGGAATCTGTGCCTGCCGCGGATGAAGACGACAGATGCTATGAAGGCCAAGGTCGACGAGTTGACCAAGGGATTGACGAACCGCGACGAGATCATCCGCGCCGTGTTCCGCTTCGTATCCCAGGAGATTCGCTACATGGGGATAACGGTGGAGAAGGAAGCGCCTGGCTACGAACCCCACGACGTCGAGTTGACGTTCAACAATCGGCACGGTGTTTGCCGCGACAAGGCCGCGTTGCTGGTTGCCATGCTCAAGCTTGCCAACATCGAGGCTTTTCCCGTCCTGATCCATGCCGGGCCGCTGAAGGATTCCGAGATTCCGCAGCCGTACTTCAACCATGCGGTCACGGCGGCGCTCAACTCCGACGGGACGTACATGCTGATGGATTCCACGGACGAAAACACAAAGCAGTTGTTCCCTTCCTACCTGGCGAACAAGAGCTTCCTGGTTGCTCGCCCCCAGGGCGAAACCCTCAAGACGACGCCATTTTCGCCAGCCAAGGACAATATGCTTACCATCGAGGCAAAGGCGGAAATCCATGCGGACGGCAGCCTGGACGTGACGGCGGACATTGCGTTTGACGGAATCAACGACAATTCATACCGCGGCGCCTTCGCCAACCGCACCCCGCAACAGCAACGTCAATTCTTCGAGCGCGTCGCCAAGCATATCGCTCCCGGCGCAATAGTCAAGTCCCTGGTGCTCACGCCGAAGGACATGCTGGATACGGAAACGATGCTCAAGGCGACGATCCAGCTGCATGCCGACACCAACTTGTTCGTCGCCAGGGGCGAAAATGCGATTTTGACTATTCCTCAATTTGGTTCCTCTTTGGGCATCATCAACTTTGTGTTGGGGAATGCCGGTCTTGAGAAGCGCAAATATCCATTTTGCAATGACATTGCCTGCGGCGTTCGCGAGAGCATCGAGTTCAAGCTCGATCCCGCCTGGGGCAAGCCGGTGGTATTGCCCAGCTACCAGGACATCAGCGACGGCCAGGTGAAGTGGACGAAGAGCCTTGATTTCAATCCCAATTCACGCACATTGGAGCTGAAATCGGAGTTTGCCATCAATACAGTGCAATTCATGCCCGACCAATACCTGGCGCTGAAATCCCACCTGAAGACCATCGAGGTCAACAATCGGAAAAAGGCGATTTTCAGCCGCGAGGCCACATCCGATCCGGAGACGGCCGACCAGGCGGAGATAGACATTGAATTCATCTCTGATGATCTTCATATCGAATTGTCTGACGAGTTCAACTGGACCGAGACGAAGACGGTGAAGATGCGGATATTGACCTACAATGGCAAGAAGATGTATTCGGAAATCAAGGAATCATATAATCCGATTTGGGAAGACGTGAAGTTGGATTATGCTCGGGTGACGAATCCCGACAAGGCGACGGGGAAGAGCATTGTAAAGGAAATATCGAAGGAAGAGATCAACTTGATGGATGCTGGGTGGGTCGCGTCAGCCCCCCGCTATCCTGCGGGAAAAACGTTGGTCGCCTCCTTGCCGGGCGTTGAGATTGGCAGCGAGATCGAGTACAAGTTGATCCGTGTCGTCAAGAATTATCATTTCTTTTCGTGCAATCGGAATTTCCGCGGGGTGTATCCCATTGCGAAGCGCACGCTGACGATATCGTCTCCGTTGCATATCAAGCTTCAGACTGCCGTTTTCCAGAATGGGTATTTGGCGTCCGATTTGACTGCTCACGAAAACAACATCATCGAGTCTGTCAAGCCTGACAATGGCCGGAACGTCTGGACTTGGACTTCGGTCAACCAGCGGATGATTGCGAAGGAGCGCTCGTGCCCGCCGGCGCCGGCATTCTTGCCTTCCGTCCAGACGACCACGGGGAATTGGGCTACGCACGCCGCGAAGATCGCCTTGGCGCTGAAGTCAAAGGCGGTTCCCGGCCCCGAGACGAAGAAGCTGATCGAGACCTTCAAGGCATTGCCCAGAAGCGAGCAAGTCAAGGCGGTGCGCGACACTGTCGCCAAGTCGATTCGCACTGCGGGACCCAACTTTCTGAATCTTCCATTGGATTGCCTGACCGAGCCGGATGTCACCCTCAAGGAAGGATATGGGCATGCGGGCGATGCGGCGATTCTTCTCTATGCAATTCTCTCGGAGCTGGGCCTGCAGCCGGAATTCATCCTGGCTACAACGTCGCCAAGATACAATAAGATACTTCAGAATGCCATCAACACCCCGAGCTATACTCTGTACGATGCCGTCCTCGTCCGCGTGGTTGATGACGGCAAAACCATCTGGCTCAACGATCAAAACCATTATGCCCAGCTGGGTACGACTAGGTTTGAAGATTGCCCCGCCTTGCTGATGAACGGGAAAAGCGATACCATCAAGCCGGACCAGGATCGCAAGGACGAGACCCATACCCTTGTCACGTTGGAAATCAAGGACGACGCAACGGCGATCTTGACCGAGCGGGAACTCGTTTCCGGTTCGTCGTTCACGGGCTTCAAGCAACTGTACGATGAAATCACGCCCGAGGAACGGCGGCGCCACATCCAGGAAATCATCGCTGGGATTTCACAGAATGCGACGTTGATTGGCGAGTTCACCACGAAGTTTGACCAGTATCCCGGCGAACGCTCCTTCGCCTGCCAAATCAAGGACTACGGAGTTATCGACAAGGATTTCATGTATTTCAACATTCTCACTGGTAGGTTTACCAGGGCTCTTTCATCGTTGACAGACAAGCGCAAGAATCCCTTGTATTGGTCTTGGCCCGTGCGGAACCGCTACGAAGCCAGGCTGGTATTGCCTCCTTCATACAAGAATGTGCTGATTTTGCCTGAAGTGTTGGAATGGACTCAACCGTCCGGCGACGGAACCCTGTCCGCCAAAGTGACCAGGCAGGACAACGGAGACATACTTTTCACCTATGAAGTCAACCTGAAGCCAGATGTCATCCAGCCTGAACAGTACCAGGAACTTGTTGAGATCGCCAAGAGGCTGACCCATCCCGCAATGCGAACAATACTGCTCAAGAAATAACAGAAAGATGCCAATCGTCGAGAAATCCAGTTACAAAACCCCATTTTTACTGGGCAACGCCCATATCCAGACGATCGTTCCCAGCTATATCAGGCCTAAGGAAGACATCACCTATGAACGCGAACCGATGGACACGCCGGACGGAGACGTGATCCATCTGGATTGGTCCAGGACAGGTTCGGACAAGCTCCTGGTCATCAACCACGGGCTTTGCGGACATACCAAGCGCCACTACGTCCTCTCCTTGGTCAAGGCATTCAATGAAATAGGATGGGACTGCCTGGCATGGAACTACCGAGGAACAAGCGCTGAACCCAATAAGCTGCTGAAGTTTACGACGAACGACTCTACGGACGATCTATCGTGGGTGGTGAACTACGCGATAGAACATGGTGGATACTCGTCAGTCGCCCTGTCAGGATACAGCATGGGCGGAAATTTAGTTGCATTGTACTTGGCTCGCGAAGCTGACAGTCTTCCCGAAGAGGTCGTTGGCGGCGCCGTGTTTTGCGCCACCTTGGATTTGAAGGCCTGCTCGTTGGCGCTGGATTCGACCTTTACCCGTTTTTACGAGGAGCATTTTCTGCACAAGTTGTTTGACATGATGATTGAGAAGAACGCCCAGTTTCCGGATCAGGTTGACTTGGATCTGCTTCCGGGGATCAAGTCGTTCAAGGATTTCGACAATGCCTTTACAGCTCCGCTGTGTGGTTTCAAGGATGCCGAGGACTACTGGCTCATCGCCTCGGCATCGAACTATCTTGAGAAGTTGGATCGTCCTCTTCTCATTGTGAATCCGAAGAACGATCCCTTTTTGGCTGGGGATTGCTTTCCCCTTGAGTTTGCGCAGAACAGCGAGTACCTCTACCTGGAAATGCCGGATTCCGGCGGCCACTGCGGATTCATCACGCCGAATATCGGAAAGGAGTGGTGGCCTGCCTACAGGGCGAAGGAATTCATCCAGCCACTTGCAAAATAAATTTAACGTATCATAGTTTCCCATGAAGCTCATTCTTGTTAGACATGGTCAGACCCTATCGAATGTGACGCGTACGATCCAAGGATCGTCGGATTCCAAGCTGTCTGCGCATGGTCAACGCCAGATTCGATACCTGGCCGAATCCTTGGGCGGTCGGCAATTTGACGCGGTTTACGCCTCGGATTTGTCCCGTGCCCTTGATACTGCCAAGGCGATAGTCCCGGATTCGACGATTGTGTTGGACAAGCGTTTGCGCGAATGGGATTTGGGGCATTGGACTGGTTTGCCACGGGCCTACATAAACGAGCATTTTGCGGACGAGGTCGCCGCCTACGAGAGTCGAATCCCAGATTTCGGTCCTCGCGGCGGGGAGACGAAGCTTGAGGTCGAACGGCGATCGGCTGCCTTCTTGAATGACATCGTCCCGTATCATCTGGCTTTGGGGACTGGCACGGTTCTGATTGTGAGCCATTATGGTCCAATCCGGGCGATGCTGACTCACCTGGTGGATCCCGATGGTACCCAGGAGGGGTGGAACCCATACCCGAAGGTGGACAATACGGGAGTCACGCAACTGGACCTGATGGACAATGCCTGCACAGTCGACTTTTTGAACAACCTGGAACATCTGGAACAACTGGCAACACCCAATTAGTAGCAAACAACTAAAGTAAGGAGAAACATCATGGGTATCGGCATTTGGGAATGGTCAATTATTTTCCTTATCGTCCTGTTGCTTTTCGGAGCCAAGCGACTCCCAGAAATCGCGCGCTCACTCGGAAAGGCGGCAAACGAATTCCAAAAGGCAAAGAACGAGTTGACAAACTACAACCCTAACGAGTATCAACAAAGCAATCCGCCGCAACCGCCGCAACAGCAGCAGCAACCGCAACAGCAACCACTGCCGCCGCAGCAGCAACAGGCGGACAACTCGCAGAATCCCAACAATAATCCGCCACAGGCATAAGCGTAATACATACCGACTTGCGACCGGAAGTGCTCCCGGGAATTGCTTTTTTGGTGTGGCAACGGTCGCTTGCGGATGACTGATTGGATTGACTTGCATGGACGACAAGAAGCTATCGCTTGTGGATCATCTGGAAGAATTGCGTCGGCGCATCTTCATTCAGTTGTGCGCCGTTATCGTGATGTACATTCCCGGTTATTTGCTGGCTCAGCCCTCGATTGACTTGCTGATCAATTCCTTGAAGAGGGGCAATGTGTTTCCTGCTGACGCGACCCTGGTCTACACGGAGCCGATGTCGTTTTTCTTCACCCAGCTGTCGATGGGCTTGGTGTACGCTCTTGTGTTTGCGTCACCTGTTCTTGCTTACCAGACGTGGCAGTTTGTCGCGCCTGCCTTGTTCAAGCACGAACGCATGGCGATCTCGCGGCTCTCCGGGTTCAGTTGCCTGCTTTTCCTGATAGGCGTGGCCTTTGCGATATTTCTGGTGTTTCCCGCCTTGATTCGCTTTTCCTATGGGATGGCAACGGACAACATACGCCCCATGCTTCAGGTTGACAGCGTCGTGTATCTTGCCGTCTTGCTGATGCTTGGCTTCGGGGTGATGTTCCAGCTTCCGATTGTCGTCGCGTTCCTGACCTTGTCAGGCATCGTTGAAATCGACACGATCAAGAAGGCGCGTCCATACGTGGTGCTTGTGATTTTCGTGTTGGCGGCGATTTTGACTCCGCCAGACGTGATTTCCCAGCTTGCAATGGGGATACCTTCATGGATCCTGTTCGAGCTTAGCTTGCTTTTTGTTCAGGCTTCCTTGCGGAAGAAGAAGGAACTCAAGGCGCAGGAGGAACCCGAGGAAGAAGAGGGCAATGAGGAAGCTTCGCCAATGGTCCAACCTGCTGCGCAAAACTCAGAAAACCAAGCCAGGGCAAATAATTATACTACGCCTCCCGACCAGGGCGACTACCCAAATCCAGACCTCTACGATGAATCGTACCATCAATACGAGCCTGAATCGTACTACCCAAGCAATTCCGATGTCTCGCCGCAGGATAAACAGGTCAGAATCCGAAATACCACCCCGGCAAAACACGGAACTCGAGGACGAAGGCGCAATCGATAACGACGGCAGGGCTTAAGAAGAGGGATCAAGAAGGAATTTTGCATGAAGAACATCGTCATCAGCTTGTTTGGATCATCGATCATGGAAGGGAAGGCGGGGGCGCCGACGCCCGGAGAACGCTGGTACTCGGTTTTGCATCGGATGCTTAGCGACAGATTTCCCGACATCTGCTTTTCAATCGTGAATGCGGCGGTCGGCGGCGAATCGACCCGCGAGTTGATGGCCCATGTGGATCGCGATGTCTTCAGCAGAAATCCAGACTATTGCCTCTGCATGTTCGGTTGGAATAACGACGATGTCCTAAAACCGGGACGACGGGTCTTTCCCGATGAACTCCAGGCGCTGATGGACGAATTCACAAAACTCGCCAAAGACGCCAACTGCATACCCATCGGCATCGTGACCAATCCAGTCCTTGAGGAATTCCATTTCTGCTCAAGGGTTCCCGAATACAAGGCGATCAACGATCCAGCGGGAGGTATGGATGCCTACCACGACTGGGAACGCGATATGAGCCGACGGCACTTCGAAGCCCATGGCTGGGACTATGTCGATCTTTACAATCTGATGCTTGATCGCAAGTACGATTTCATGCTTCATTCGGACGGCATCCACCTGACCGTCGAAGGGCATCGGTTCTTTGCTGAAAAGGTCTTCGAATGCCTGGAGAAACTCGTGGCTTGATCATCAGTATCCGCTCTAAGAAAACGAATCGGATCTCCTTGAAAAAATCCCTTTGCGAATCAAATTCTATTTTTGGGCGGGGTTGCAGTCAGCCCTGCAAGGGCGCGATATACCAGCCCAGGGCAACGCCCTGGGTTGGTGGATTGCCACACCCGACAAAGCCCTGAAGGGGCGTGACATAGCAATCCTGAGCAACCAACGCCCCGGGACTGGCGTTGGTTATGATGGAAGATACATCTGGTATTGAACATAACTATGTCGCGCCCTTTCAGGGCTTGAGGCTATTGGGGGGGATCTCGAACCCAGGGTGGCGCACACCGGAGGCGTGCTTACCCTGGGCTAATATGTCATGCCCCTTGCGGGGCTAGTGTCTTTAAAACCTTCGATGTTTGAACTGCCATGTTGAAAGCTGCCCTGGATACTTCAATTACTTGTAATTTGCTCATTTATCGCGATGATGAAAAGGTTTTTCAAGGAACCTTGGACTCCCAAAGTCGCGACAATGACCGCAATCTGCCGCCCTGGCTGGTGGAGACGTTGGCGAGTTTGGGCGGCACATTGAACGATGTTCGCCAATGGACGGTGGGTACAGGTCCTGGGAGTTTTGCTGGATTGCGCTCGGGCATTGCGTTTATCAAGGGAATATGCATGGCGAGCGGGGCGCAATTGCGCGGTGTTCCGAGTTGCGTCGCCACGGCTCAACAGGCCAATCCAAAGCCTGGGCAAAAGACCGGGGTCATTATGGATGGTAGGTGCGGGCAAATTCTCCTCGCCATCGTAAAGGATGGTCGCTTGCATGCCGACCCTGTGGCGCTGGATCCCGAAGACCTTCTCTCGACGCACTATCAATGCGATGTGTGGATTACACCCCAGCCAACCTTGATTCCGCCACTTCCGGAAAGCGTCCAAGACAACCTGAAAAAGGTGGACTGCATTGATATCACGCCGTTGATTCTCGATACGATGACCCCGTGGCCGAAAGATTGGTCTGAAATCGACAAGTCCTGCGAGCCAATCTACGTCAGACCGCCGGTCTTCGTCAAGCCGATCGAACTTAAAAACCTGCTGGCGTGATAATTTGCTGACGCAGGGATTTGAGAGCGCTGATTTCGCTTTTGCCCTGGAAATGGAATCCAGGGCAATGCATTTCAATTTTTTTGTCTCTATCGTTCGATGATGTGGTCGATGATTGTATCGACGCACTCGTTTGGATTTAGGTATTGCGTATCGAGGATCAGTTCTGGCTTTTGTGGCGGTTCGTAGGGATCGTCGATCCCGGTGAAGTTTTTGATTTCCCCGCTTCTGGCTTTTTTGTAGAGTCCCTTGGGATCTCTTTCTTCGCAGACGCTGATCGGCGTGTTGATGTAGATTTCCTTGAAAGCGTCCTTGCCGATGATGTCCCTGGCGAGTTTTCTGTCTTCCTCGTAAGGCGAGATGAATGCCGTCAGCACGACCAGCCCTGCGTCGTTCATCAGCTTTGCGACTTCCGCGATTCTCCTGATGTTTTCCTTTCTGTCTTCCTTTTCGAAGCCTAGGTCTCTGTTGAGTCCGTGCCTGATGTTGTCTCCGTCAAGCAGGAAACATGCCTTGCCGTTGTCAATAAGCGTTTTTTCCAAAAGCTTGGCGATCGTTGATTTTCCCGAACCCGAAAGTCCCGTGAACCAGAGTGTCTTGGGCTTTTGCTTGAGAAGCGCCTGCCTCTCTTCCGGCGTGACCAGGGAAGCCTCGCGGGTGATGTTTTTTGACTTTTGTTCAGGTTGGTTGGATTCGGCTGCGGAGAGCCTCGCGATGATCATTCCTGCGGCGACGGTTGCGTTGGTCAGCTTGTCAACGAGGATGAATGATCCTGTGGCGTGGTTTCTGACGTAGATGTCATAGACCAAGGGGCGATGCATCACCAGGTGGATTCGTGCGATCGAGTTGAGTTTGAGCCGTCCGTCGGCTTCCTTTTTTCGACCGGTGTTGACATCAATTTCGTATCTGATTTTAGCGAGCGTCGTCGGCGTGAGCGAGGAGTTGTGCTTGAGTATGTATTCCCGTCCTTCGGCGGCGGGTTTTTCGTCCATCCAAACGAGCATCGCGTCAAACTGCGATTCGATTCTGGGGAGGTTGTTGACTGGCACGACGATGTCTCCCCGGGAGGCGTCGATTTCGTCTTCGAACGTCAGGACGACCGACATTGGCGCGAATGCGTAGTCCAAATCGCCTTCCCAAGTGGTGATGGTCTTGATCCTGGAGGTTTTCCTGGAGGGAAGGACCATGATCTTGTCGCCAGGCCTGACGACGCCTGACGCGATCGTCCCTGCGAATCCCCTGAAGTCCAGGTTGGGCCTGATGACCGTTTGGATTGGGAAGCGCATGTCAATCAGGTTTCTGGAACTTGCGATGTTGACGTTTTCCAGATGGTGCAGGATTGTCGGTCCCCTGAACCAGGGCATGTTGGGCGAAGGCTCGACGACGTTGTCCCCCTTGAGGGCGGACATCGGGATGAAGTGGACGTCCTTGAAGGAAAGCCGAGCCGCCATGGAATTGTAGTCCTGCCGGATGTCGTCGAATACCTTCTCCGACCAATCGACCAAGTCCATTTTGTTGATTGCGACGATGACGTGCGAGATGCCGAGCAGCGATACGATGAACGAGTGTCTCTTTGTCTGGACGGTTACCCCGTGGCGTGCGTCGATAAGGATGATAGCCAGGTCGCAATTGGAAGCGCCTGTTGCCATGTTCCTGGTGTATTGCTCGTGCCCTGGCGTGTCGGCGATGATGAATTTTCGTTTTGACGTGGAGAAGTACCTGTAGGCGACGTCGATGGTGATGCCTTGTTCTCGTTCAGCCTTGAGTCCGTCCGTAAGGAGCGCCGGATCGAAGTCAGTGCCGGTTGTTCCGTGTGTTATTGATTCGCGCCTGACTGCCGCCAACTGGTCTTCGTAGATCATCTTGGAGTCGTAGAGCAGCCTTCCGATCAGGGTTGACTTGCCGTCGTCGACGGATCCACACGTCAGGAATCTGAGCAGGTCCTTTTTCCAGTGTTGTTCCAAGTATGCGTTGACGTCTTTTTCGATGAGTTCTTCGTCTGGGATGATCATCATGTCTATCTTTGCCGGTCTGTTGCTGAAATAGTCCTGGAGTCGTCTTCTTTAGTTTAGAAGTAACCGTCTTTTTTCTTGTCTTCCATGGAGGCTCCGCCATCGAAGTCGATGACCCGTCCTTGTCTTTCGGAGTGTTTGGTGAGAAGCATTTCCTGGACGATTTTGTCCAGGGTGTCGGCATCGGATTCGATGGCTCCGGTGAGCGGGTAGCATCCCAGGGTCCTGAATCGGACTCTTTTCATCATCGGTTTTTCGCCTGGTTCAAGCGGGAGCCTGTCGTCATCGACGAGGATCAAGTTTCCATCTCTTTCGACGACCGGCCTTTCCTTGGCGAAGTAGAGCGGGACGATCGGTATGTTTTCGCGTTTGATGTAGAGCCAGATATCGAGTTCGGTCCAATTCGAGAGCGGGAACACCCTGATCGATTCGCCCTTGTTGATCTTTGAGTTGTAGATGTTCCAGAGTTCGGGTCTTTGGTTCTTGGGATCCCATTGGTGGAATTCGTTTCTGAAGCTGTAGATTCGTTCCTTGGCGCGGGATTTTTCCTCGTCTCGCCTGGCGCCTCCGAATGCTGCATCGAATTTATAGTGGTTTAGAGCTTGCTTGAGCCCGTCTGTCTTCATCACCTGGGTATGTTTTTCGGAGCCGTGCGTGATGGGATTGATGTCCTGCGCAATGCCGTCGGGATTGATCCATACGAGTAGTTGGAATCCCAATTCCCTGGCGGTCTTGTCCCTGAATTCCACCATTTCTCGGAATTTCCACCTGGTGTCCACATGCATCAGCGGGAATGGGATTTTCCCCGGGTGGAACGCCTTTTGCGCGAGTCTAAGCATCACGGAGGAATCTTTTCCGATGGAGTAGAGCATGACTGGGTTTTCGAATTCAGCCGCCACCTCGCGGATGATGTAGATGCTTTCAGCCTCAAGCTGCTGAAGGTGCGTAAAATTGTAGGTTTCCATTCTGAATCGTGGGGTGTGGGTGCAAACTTTGGGTTCTTCCAGAACTAGATAATGTAATGCCTAAGGTAGGTAAAATCAACTTGTATGAACGCTACGATCGCTGGAAACGGGGTCGGTGATTCTTAGGAACAGTTCAAAACAATTCCGGAACTGCTGCCTTGTTTTTTGAACAACTCCTTGCCAGTTCCAGGTGGATCCTTGGTGTTTGCCAGGAGAGTTCCGGCCAGTTCGGGGTCAATGTGGTTCCGAAGCGCTGGAGCATTTCGCTTCTGAGTTCGTCAATCGTCAGGTCGGGATTGTCTTTCAGGAGCGTTCTGGCCAGATTGTCGTAGTCGTGTACGGCTTGGATCGATGTTTCCAGGAACTCGGTGACTTGTTCGCCGGTGACGGCTCCGTTTGAAGGGAGTTCGGGATGTCCCAGGCAAATGGTTTCGATGTCTCCAAGCCTGGCTCGACCAAGGAGTTTTTTCATGGATCCGAGGTAGAGTTTCGGGTTGGAGTAGAGCGCGAAGCCGATGTTCAATGTGCCTCTGCCCTGGACTGAATCGCCGGTGAACAAGGTCTTTGAATTCAGGTCAAGGACGCAAATGGAGTCCAGGGAATGGCCTGGCGTGTGGATGATTTCCAGGTCGATGTCGCCTAGCTCGACATGTTGCCCGTCCTGAAGGAGAAACTTGGGGGCGATGCCGGATTTGAGGAGCGCCTGTTGTCCCTCGGGATGGATGGCGAAGGCGGGCTTTGCAAGGGCGTTGATCGCGTTGTTACCCTCGATATGGTCGCCATGGGCGTGGGTGTTGATGACGAGCTTCACATCCTTGTAGCTCAGGTTTCGCGGCTCGAGTTCGTCCTTGAGCGATGTGGTGATCGCATCCTCAAAGGCGGTATCGACGAGTACGGCGCCCTGGTTTCCGATGAAAAGCATCATGCCAGTCCAGAATTCTCGCCAGGGATGTTTGATGTGGATTGCTTCGCTCATAGGGGTCTAGGTTTTGATTTTTTGAGGAAAACACTCAATTTATTGGCGAAAAGGGGTTTGTCAATTACATTAAAGATTTTGTTGCTTTTGCGCCTGGATGGCGTGTGATTTAGCATAATTAACTTAGATAGTCACTTTGAACAAGGACAGGAAAACGATGAAGAAGGTTGTCATTCCGACGAAATTGGACACTGTAGCACGTGATTTGCTGGTCGCAAACGGATTTACTGTTGTGCAGGATTCCGAAACACCGATGGTTGACTTGCTGAAGGCAAACTCCGATTGCAAGGCGTTGATCGTTAGAAGCGAGGAAGTGACTGCTGAGATCATCGACATGCTCCCCAACCTGAAAACCGTGATTCGCGCAGGCGCTGGATTCAATACGATCGACATCAAGTACGCAAGGAAGAAGAACGTTGACGTGATGAACACGCCCGGCGCCAACTCCAACGCCGTCGCAGAAGAGGTGATCGCCATGATTTTGGCCGTGTATCGCCACGTGGTTCCCGCTGACATTTCGACCCGTTCCGGCGGCTGGGAAAAGAAAGCGTTCATGGGGAGCGAGTTGACCGGGAAGACCATCGGCATTGTCGGTCTTGGCAACATCGGCCAGTTGGTTGCCAAGCGCACCAGCGGATTCGAGGTCAAAATCTTGGCGTTTGATCCGATCGTTTCTGCGGCCGTAGCGGAAGACGTCGGCGCCAAGCTGGTGTCGCTGGAGCAGTTGTTTACTGAATCCGATGTGATTACGCTTCATATTCCCGAGAATGACTCGACGCGTGGCATGATCAACGCATCTCTGCTCAAGCTTGTCAAGCCTGGTTGCCTGATCATCAATTGCGCCCGTGCTGGCATCATCAACGAGAACGACCTGAAGGCAATGAAGCCCGAAAAGAAATTCAAGTTCTGCACCGACGTCTATCCCAAGGATGAACCCGGCGAAAAGAGCATCGCAGAAGTTGCCGACTTGATGCTGCCGCATCTTGGCGCCAATACCCGAGAGGCCAACTTCAATGCGGCGAAGCGTGCCGGCGAACAGGCGATCGCCTACTTTGCGAATGGGGTTGACACATACGTCGTCAACAAGGGCGTCCCAAAGGAACTGAACGAGAACTACCAGCAGCTGGCACACAGGATCGCGGCTCTGGCTCGCCACTATGTTGGATTCGACCGTCCAGTCAAGCGGATCGCCTGCAGCTTCTACGGCGAACTGAACCAGTTCTCAAAGTGGTTTATCGCACCGGTCTGCTCGGCATTGAGCTGCGAGTTCGAAATCAACCAGGATCCCGCAGACGCAAAACGCTTCCTGGAAGGCAAGGGCGTCGAGTTCATCGTGCGCTCCGCCGACGACAGCAAGCAGTACGGCAATTCAATGACCATCGATTTCGAGGCAGGCGGCGGCGCAAAGGTCAGCATTCGCGGCACGGTGGCTGAGAACAATATCATGATCTCAAGGTTGAACGACTACAATCGCCTGTATTTCGTCCCCCGCGGAAACGCGTTCTTCGTCGAGTACAAAGACCGTCCCGGCGTCTTGAGCAAGATCACGGGCGCTTGCGCCAATGCGGGCTTGAACATAGAGGATATCCATGCGCCGCGTGACAAGGAAGCCAATACGGCCCTCGCAGTCTTGATGACGGACAAGCCGGTGCCCCAGAGCATCGTGGATGCCGTCAAGGCTGAAGTCCAGGCCAAGCAGGCATTCGCATTCACGATTTAAGGAAGCCTTGGCGACAAGTTGGATTTGAATCCGTCCGAAAAAATCCCCCGCCGACTCTCGTGCTCGGCGGGGGATTTTTCATGCGTGTGAATCACGTTGGCGAGCGTTGATCGCTCGCGTGGAGCTTGGAAATTACTGCTCGTCTTCGATGACTTCTTCAGCGGCAAGTTCATCTTCTGAAATCGCCGGCAGCGGTCCGCCGCCTTGACGTGAAGGGAGTTTTTCCCTGATCTTCGCCAGGAGCTTCTCTTCCAATGCGGGATCTTGCTCGATGGCTTTCTTGGTTTGTTCCCGTCCCTGACCAATCTGGGTGTCGTCGAAGGAGAACCAGGAACCGCGCTTTTCGACAAGTTTCATGTCCAATGCCACATCGAGGAGCGAACCCGCCCTGGAGATTCCTTCGGAGTACATGATGTCAAATTCGCATTCCTGGAAAGGCGCCGCGAGTTTGTTCTTGACGACTTTGACCTTGACCCTTGAGCCTTGCGGTTGGTTGTCCGGGCTCTTGATTGTCGCGATCCTCCTGATGTCCAGGCGGATTGATGCGTAGAATTTGAGCGCTCTTCCGCCGGTTGTCGTTTCGGGGCTTCCGAACATCACTCCGATTTTTTCGCGGATTTGGTTTGTGAAGATGACGCAGGTGTTTGATTTGCTGATGATTGCGGTGAGTTTGCGAAGCGCTTGCGACATGAGTCTTGCCTGCAATCCCACGTGGCTGTCACCCATTTGCCCTTCGATTTCGGCCCGTGGCACAAGTGCGGCGACCGAGTCGATGACGAGCACGTCGATGGCGTTTGAGCGAACGAGCGTATCGGCGATATTGAGTGCGTCTTCACCGCAATCGGGTTGCGATACGATGAGGTTGTCCGTGTCAACGCCGATGATTTTGGCGTATTTGGGATCGAGCGCGTGCTCCGTATCGATGTAGGCGCAGGTGCCTCCTGTCTTCTGGGCGTTTGCGACCACGTGCAAGCAGACTGTGGTCTTGCCTGAGGCTTCCGGCCCGTAGATTTCGATGACTCGTCCTCTCGGGAAGCCGCCGATGCCCAGTGCGATATCCAGCGACATTGCTCCCGATGAGATGACGGGAATGTCGATGTGCGACTGGTCGCCAAGGCGCATGATGGAACCCTTGCCGAATTCCTTTTCAATTTGTCCGAGTGCCAGTTTTAGGTTTCTGTCTTTTGCGTCTGCCACGTTGGCTGGTTCTTTTGCCATTTGATTTAGTCTCCTGTGATGATGAATAGGATATACCTCTACGAGGTGTTGGAAATGAATGATCGTCAAGTAAAATAAGCTAACGTTGGGATTGCCAAAGGCAAGCACAGTCATCGAAAGTCGTTGACTTGACAAAAGCAGGTTGGATTTTCGATGATTCCCGATGATTGCGGATCAGGATGTCAGCGCATGTTTTACGTGGTTGCCTCCTTGCGTGGTTCGTTGTCGCAGAGTCCTTCGATCAGCAGGTTGATCGCTGCGTTTGCGCCCCTGAGGCGAACAGTGTCCCTGTTGCCCGCGAAACGCACGGTCCTGATCGCTTGCCAATCTCGAACAAAGGCGCCGATGACCACGGTGCCGACAGGCTTCTCCGGTGTGCCGCCGCCGGGACCGGCAATCCCGGATACCGCAATCCCCGCCTGAACATGGAATCGTGACTTGAGGCCAGCAAGCATCTCGTCAACCGTTTGCTCCGAGACGGCTCCGTGACGCTCCAAGGTTTCGGGGGCGACGCCCAGCACGTCACGCTTCCATTCGTTGGCGTAGGTGACCACCGCGCCGACGAACCAGTCTGAGGAGCCGGGCACGTCTGTGATCGCGGCGGCGATGCCGCCTCCTGTGCAGGATTCTGCCGTCGCCAGTTGGAGCCCATGGCTTTTGAGCAGGATTCCCAGATAGTGCGCGTTGGTCAAGCAGCCTTCCGGGAGGAGCCTGTAGCCGAAAGCGTCCTGGAGGTTTTTGCGTGCTTTGTCCAGCGGGATGCTGTCGCCATCGTCTGGCCGTCCCAACCTGACCATGATGCAATCGTTTTTGAGGCAGATTGCGAAATGCAGTCCAGGTATTTCCTTGATCGCTTCCTTTGCCCGCGCCTCGACCTGGGATTCGGGGAGGCCCGAGACCCTGACGGTCAGGGTTTGCCAGATGAAGTCCCGCTTTTCCTCAATCAGCGGGAGCAGCTTTTCGATGAACATTGGCTTGATTTCCCGTGGCGGTCCAGGCAGGAGGGCGATCATTGTCTTCCCGCTTTGCAGGACTTGGCCTGGGGCGGTGCCGTTGTCGTTGTCGAGGATGGTCGCCGATTCGATGTGTTCCGCCTGGGTGTCCAGGAAGTGGCTGGGCATCCCCTGGGTGCGAAGCCCAAGGTAGTCCGCAACACGTCGCCTGATCTCGGGGTCGACGAAGATGACGCGGTTGGTGAACTTCGCCACTCCCTTGCGGGTCAGGTCGTCATCCGTCGGCCCCAAACCCCCGACGACGATGACGATATCGGCTTGTTTTGCGCAATCGAGCGCGTAAACGATGTCGTCCACATCATCGGGCACGGCATGTTCTGCCGCGATGGAGAGACCTTTGGCCGCCAGTTCTTCTCCGATGAAGGCCAGGTTTGTGTTGACGGTATCTCCAGAAAGCAGTTCGTCTCCGACGCAGATGACTCGAATGTCCATGTTGTTCAGTAAAATAAATCAAGGTTATTTTTCGGCGACGACCATTGCTGTAGCGTAGTGTTCCTCGTGGGAGATGGAGAGGTGGATGGCGCTGACTCCCAGCTTTTCGGCGGTAATCTTGGCTCGTCCATCCAGTAGGATTTTGGGTCTTCCCGATTCGTTCTTTTGAATTTGGATGTCTTTCCAGGCGCAATGCTCTCCGATTCCCGTGCCTAGCGCCTTTGAGCAGGCTTCCTTGGCCGCCCATCTTGAAGCGTAGAAAATGATCTTTGCCGATTCACTTGCAGGCGCCTGGGATTGTTCGTCAGGCGTGCAAAAATGATCGATGAAGATTTGCCCGTACTTCTCCAGCGAGCGTCTCATCCGTTCGCATTCTATGATGTCGATGCCAATGCCGACAATCATCTTGCCTCCCTGTTTCGGATCCATTCCCTGGCGCTGTTTTGGTAGTCGAGCGCCTTTTTCTCGTCCGTCATCTCCATCAGGAATTTCTGGTACAGTCCGAAGAAAACGCTTTGGAAGATGAAGAGGTTGGTCATTCTGTCTTCGAAGATCGAGATGTTGTCCAATGCTGTTTCGCCCTCGGGGAGCTTGAGTCCCCTGAAGACGAATTCGTCCGCGTCAAGCGTAAAGACCCACTGGTCGCCTTCGTCCCTGGCGATGATGATCTTCGCTTTTTTGAGTTTCTTGCCGGTCGTGAGTGCGGCCTTGGCTTCCGCCGATATGGTTGGGAGGCCTTTCTTGAGGGAAGTCTCGAAGGCACCTGCGCCTTCGGCAACCAGCGAGAGCGGACCGTCGATGAGAATGCTGAAATCGCCGAGCTTTGAAGGGGGCAGGGCGCCATCGTGGGATTCCTGGTAGTGCCAAAGCCAGGTGAGGAAGTTTTGTCCCAGGGTGCTGTTCTGCTCTTGCATGAGGTTTTCGGGCGAGATGCAGAGTTGCGGCACTGCCTGTGGATCGAGTTCGAAGAGTTCCTGGGCAGCCAAGTCCGGGGTCAATGGAATGGGTTCGAAACCGAATGTCTTGGTGAAGAATCCCAGGAAGACGTCCAATTGGCTCTGCGACGCTGCGGTGACGTAGAGCAGGTTTTCGGAATTGTCAATTGCCAAGTCGATGCCGGTCAGTTGTGGCGGCATTTGCGAGAGGAGGTTTTGCTTGACTTCTTCCTTGATGGTTTTGCGTTCTTTTCTATTGAGTTGTTCAACGTTGCGTTCAGCCATTCTTGAGAGTTCGACCATTCTGCATTCGGCGGTCAACAGGGAAGAGGGGATTTTCCGTTGCGCCTGCCTGAGGCATGCGTGGTAGTGCCCGGCGACCTTGACGGTGGTCTCGTCAATACGCGTGTCAAGAAGGTGACGGGGTGAAACCCAACCCCAGGACGGCTCGTCAGTGACTGTGTCGAGAGGGGGGGCGACAAATTGCGCGAAACGATCGATGGTATCCTCAGGCATCGGCTGGGGAAGACGGCAAATCCTGAAGGTCAGGCTACCTTGATCAAAGGCCATGGCTAATGTTCTCCAAATAAAATACGGTGTAGTACAAAGGCAAAATATAAAAATACTCCCCGTGATGGAAAAATCAATTTCCAAGGAGTAAATCAAAATGAAAAAAATATCGGATACGATAAGCAAAATAGAAAAAAACACTTTCGGGTTTGCGGGTGGGACTGGGACAGGTCATTCATCATTCATCATTCGCAAATCATAGTTTGGTTTCGTGTTGTTTTGGTCATGCGCGGGATATTCTGTGAAAAATCGTGCCTGATTGGTTTGTCTAAAACGACTTTTGAGGCTATATTAACTGATTCGTCGTTTTTACGGAAAAAGTTCGTAACATTTTTAGAAGAAGTCACCCAAGGAGCAAAAGAATGGCCGTTTACAATTTCAACGCAGGTCCCGCCGTATTGCCGAAGAGCGTGATGCTGAAGGCTCAGGAAGAGTTCGTCGACTATCGCGGTTGCGGATATGGCATCATCGAAGAAAGCCATCGTGCCAAGCCGTTTGAGGAAGTGATCCAAGCCGCCGAGGCGAATTTCCGCAGTTTGCTGAACATCAGCGACGACTACGCGGTCCTGTTCCTCCAGGGTGGTGCCAGCCTCCAGTTCGCAATGGTTCCGATGAACCTTGCGATCCCCGGCAAGAAAATCGGTTTCTGCGACACGGGCGAATGGTCACACAAGGCCATCAAGGAAGCCAAGATCCTCGGCAACGAAATCGACATGATCTACGACGGTTCCGCAGACAAGTTCAGCCACATTGACGGCATCGCGAACTGGAAGTTTGACAAGAACCTGGCGTACGCGCACATCTGCAGCAACAACACGATCTACGGTTCGCAATACCCCATCTATCCGAACACGGGTGACGTTCCCCTGATCGCTGACATGTCCAGCGACTTCATGTCACGTCCCTTTGACATCAACAAGTTCGGCTTGGTCTTCGCAGGCGCACAGAAGAACATCGGGCCTGCTGGTGCGACGGTTGTGATCATGCGCAAGGACTTGGCTGCCCGCTGCCCGTCCACGGTGCCCACGATGCTTCGCTACACGACGCATATTGATCAGAGATCCCTCTTCAATACGCCTTCCACCTTCGGCATCTACATGATCCGTCTGGTGACGGATTGGCTGGTTGGACTGGGCGGATTGCCCGCCATCCAGGCCATGAACGAGGCGAAGGCCGCCAAGCTGTATGCGGCAATCGATGCATGCGACTTCTATCGCGGCACCGTCGCCAAGGGTTCCCGTTCGCTGATGAACGTTACCTTCAGGATCAAGGAAGGCGACGAAGATTTGGAGAAGAAGTTCGTTGCCGAAGCAAAGGCAGCCGGTCTGATCGGCCTGAAGGGCCACCGCGCCGTCGGCGGCTTGCGCGCCAGCATCTACAATGCGATGTCTGCGGAAGGCATTGACGCTTTGGTGGAATTCATGAACGCATTCGCCAAGGCGAACGGCTAAGCATACAAGCAAAGCTGAACATACGAAGGGCACTATGGTCGCAGCATTGATCATAGTGCCCTTGATTTTAGGAATAGGAAGTGGCTTTGTGATGGGAATCAGTTGACGACGTTGATCGGGGAACCTGCGATGAAGGCGCGGATGTTGTCGACGATGACGGACACGAGCCGCGCCTTAGCCTCGGCGGTCGCCCAGGCGAGGTGAGGGGTAACCAGGCAGTTTTTCGCCTTGATCAGCGGGTTGCCATTAGTTGGCGGCTCGACGGAGAGCGTGTCGATTCCCGCTCCTGCGATGACCTGGTTGTTCAGTGCGTCTGCCAGTGCCTGTTCGTCCACGACGGGACCCCTGCTGGTATTGACGAGGATTGCCGTGGGCTTCATAAGAGCCAGCTTCTTGGCGTCGATCAGCTTGTTTGTCTTGTCTGTCAGCGGGCAGTGCAGGGTAACGATATCCGCATTTTTAAGCAATGTATCGAGTTCGACCTGTTGAATGTACTCTGGAAGGTCGTCCTTGAGTGATCTTGAGTTGGCAAGGACGTTCATGCCAAAGGCATTGGCGATCTTGGCGACTGCTTGTCCGATTCGTCCCAGCCCAACGATGCCGATCGTCTTGTTGGCCAGTTCTTGGAGCGGCGTGAGCTTGAAGGTAAAGTGCGGGCAGCGCTCCCAGGCGCCGTTGCGGATCGCTTCGGAATGTGCGGCGACGTGCATGGCATGTTCCAGGATGAAGGCGAAGACGGTCTGGGCGACCGAGTCGGTGCTGTAGGCAGGAACGTTGGTCACGACGATGCCGCGCTTCCTCGCCTCGGTCAAGTCCACCACGTTGTAGCCAGTGGCGGCGACGCCTACGTACTTGAGTTCCGGCAAGGCGTCCATCTCGGCAACCCCGATCTTGACTTTGTTGACTACGATCATCTGGGCGCCCTTGGCGTGCTCTGCAACCTGATCGGGAGTTGTGCTTTCATAGAAATCGACGTTTTCGACGATTGTCTTGAGCAATTTCACATCGTCCTGGGGATTGTCTTGCCAGAAGCCGTCGAGAATGGCGATTCGATTGAGTGATGACATGGTGGACCTCGCTTGAATGATGGATTGATTAAGGAGCCGTTCAAAAATAAAGTTTACACTTCCGGTTTCTTTTGGCCGCCTTTCCCCCGTCCTGTCAGTCGCGTATGCGCATACGCTCCTTTCAGGACGGGAGAAAAACAGCTCAAAACAATTCCGGAACTGTTGCCTTAATTTTTGAACAACTCCTAATGAAAACACATAATGTAATCGACTTTCGTTGGCATCCCACAAAAACAGATAAAAACGTTTGGAAAATCACTATTCTATTGGTTTTGTGTAGGCGATACGATATGTTAACAGGATTTATTTGCAGTCAAATTTTATCGAAGATTTCAGGGACGGAACAATGAAAGCTGAAGAAGTATTGCGTTTGTGCGGTGATGTGAGTGCGTTGGAGAATGTCTCGTTGCACTGGGACGAGTCGATGGCGGCATATCCAGGCGGGTCGGAAATCGTTTTTTTGCGTGACGACGAGATCGTGTCGAACAGTCGTGCATGTGGTTTTGACGATGAAGTGACGTCGCGTTTGTTGTCGGTTGCCTCGAAGATTCGAAGCAGCGAGTACATGTCCCGCCTGGCTTGGCACTGCTATTGGCGCATATTTTTGTCTGAAGCCCCTTGTCCTCCGTCCGATTGGCCCGAGCCTGCGGAGCTGGGCGAGGAACGCGGAATTCTATATTTGCTGGTTGGGATTGGCTATGTTCCCTTGGTGCGTGAAAATCATCGTCAGCTGGGCTTGCCGTTGGAGGTTGCGCTGGAGACGATCGCACAGGTGAAGCGTTTTTGCGATTGCAACTACTCTCGCGCTTACAAAGGCCGCCTGGGTGTTTTCCAAAGCCAGCTTGGCTGGATGCGATACTACACGAAGGTTCCGTACATCCGCCTTGGCCGCCTTGAGTATTGGCTTCAGCCTTTGGGGAGTGAGCTCTTTGTCTATCGCGAACGGGAAACCGGAAAGACAATCGCGTTCCTGCCTGACGGGTTGACCTGCCTCGCCAATGGCCTCCGCCTGGCAAAACCCGAAGAGTACGAGGGGCTGGAAACGCGCTTGACCAAGTACCGGGACGATGGCGAAAAGGTGATTGGAACCCCTGTCAACCCAAGGGGATTTGTCGATCCGCGCGAGGTCGTCTTGCCGCGGGCAAAGTGGGATTTGGTGTTCAAGAAGGGCGATATGAGCCTGGGAATGCATATCCCCAGCGGCGGCAAAATGACCTTTGAGGAGTGCCAGAAGTCCCTGGAAAGGGCAAAGGAATTCTTCAAGGAGTATTTTCCTGACAAGCAGCCGGTATCGGTTGTCTGCAATTCCTGGATCTTCAACCCCGAACTGCAGGAGATCTTCGGACCCGAGGCGAACCTGAATCGATTCCAACGAGGATTGTACCTGGTGCCCAACGCAAGCCGACATGGGGACGGACTCTGGTTCATCTTCCTGAAGCAAGGACCCTTCGACCTCGATACGGCTCCAGCAGAAACCAGCCTGCAACGAGGAATACTCGATTTCCTCAAAAAGGGACGGCGCTGGAGATCGGGGCAAATGTTCATACTCATGGACGATATCGACAGGTTCTGCGACGGCACATACCTGGAGCAGTTTGACGAGGTCATGGAGCAAATGAAATGAAGCTAAGCCAGCAAATGAGGGCATTGCTCGAATCCGTGCGGGAAAAGACCTCGTTTCGCCCGAAAGCGGCTCTTGTCCTGGGATCCGGCCTCGGCAATATCCCCGAGGTGATGGAGGTGGAATCAATCCTGGACTACAAGGAGATCCCAGGGATGCCGACGCCCACGGTCGATACGCACACCGGACGATTTGTCTTCGGGAAGATTTGCGGGATTGACGTCGTCGTGCTTGACGGTCGTCTCCATTTCTACGAATGCCATGAGATGGAACAAGTAGTCGTCCCGCTGAGGCTGATAAGGATGATCGGTGCGGAAATCCTGTTTTTGACCAACGCGGTCGGCGGGATTGACGAGCGCTTTGGGATAGGCGACTTTATGGTTGTCCGCGATCACGTATCGCTGTTTGTGCCGTCTCCGTTGCGTGGCGAGAACTGGGAAGGTTGGGGCGAACGGTATCCCGACATGAGCAGCGTCTATGATGCCGCCTTGCGGAAGTTGTTGGTTTTGGCTGGGCGGGAGCAGGGGCTGGAGCTGGAGGAGGGGATCCTAGTTCAGACGAGCGGTCCCCAGTTCGAGTCGCCCGCCGAGATCCGGCTTCTTGGGAGCTTGGGTTGCGATGTCGTCGGCATGTCCACGGTTGCCGAGGCGATAGCCGGGCGGCATTGCGGAATGCGGGTCTGCGCCTTGTCCTTCATCTCGAATTTGGCTGCTGGCCGGAGTTCGACTCCCTTGTCCCTTGAGGAGGTTCTCGAGGCTGGCAGGATTGCCCGTCCGAAGTTCCAGGGGATTTTGACGGGATTCTTCGCAGGTCTTGCACGGGAACTGGCTTGAGAATTAAGGATTGACCATCATTGTTTTTACGACTTTTATCGGTATATTGAAATCACTTGGTTGTTTGAGTTGGTTTTGCACTAGCAGGACCGGTAACTTTAGGACATTATAACAAAAGGCAAGGGTATTATGGGCGAGTTTAAGATTGGTTGGGCAAGGCGCGATGTTTCAACGGATAAGCCGATCAACATTCCAGGGCAGTTTCACATGAGGATTTCCAGGGGAATCTTGGATCCGAACTTTGTGACCGCTCTTGTTGTGGAGGATGGCAACGACCTTGTGTGCTTCCTTTCGATGGACTTGGTCGTGATCCGAAGTGGATTGCTGGACGATATCCGCGAGAAGGTCGCCGAGCAGTTGCCGGAATTCCCCGTGATCAAGATCATCGCCAATGCGACGCATACCCACGCGGCGCCCAGCCACTACAACGATAAGAATTTCGGCCATCCCGGTGATATTGCCGACAGTGAAGACAAGCTCCCGATCGAGATGGAAATTGCCGATCCCAGGGAATACCGGGCGTTTTTGTCGTCGAGCGCGGCGGATGCGATCGTCGAGGCGTATCGTGGTCGTGCCGCCGGCGGGATTGCATGGGGTTATGGCTACGCGGTTGTTGGGCACAGCCGTCGCGTGACGTACATGGAAGACGTGTCCTTGCGCGAAGGCGCCATCAAGAATTCCACCCATGGGGTTGACGGCCATTCCCGCATGTACGGCAACACCAACGACCACGCCTTTGCCGGGTACGAGGCCGGAGCGGATCATTTCATCAACCTGATGTACACCTTTGACGCGGACAACAAGCTGACCGGCGCGATCGTCAACGTCCCGTGCCCGTCACAGAACAGCGAAGGCATCGACATGCTCAGCGCGAGTTTCTGGCATGAAGTCAGGGTCCAGCTGAAGCAGCGCCATGGCGACATCTTCGTGCTGCCCCAGGCCGCAGCGGCGGGCGACCTCTCGCCGCGAATCCTCCACTACAAAGCAGCCCAGGCGAGAAGATACAAGCTCAAGTACGGACGCCCGGAAGCCTTCTCCGAGGAATTCAATCGCCTTGATATCGCAGAGCGGATTGCGGAAGCATTTGACGAGGTCCTGGACTGGGCGAAGAAGGACATCCGTACGGATTTGCCTATTCGCCATTCCGTCGAAACCGTCGAATTGTCTCGCCGTTACCTGAGCTACGAGGAACTGGAGGACGACCGCGAAATGCTGAAGAAGCTGTAAGCGACCCCGTTCAAGACCGATGGAACGCCCAGGGAAAACCTGGTCTTCAATTCCCAGTTGATTTCCGGGCGAAATCGCTGCCGTTCGATCCTGAATCGCTTTGAGACCCAGGATGCGCAACCGAAGATGCCGATGGAACTCCACGCGGTCAGCTTTGGCGAATTCGCCTTTGCGACGAATCGCTTTGAGATGTACATGGACTACATGCACAGGATTCAGGCGCGCAGTCCATTTGCGCAGACCTTCGTGATCCAACTGGTCGGTCAGCCTGGCGATACCGGCGGCTCCTACCTGGCGACTGAACGTGGCGAATGGGGCCGTGGCTACAGCGCCAGCAAGTACTGCAACCAGGTCTCCTCGAAGGGGGGACAGGAATTGGTCGAAGCGACCCTGCGGATGCTGAAGGACTTGACCTGAGCAGGCACTATTTAAATGGACAGCCCGGCGGGTGCCGAATCCGTCGGGCTGTCTTGATTTAGACTTGATTCTGCGTCATGGTGTCAGCTGTTTTTTAGGCTTAACAATTCTCATAGTACTTTGCACTTCAAGCAAAAGAGCCTTTGGTCGCTTCGTCCAGGAGTTTTTGGATGATGGCTGTGATGGCTTCGTTGCTGGTGTTCGGGTATAGGCAGCCGTGATTGCCAGTGTCCTTTTCGAAAGTCCACTGGTAGTGCGCGTTTTCCTGATTGAAGCTGAGCTGTGCCGGGGTGCGGCGGATGAAGAGATCGGTGTGCAGTCCGGAGGTCCAGAGGGTGGCGATGAGATCCCAGCTTGAGCGTCGAAGGTCCTGCTTGCCGCGCTGCCAGATTCGGTAGGCTTCGTGAATGGGGTTGCCGGGTGGCTGGTCCGGTGGCGAGGTTAGGATGTCGCTGCCGCACCAGGAGACCGTAATGGGCGTGGGCCAATTGGCGATGGCGGAAGCGGCGTTGGCGGCGTCCATGCGCCAGTTGAAGGTTTCTTCGCCTTGGGGGAAGGGCGCATTGGCCATGGTGACCAGCTCTCGGACTTTGCGCTTGACGAGTTCATGGCCGGATAATGGGCTGTATTTGCAGGGAGCTGAGGCGAGAAGCGCCGGCAGAAGCGTCAGCAGGCCGACCGCGCAGATGACGGCTCCTTGGTCGGCACTGTCTGCGAGGATGCGGCGATAGAGGGCGATGGCATCAACCAGCCCGGGAATCTTGCCGGGCACCAGACCGTGCTGGCGGGCAATGAGTTCGTTGTAGAAAGGGAAGTTCTTGGTGCGCAACTGGTCGATGTAGGCTGTATAGGCGGAGGAGTTGTGATAGTGACAGTTGAGACCCACAGGAACTTCTTCCAGTCCGTATGCGTTCAGCGCGACGCGGGTATAAGCGGCAGGCCACGGCGAAAGGACGTCGCAGACGACTGCGCCAAGGCGGATGTGGCCTTGGCGGTGAAAGAGCATGGCGAGGGCGAGGGCACCGGCATCGTCGCAGTCGGTATCCATGTCAGTGTCAAGAATGAGAATGGGGGGCATTGGTGGCTCCGGTTCAAATGGGGGCTAGCTTCCTTTTTGGGAAAGCACATTTTGATAGAAACTGACAAGATTCATTGGTCACTCTTTGCTGAAACCAGAAGTATAATGTAAGCATAGCATCGACTGGCAACCGCTAGCTCCAAGCAGGAACTCCTGTTCCATCCTTGATATTATTTGAAGTGGAATGAAGTTGGATGCTGTGGCATTGTGCAGGAAATTACTCCCGGGATTCCTTGAAAAACCTTAATTTTTAGTGGCTCCTAATCTACTGTCCAATCGACTTTTGCTGTCCTTCGTAGTGTATCTATATCAACAACTAAAACATATGGGTCTATTGCTTTCAATAAACCGCGCAATTTTTGTTGCAGATCTGCAATGTCATATGCACGAGGCATTAACTTATTGGTCGTTTCAGCTTGTTCAAAATGGAAAACAAGCCGTATATGTTCGGCACTACGAACCAATGCTTTTAACATTCTAGTGTTAGGATCCCCTGAAGTCCCGCATAAAGCGGAAGGTAGCAATCCTGCCAGCGTGTCCATGGTTTTCTGATAGAATTCTTCTACCGGATGCAGATTTTTCTTCCTGGAATGCAAGCGGTAATCTTTACATTCAATCAGATACAAAGTATTATCTTGCGGTTGCAGTGCAACTAAATCTACGCCTTTCAATCCGCTTATAACTGATTTGTCTTTTTTATTTATCTTACATGAGCGCTGATTTTTCAGTTGTGTTTTATAATAAGGAGTCTCATCGTATTTCACGACTTTCCAGTTATCCTCAAAATGGAAGTGCAATGTTTGGTCAATGGTGATATTCAACATGATCTATGCCCACATCTCCAAATATCTGTCAGACTGATTCAAAGATTCATCCAGCAACAGGATTTTATCCAACTCTTCAGGCGTGTCTCCCTGTTCGATTTTTCCTTTGCCCAGGAAATTTAAGTACCGGATATCACCCTTGCCTATTTGCTCATCGGCTTTTGTCAGCATGTCAATTTCGCGTAAAAGAAACAGGCTATGGGTGGTAATAAACACCTGAATATCCAATTTTGACAATTCTATGATAACTTTAGCAATCAATCGAATCAATTGAGGATTCAAATTCGCTTCAGGCTCATCCCAGAATAGAACCATTCCGGCATGCAAGCCTCCATTCATAAGCAATTGAAGGATGGTTCCAAGTTTGCGCCATCCTTCAGCGGTCATATTGATATCAAAATCCTGCCCCTGGGGTGCAGTGTTGGGATGGTAGTAGAACTTTTCATTTTTCAGAAAGATTTTGCCATCAATGGCGTTTTCCAGTTCTGATACTATTTTTTCATATTCGGCAATCCTTTCCTTTTGATAAGGAAGCCCCAGCACGGCAATCGTATCGTCATACGTCTGATCGTAAGGCAGATGATATTTTTTGCTTAAGGATTGATAGTTTGGATAAATAGAGAGCAATTCACGAGTCGGTAGAAACAAAGCCTCTGGTATCAAATTGGACGGAAAAGCTGTATGCTTCCATATTGTGTTTTTTAGATTACTCACGAGGATATCTCTGAATTTAAGATCTATGTTGAACTCATACGTGTTGTCCGCTTTTTCAAGACACATTATATTTTTAGACTCTACGTCAACTACATTTGGTGTGACAATGTCAATTTCTTCCTCTGTATCAGTCCTGTTTTTTTTTGCTCCAGTTGTTTTTGCCATTTTATTTTTATATTCCATATTGACCAAATCTGCAACCATATCAACTTTGAATACAGCCAGGAAGTTCTCAAGTTCTTTTGACTGTAAAAAAGACTTCCTCTCTTTCTGGTGCAAAGGAAGCAGGCGTATAGCTGCATAGAGAAACTTCAAGAGCAGCGTTTTTCCAGATCCATTTTCTCCAATGAGCACGTTGATTTTCCGGCCGAACTGCAAATTGGCTTTCTTAAATACTGTGAAGTTGTTTAGTTCAAGTTCATAGATCATGGTAAACTCCATCTTGAATCCATAGAAAAGTCACCCTCCCTGAAAAAAGCTCGAAAACTATTGACAATCTGTTGATTTGCAGTATGATTGCGATATCATCCTAAAGTCGTAGTTCCACTCGCCAACGAGGTTGTCGATGATTAAACTTATGCAGGGTTTCGAAGAAATCAACTCGAATGGCGGTTTTCCCTTGTAAAAAAACTGCTGGATGGAATCATCCGCATAAAGGATTGGAACGCCGAACTGTCGAGGCGCCCAATTCCTGCTGTTTGACGTCCATGATTGTCCGCAGTGCCGGACGCACACGGACCACGAATTCTTGCGGACGTCAAAGCCGAAGAAAAATTCTTGACCTTTGAAGGAAGGGATAGTACATTTGTTGATGGCTGATGTCTCCTATGGTTGGGTGTGAAACATGGTGGGACGTAGTTCCGGTACGTCTTGTCGGTTTATGTAGCACATCTTGTGAGCGTCAGCCTTTTTTTGGCACCAGCAATGCCGAACCGGATCACAGGCGGCCGCCTCGTTTTTTACCATAGCAACTAGGTGCAACAAAGCGGAATCTGGGGCACTAGGCCGATAATAGTCCATCAACCACAAACCAGCAAGGTGAAGCCATGATATCAAACCGGGTATTTTTTTTTTGCGCATGCATATCTGCGCTTCTCAGCCTGCAAGCTGCTGACTTTACCGTCTCGGCCAATGTCGCTGGCCGGCAAGTAAAGGAAGACAGCTACCAGTTTACTTTTTCAGCGACTGAGGCCGACACCTGGATAAAATTCCAATTGCCGGCGAATTGCGCCTGGGGCACAGGGCAGACCGAGCTGAGCATCACCCTGCTTAAACCAGACGCTGTGACATTCCGTTTTACAGTCAAGGCAATTGCTCCAGATAACGCCCTGGCTAAATCCGACTTTGCCAGTCTTGAATTAAAAAAATCAGAAACTCACAAACTCAGCTACGCACAGGTTGGTGACAAAGCACCGCAAGAACTGTGTATTCTTAGTGACGAGGCGAAAAAATCACCATTCACCATAGAAATCAGTCAGATTAAGGTCGGCGACACCCAGATTCAATCTTCTATGGCTTGGGTGCAAAATGCCGCTGTCACCGCTTTGCCGCCCGTGCTTTTCAAAGGCAAGCCATTTTTCCCGCTTGGAGCGTATGACTATTGGCCTATCGGCGGCGCTAACAAAGCACGCATAGACCCGGAGTTTCTGGCTG
>Ga0123335_1000883_pt1 | contig 50260 bp, 40 predicted proteins | sample BiotimSIPDNA_2_FD_89707 | JGI IMG/M metagenome (GOLD analysis project Ga0123335, IMG submission 89707) | Anaerobic biogas reactor microbial communites from Washington, USA - Biogas_R2 time_0 SIP DNA | ecosystem: Engineered > Bioreactor > Anaerobic > Unclassified | place: Washington, USA...
AGACAATAAATATTATGTTAACTAACAGAGGGACAGAGATGTACGAAAAGACAGAGATCAGGATGGCGTCGGCGGCGGACGCCGGGGAGATACGTGAGATCTTCGCCCCGTATGTCACTGAGACGGCGATCTCTTTCGAATATGAAGTGCCGTCCGCCGAAGAGATGGCGCGCAGGATCGGGAATACGCTGAAAAAATACCCGTATCTCGTCGCGCTGGAGGGCGGACGGATCGTCGGGTACTCGTACGCTTCGGCATTCGTCGGGCGCGCGGCCTACGACTGGGCTGTCGAAACGACCATATATCTTCGGCGGGACTGCAGGGGCAGAGGCATAGGCAGAGCGCTGTATCTCGCTCTCGAGGACATCCTGAGGAAACAGAACATACTGAATCTCAACGCCTGCATCGCGCACACCCCCGTAAAGGACGCCCGTCTTGACAATTCAAGCGAAGCGTTTCATCGGCATATGGGGTATTCAAAGGTCGCGCACTTCACGAAATGCGGGTATAAATTCGGAAGATGGTACGACATGGTCTGGATGGAAAAGCTGCTTGGGGACCACCCGGACTCGCCCGCGCCGGTGATACCCGTGACATGCCTGCAAAACGCGATATAAAACCCGCCTTACTAAAAATAAGTCGAAAGACCCGCGTTCGGTTATGAACGCGGGCCTTTTGACAGACTGTCCAGAAAGCAGGATATTTCGACGGCGAAAATCAATACTCGTCCAGTTTCTGCAGGTTGAAGCCGGCGAAGTATCCGTCCGTTACGGCCTCGTTCATGCGGGCGGGCTTTTTGCAGTCCCCGACGATCATCGACTGCCCCCCGATGCCGTACAGGCTCCACGCCTCGTCGCTGAGGGGTCTCATACCCGCCGACATCACGACGGTGTCGGCCTCAATAAACTCCTCTTTTCCGTCCGGGCCCTCGACGACGACTCCGCCGTCCCGAACGGCCACGCATTTCGTCTGCTTGAGCACCCGGAGATTGTCGAGCTTTTCAATTTCGCTGAGTATCGAGATGTAATGCACGTAGGGAGCCCCTCTGGCAATGGTGTCGGTCATCTCGATAATCGTGACATCCCTGCCACCATATTTGGCGGCGTTTATCCCCTCCTCGCAGCCGACCATGCCGCCGCCGATGAACACGACTTTGCGGCCCAGTTCCTTCTCGTGTATCTGAGTTGAGAGGATGACGTTTTCGCCGTCAGCGCCGGGTATATCCGGAACAACGGGCTTCGCGCCGATGGCGATGATGACCGAGTCGGGAGCGAGGGCCCGGATATAGTCCGGTGTGACCTCGGTATTGAACTCGACCCTGATGTTCTTCATTTTCATTATGCGGCGGCCGAGCACGTCGACAAAGCTCTTTATGTCCTTCTTGAACTCCGGGTGCCACGCCGCCTTCAGGGTGCCTCCGAAACTGTCTGTCTTCTCCGCGAGGATCACGTCGTGACCGCATTCGGCGGCGCCCAGCGCTGCCTCCATTCCGGCAGGTCCCGCACCCACGACGAGCACTCTCTGGTGCCCCCTGCGCACGACGGGGTTGAACGTCCTGTCGTTGAGGCCCATCATGGGGTTGACCGCGCAGTGGGCGTGGCCGAGCGGGTACTTGACGTAGGGGACGAAGTTAAGGCTCATACACTCGTTGCATCGCGTACACAACATTATATCGTCTTCTCTGCCGCAGCGCGCTTTTTCGGGCATCATGCGGTCGGCCAGAAGCTGCCTGCCGAGGGCAATCGCGTCCACTCTCCCCTCGGCGATCATGCGCTCCATCTGGGCGGGCTCGCCGAAAGCGCCGACGGTGACTACGGGGACGCTCACGTGTTTTTTTATCTCTTCGGCGAGGAAAGCGTTGCAGCCCCGATCGTAGAACATGCAGGGGAACATGCGGATGCTCGCGCGCTTATCGTCGAAAGTGGCCGCCGAGATGTGGAGCATGTCCACCTTGCCGTCAAGCAGCTTCGCCGCCTGAGCGACGTCCTCAAGGGTGGCGCTGTTTTCCATGAAATCGCTGCCGCTAAGGCGAAAATCGATGGCAACGCCGTCTCCGCATTTTTTGCGTATGTTCTCCGCCACCATGACGTGCAGCCGGGCGCGGTTTTCGATGGAGCCGCCGAATCTGTCGGTGCGCTTGTTTGTGTTTGGGGACAGGAACTGGCTGAACAGCCAGCCGTGGGCCGCCTGCACGGTCACCATGTCGCAGCCGCCCAGCATCGCCATCTCCGCGGCGTCGCCGAAGGCCTCTACGACAGTCGATATCAGTTCCTCGTCCATCTCCGTGACATAGTGCTCGCCGTCGCCGTAATGGCCCATTCCCGCGCTGGGGCCGTAGACCTTCCCGTCCGGGCTGTATTTCGGGTCGGCCCTGCGGCCGGGGTGTATGAGCTCTATGGAAGCGAGAGCGCCCTGCCTGTGGATGCCGTCCGTGCACTTGCGCAGGCCGGGCAGCACGCCCGGGTCGTCAAGACGGAGAACGTTTCCGTGGTTGTTGCCGGTTTTCCTGTGGACGAGCGTCTCTCCGATACACACCAGGCCGACGCCGCCGCGGGCCAGTTCCTCGAAATTCAGGATCCCTTCAGGGGTCATGAACCCGTCGGCCCCGGAAGAAGCGCCCATCGGAGCGGAGAATATTCGGTTTTTACTGACAAGGTTTCCGAATCTCAGCGGGCTGAAAAGGTGGGGATATTTGCAGATCATTTGTTGACCTCCCGTTTATCTTATTGTTATATCAGGTTTTCTATTTGCCCCGCGTAATGGCACATGCAATAGTGGCCTGGCCCGCACTCGACCTGCGGCGGTTTTTCCGCCCTGCACAGATCGGTGGCATAGCGGCACCGAGTGCGGAACGCGCAGCCCTCTGGCAGGTCGGAGGGATTCGGGATATTCCCCTCAATGACGGGCAGCCGTTTTGCGCTCGTGCCGAGCGTAGGTATACACTTGAGGAGCCCCGAAGTGTAAGGGTGTTTGGGATCGCCGAATATCGTCTCCCTGTCCGCTTGCTCGACGACGGAGCCTGCGTAGAAGACGGCCACTTTATCCACAATATCGGCTACGACGCCGAGGTCGTGGGTTATCATGACGATGCTCATGCCGGCTTCGGCCTGGAGGCGTTTGAGCAGATCAAGGATCTGTGCCTGTATCGTAACGTCGAGCGCCGTTGTAGGCTCGTCCGCCAGAAGTATCTGCGGGTTGCACGCGAGGGCGATGGCGATCATTACTCTCTGGCGCAGGCCGCCCGAGAGCTGGTGCGGATAACTGTTGAGGCGGCTGCCGGCGTCGGGTATCTCTACGAACCTGAGCAGGTCGAGAGCGCGCTCCGAGGCTTCGGCGCGGGTCATGTTCTCGTGCAGCAGCAGCGCTTCCGTGATCTGCTTCCCGATGAGCATGACGGGGTTAAGGCTCCTCATCGGTTCCTGAAATATCATGGATATTTCTTTGCCGCGAACTTTCTGCATCTGCTTTTCGGTGAGTTTCATGATGTCGCGGCCGTTCAGCAGTATCTCGCCGTTTATGACGGCGGGAGGGGAGCTGAGAAGCCTCATAACTGCAGAAAACGTAACGCTCTTTCCGCAGCCCGATTCTCCTACGACGCCCAGGGACTCGCCTTTTTCAAGCGTCAGGCTCACGCCGTTGACGGCGCGCACGGTTTCGCGGCCCATCGGGAAGCTGACGTGCAGATCCCTGATCTCAAGAAGGTGTTTGTCTTCCATTGCCACGCCTCCTTAACGCCCGGGGCTGTTGCGGATCTTCGGGTCCATATGGTCGCGCAGCCCGTCGCCCAGCAGGTTGAAGCCCAGTATGGTCAGCGCTATGATCGCGCCGGAAAAAGCCGTCGTCCAGGGATAGGTGAACATGAAGGTCTTGCCCTCGTTCACGATGAGTCCCCAGGAGGGTGTGGGCTGGGGGATACCGAAGCCGAGAAAGCCCAGCGAGGACTCGGCGAGGATCGCGCCGCCCATAGCTGAAGACATGATGACGAGTATGTGCGGCAGAACGTTCGGTATGACGTGCCGGAATATGATGCGCCATCTCCTGCTGCCCATCGACCTCGCCGCAAGGACGTAGCTGCGCTCGCTGATCGACATCGTAGTCGCCCTGGCGACGCGGTAGAACATCGGTATGCACGGTATGCCGATAGAAAAGAACATCGTGTTGAGGGACGGGCCCAGGACCACCCCGATTATAAGCGCAAGAAGAAGCATCGGAAATGCCATCATGACGTCGTTTATGCGGTCGAGCACGAAGCCTGCCCAGCCTCTGACAAACCCCGCGAACGTGCCGATGAGCGTACCGCACACGAGAGCCACAGCCATAGCGCCGATAGCCACAGTCAAAGAGATGCGTCCGCCGTATGCGACGCGGCACCAGACGTCGCGGCCGTAAAGATCGGTGCCCATCAAATGCGTAAGGCTCGGGGGCAGGTGCTTGTTCGGAAGGTCGACCTTGCCGTAATCATAATCGGTCAGAAGAGGCGCGAATACAGAGATCAGCGCGATCACCAGAATGATCCCGCCGCCTATTACGATAAACTTGTTTTTCAGGATCGTCTTCATCTCATTTAACCTCCCCGTTCATGATGCCTGCCCTGTGGCACGCAACAAGATGGCCGCCGCCGATATCGCGCAGGCACGGGGCTTCCCGGCTGCAGCGCTCCGTCGCGTATTTGCACCTTGGGTGGAACACACAGCCGCCCGGGGGATCAATAAGGCTGGGTACTCCGGAGCGCAGAACGTCGCGCCTTTTTCCCGCACCGAAGGGGTCGGGCACGGCGGACAGAAGGGCAGCGGTGTACGGGTGCTGAACGTTCCCGAAAAGGTTCTCCTTATCGGCAAGCTCCACGAGGTTGCCGAAATACATTACGCCCACCCGATCGGAGACGAACTTGACGACCGCGAGGTTGTGAGAGATGAACATATATGTCAGCCCGAATTCTTCCTTAAGGTCGAGCAGCAGGTTGATTATCTGCGCCTGTATCGATACGTCGAGCGACGCTACAGCCTCGTCGCAGACCAGGAACTCGGGCGAGAGCGCAAGGCTGCGCGCGATGCAAAGGCGCTGGCGCTGGCCTCCCGAGAGCTGGTGCGGGTAGCGGTTAAGGAGCTGTGTCCCAAGCCCGACGGCGTCAAGCAGCTGCGCTATGCGCTCGGAACGCTCCCGTCTGCTGCCCTGTTTTTGTATTATAAACGGCTCCTCCATGATCTGCTGCAGGTTAAAGCGCGGGTCAAGCGAGTCGTACGGGTCCTGAAACACGATCTGCAGATCCCTTCTTATCACCCGCATCGCATTATATTTCAGATCGAAAATGTTCCTGCCCTTATAATAGACCGCGCCGCCGCTCGGTTCCATAAGCCGCAGAGTGAGCAGCGCGAGGGTGCTCTTGCCGCAGCCGGATTCGCCCACGAGGCCGAACACCTCTCCTTTGTTTATATCGAAGCTAACGTTGTTTACGGCCGTGAACTTTGCTTTTCTCAGATTTTTCCCCCTGCTTATCGAAAACTGCTTCGTCAGGCCTTCGATACGGATCAGCGGTTCAGAATTCATTGCTCCGCCCCCCCGTCAATCCCGGTCGTCGCCCGACACACGGATGCGCGGGTCTACAAGACCTGTGACTATGTCCGTGAGTAGGTTCGATAAGATCATGAAAACGGCGATCACCAGCGTGGCCCCCTGTATCAGCGGGTAGTCCCTCACCGTTATCGCGTCAATGAGCAGTTTTCCGACGCCGTTTCGGGCAAACACCGTTTCCAGTACTATGGCGCCTCCGAAAGATATCGCGAGACCATAGCCGACCATCGTGACGATGGGGATCAGCGCGTTGCCCAGAGCGTGCTTGAACAGGACCCCTTTTCCGGATACGCCCTTTGCTCTTGCGGTGCGGATGAAGTCCTCCTGCAGCACCTCCAGCATGGACGAGCGCGTCGTTCTTGCCAGGGACATACCCACGACCATCGTCAGCACGGGCCCGAAAAGGGTCTTCCAGTGCGGCAGTCCGGTCGCCATATTCGTTACTACGGGGATGAGCCCCAGTTTGAGAGCGAAAATGACGAGCACCCAGAGGCCTATGTAAAAAGTGGGCAGCGACATGCCCAGTGTGGAGTAGAAGATTATCAGCAGATCCGGCCATTTGCCGCGAAAGCTCGCCGCTATGACCCCGAGTATCACCGCAAATACCGTGCCTATGATGATGCCTGTGAAGGCCAGCTCCACCGTGTCGGGCAGCCGTCTCAGCACCAGACCGAGCACCTGTTTGTTGTGACTGAGAGACATTCCCAGATCCCCTTTGAACAGGTTGGACAGCGCCAAAAAGAACTGCACGATCACAGGCTTGTCAAGTCCGTGCGCTGCGCGGTAGACCTCTATCTGCGACTGAGTCGCGGTGGGACCCAGCATGACCGCGGCCGGGTCGCCCGGGATCATGCGGATGACGAAAAACACTACTATAAACACCCCCAGAAGCGTGGGGATGGTAAAGAGCAGCCTTGTGAGAATAAACCGTTTCATCAGCAACAACCTTAAAGTATGCCGGACGACAGCAATGAGCGTCCTCCCTTTGCCGGGGAGGACGCGCACTGCCCTCCGGTTATTTTTATCTGTGAAGTTTTAGCTGTCAGCCCACCGTTATCGTGTGGGCGCGGAATGCCTGATCCCCCCAGGATTCCAGGCCGCTCACGTTATTCTGCATAACCGAGCCGACCGTGAACGTGGATACGGGGTATATGACCTGCAGGTCCATCATGCGCTTCTGCGCGGCGTGGTAATATTCCATCTTTTCTTTTTCCGTCGTGGCGGCCTGCCCGGCTGCGACAAGGGCGTCGTATTCCTCGTCAAGTACGCCGCACCAGTTGTTGCCGGGGTAGTACTGGCTCGTGTAGCGTATGATGGTGTCGTCGCCTATAGTGCCGGTCGTATTGTAGGCGACCCAGCACGGGGCCTGCCCGTTTCTTATCTTGTCGATCCATACGCCGAAGTCGACGCTCTGCAGGTTCACCTTAAAGCCGGCGTTGCTCAGCATATCCTGGGCGATGATGGAAGGGGGCTGTCCGAGTGCGTCGTTGGCGCCCCACATAGTGATCTCAAGGCCGTCGGGATAGCCGGCCCGGGCCAGAAGCTGCTTTGCTTTTTCTATGCTGAATTCGGGTTTGAAGTAGTCTCTCACGGCGTATTTTGTGTTGGGGGGCAGGTAGCTGCCCACGGCCGATTCCTCACCGTAGAAGAAGTCCTCGAGGAAATATTCAGAATCAATAGCGTAGAACAGCGCCTCGCGCACCAGGGGGTCGTTAAAAGGCTCGAGCTGCATATTAACGCCTATGTACAGCAGCTGTAGCAGCGGGTTGGGCTTTACGTTGTAGCCCTTTTCCTGATACTCCCTGATCTTGTCCTTGTCAAAAATACCGAGAATATCGAGCTCTCTGTTGTCAAACGCCGTATAACCGGTGTTTGTATCGCCTATGAAGGTGCAGATGACGCGGTCGACGTTGCCGGTGAAGTTGCCCCACCAGTCTTTGTTGCGCACGGCCTCTGTCTTGATGCCGAGCGTCCCGCCGTCAAATACGAACGGGCCGGTGCCGATCGGATCCGTGTTGATGCTGGAGACGCCATCCTTGTCGCTGTGGGCCTTGCACACGATTATTCCGTAATAGAGCGCAAGCCTTGTGAGCAGATCGACGTCCGGCTGCTTGAGCTTGAGAACGACGGTATATTTATCCGGGCAATCGATCGACTCTATGTTTGCCACGTGCAGATTTTCCGCGTTGACGGAAGCTACGGCCGGATCGCTCTGGCGTTCAAGCGTGAACTTGACGTCCTCGGAGGTAAATTCGCCGTATCCTTTATGCCACTTCACGTTTTCACGAAGTTTGAACGTGTACGTCCGGCCGTCGTCTGAGACCTCCCATTTTTCGGCGAGCTGGGGTTTCAAAGTGCCGTCCGACTGCAGCTCGAACAGGTTTTCATAGATATTAGCCGAGAGGTACGCATCGCTGACCGACATAAACAGGGCGGGGTCCCACCAGGATTCCTCCCAGCTCGTCGTCACGCGCAGTACGACCTCGTTCTTGTTGTCCTTTGATTCACCGGTATCCTTGGCGCAGGCGCAGAAAGCAGTCAGGCACATGATCACGGCAAGTACAACCGCAAGGATCCTTTTCTTTTTCATAAACACACTCCTTTGACTTTTATGACTTTTTATCTCATAGTTGTAGAGGCGAAAAACGGAGCGGTCATGCACCGTGATCCCGCTCCCGGCGCGATAGTTTACAATTAATGCAGCTATGAACAGAGTGCCGCGCTAAGAACTGTCAGGTACCAGGAGTTTCTGCGCGAAGGTCCTGGCTCTGTGATCTTTTTCACTATCCATGAATACGCGGCCATACCCGGGATCGCGCTCACAGAGCATGCCCAGATACGTCAGACGGGAGTGCCTGAAGTACCGGATCATGCCTGTCTCAAACGCATCCGCCCCTTTTTCAGGTCTGTAGCCGCACGTTGTTATCAGCGCCGCAGCCTTGCCCTCCCAGAGGGAAGGGCCTTTTGTATCTCCGTAATATTTATTCATTCCGTAGACGAGGCGATCAAGCAGCGCTTTCATCGGGGCTGTACAGTACCATGAATATATGGGAGTCGCAAAAACGATCATGCCGGAAGACAGGATCAGGTCGAATATCTCCTGGACGTCGTCGCCGATCGGGCAGCCGAACCCGGCGCTTACAAACTGGCACGAGCGGCACGCCGTACACGGACGGATGTTTTTTTCATAAAGACGGACAAGGGCGCATTCCGCGCCGCCGGTAGACAGCTCATCCGCGAAAGGTTCGACCAGCGACGCCGTGTTGCCGCCTGTCCTCGGGCTGCCCTGCAAAATAGCGCACTTCGTGGCTATCCCTCCTCAGTCTTTATCAGGCGGCCGAAAGGCCGCTCTTTCGTTCGCTGCCGGATCTGGGACCTGCGGGGTTTTTTCATACGGACTCAGTTCCCGCACGGGCTTCCCGAGAGCGCTTGATTAATTCAAAGACGGGATCGGCGGCTCTTCAAAGGCCCCCGTGCATTTGCCCGCATCCGCGCGCCTGACTTCAGACGACAGCAACTTGGCATATTATACTACACTACGCTACATAATTAAAGTGGTTTAGCATAAATATTACTTTGTTTGCATATAGTTATCGTTTTGCAGCCCGGCTCGAGACTATGGACAGCCTTTACATATTTTCCGGGTTCATATTACCGTTCCTGTGAATGCAATAACGGCTGCCGGACATTTCCGTGAACGCGGCGCCGGTGTGCGGCAGGCGCGGTCGTTCGGCCGGTATTTCGAATAACCGGGGCCGACCTTACTCGGTCGACCCCGGCATATGATGCAAGGCCTCGTCAGCATTTTCTATCGGGCGGCCTCTGGCTCGAGATAGCGGCGCTGAGGGCGTTGACTGTGGTGAAATCTTCGGGTCTCATATCTTTCAGGTTTATCCGGAATCCGACGAGAGTCTCCACGTAGCTCAGGAGAGTCACGATGCTCAGCGAGTCGATCAGTTTATTTTCAAGCAGGTCAAGGTCGGGATCAAGGCGCATCTCCTCCTCTTCAAGGCCGAGGATCTCCTCGAGCGCGCTGTAGAGAGCATCGGTCACTTCGATCTGTTTACGCATCGCATTTATTCTCCTTTGATGCCGGATGATGATTGTTTTATATCACGGGACCGGGCGGCACGTTCGGGGGCGGCGGATATATGAGCTCTGCACTCGTCCACCGTCCATTCGGGGTGCTCGAGAAAAATGCCCAGCACTCGATCAAACATGTCGATGATCCGCCCCATCTTTGCGGGGGAAATGCGTCTGGTATCATGTTCGATCCTTAGCCTGACCCTCGTGCCCGGCAGGTCCAGGATCGCGCAGTAAAAAATGGAGAAGAAGAACTCCGAGGCGACCCCTCCGATCTCCAGATCGGCTTTTGCGGAGTCCTTCTCAAAATCCATCGCGCTGAATATGGCCCACAGATGGTTGTGCCATATGTGCTTTACGACGGCCTCTTTATATGACATCAGGATCTGCCGGCCGATAGGATACCGCCCGTGCGAAAACCACTCAAGAAAAGCCATATACGAATCGACCGCAAACTGCCCCAGCTGCGAGCCGCCCGGGATGTTATAGAAGACGGGGAAGGGGTTTGCCATCGACCCCATGGTTTTTTTCAGGTATGCTGTCGTCCTCCAGTGCGAGAGCGAGTAGAAACAGAAGTTTTCTTTGCCCGTCAGGCATAACACGGCGACGGCCGCCAGGGCCATCAGAACGGAGGGCTGGGAGCACTTATTCCGCGCGCAAAAATCCATCAGCTTTCCGTAGCGCTCGCCCCCGATAGAGTATTCGGCGTCGCCTTTTTTGCTGCGAAGGGACAGTCTGCCCGCAGGGAAGCTGTAGTTCGGCTGATGATTATAGGCGTGTCTGAGGAATTTTCTGTCGGATCTGTATTGCGGGCCGGAAAGGTATTTCGCCTCGGCTTCAAAATACTTCGTGACAGAGTAGATCTTCTCCTCCGGAGGTTCTTCACCGGAGGCGAAGATCTTGTAGAAGCGATCGATCTGCTCGTGTATCATCGAGACCGTGTACCCGTCGCAAACGAGATGGTGAAACTGCATGAGGATACCGCCGCTACCGTCCCCGCAGTCGACAAGCTGCGCGTGGCAGAGGGGGCCGTCGAGGGGGATGACAGTTCGGACGTTCCTTTTTGCGTTCTCAAAGCCGTCCCGCCCGGTCACGGATATCCTTTCCAGAGGCTCGGGAACAAAATCCCGTATGTACTGCATGCGGCGCAGACCTTTTCGCACAATGCGCAGTCTGAGAGCGTCATTGATCCGGACCATATGCAGGTAGGCTTTTTCCATCGCGGTCATATCGAAGTCTTTATCCGCAAAAGCGAAGATCGAAATGATATTCCCTTTTGTCATATTCTTCTGATCAAGGTGAAAAAAACGTCCCATAAGAAGCATCGACTGCGCTCTGCAAAGCGGGTACAACACCGTGCCTTCAGGTAAGGCCATATTGTAACCTCCTGTTAATACAGTTCATCTCAGTGATATGGGGTCAAAGCACCCTGTCAAGGATCTCACCGATAGTTATGTGGGGGTCCGCGATGCCGGCCTCGATAACTTTGACAGCGTTATTGTACAGATCCGTGATATTCTGATCGCTCGTCCTGTACGTCTGAAACTCAAAGTAGAAATCGAGTCCCCCGTCAACAGGGCCCGGGACGGTGAAAGAGTACAACGGGAAAGAGAATCTGCCGGTGCTGTAACCCCCGAATTCGACCTTCCAGTCCTCGGGGGGCGTATAACTTAAGGGCATGCAGGTGAACAGCATGGAGGCCGTGTTGCTCCCCGCCTTCCGGTTCTCAAGTTCGTCCACCAGGTCAAAGATCCGGCGGGTGGGATGGTCCGAGTGGCGGTAGATGGCAAATTGCGTCCTGCAGACCTTCGCAAGGGCATCCAGGAATGTCATATCCTTCCCGATCACGGTGCGAAGCGGCAGCGCCTGCATGCGGCAGCCGCCCGAGCGCTTGTCCGCGAGAGTTACTCTGCGGTTACAGATGACATGAAAATACACGTCGTCGGTGCAGTCGTTTATTTTTGAGAGATGTGTGCGCAGCCCGAGGTAGATAAGAGCCTGAAACGACATCTGATGGTCCTCGCAGAACTTTACGAACGCGGCCGTTCTCTCGGGACTGAGGTGGAAGCGCAGGTTTTTGCTCTTGTCGTGGATAGGATCGAAAATGTTCAGGTATCCGAGCCCGGGGTCCTTCTTTTTCAGGCGGGCTTTTTTCAGCCTGTCAATACCGTAGGGAGCCGCGTAGAAGGTTTTGCCGTCCTTAAGGAAGAACTCCCTGTAGAACTTATCGTCCTTTTCATACTTTGCGGTGTTCTGGAGGCTAGCCAGGTCTGATTTGATGCCCTCTTCAAACGAGCCGAGAGGCGGGGGGAGTTCTGTTCCGTTTTTAAGCGCAACATACACGTCCATCAGATCGGTGAAAAACTGGAAAACTGCCATCGCGTCCATGTTCAGGTGAAAAACACACAGATATATGCCGGTCCGGCCGTCATGCGTGCGATACAGTATGACCCTGAACACCTCGCCTTTTCTGTAACGGAGCGGTGTCCCGGCGTCTTTTGAAAGGAAAGCGTCCTGTTCCTCCATGGTTTTTCCGCTAAAGTCGATGACCGGGATGTTGTCAAGCCCGTAGGGCGGGACAAAATACTGCACGTTTTTCCCGTTTCGCTTTGCGTAGCGCAGGCGCAGGCTGTCGTTGCGGGCTATCTCGACGTTTACGGCTTTTTTCAACAGATCAAAGTCCAGCTTCCGATCGATCAGAAGATAGAACGGGATCTGTACGACCTGTTTGTGGATGCTGTACTGCAGCTGAAGGTATGTAGCTTTTTGAGAGGGGGTGTACTCGTAATAGATCCGGTCTGTTGTTTTTGATGACAAGTCAGATCACCTTTTTTATTTATTCGGATGTGCGGGTTTTGTGCGGATTTATTCGACCGCTTTCAGCGATTCGACCATACTTATTCTTTTGATCCTTCCGGACATTACGACGTTTGCAAAACCGATGTAAAAGGCTGTGAGCAGGGCGGCGAACAGATAACTCGTGGTATCGATCTGTCTGTAAAACATGACGATGTCGACTTCAAGCGTCGTGATCATGTACTGGGCCAGAAAATAACCCGCGACACTGCCGACAATGATGCCTGCTATGCCCATGATCACGTTCTCCCGGAAAATATACATATTTGTTTCCCTGTTCGTGAACCCGAGAACTTTGATTGTTGCTATCTCGCGGAGCCGCTCGGAGATGTTGATGTTCGTCAGATTATAAATGACGACAAATGCCAGCGCGCCCGCGCTGAGAAGCATGATGACGACGACAACGTTAAGGCTGGCGATAGTGTCGCTGAACGCCTGTTTCGCCTTCGATATGTCAAAGACAGATACGATGCCGAAGTCCTTGTTCAGCCAGTCGGAGGTGAAGCTGTCGAAATCCGTGAGCTCTTCACCGGCGGTCGCGACGACGGTATTGTACTGCGCGTCGCTGTCAAATGTCGTCTTATACACGGCCTCGGACATATAAATATAGTGGAATACGTAGTTTTCCGAGACGGCGTCGACCGGCAGCGAGTACCCGCTCCCGTTCACCGTAAAATCGATGCTGTCGCCCGCGCCGATGTCCAGGATGTCCGCCAGTTTGCCGGAGATAATGACGCCGCTGTCCGAAAGCTCCAATGGCTTTTTCGTGTCTATATCGCGAAGCGATACCATTCCGGCAAGATCCGCGGTGCTGTCCGGCACGGTGAGATAGACTTCCTTAGCGGAGCCGGAGCCGGAGGAGGCGGATACGGTCACGCTGCGCATGAACATAGCCACCGATATTCGGTTGTCCGAGGCGAGCTCGTCCTTCAAGGACATCGAATCCTGAGCCGTCAGGTTTTTGGCAAGAGCCATCATGATATCATATTTATAGATCCCGCCGTACTGCATGTCGATTATAGGGTTGATGGCGTCCTGAAGGCCGAACCCCGACACGACCAGAGCCATGCAGCCGGCGATCCCCGCGGTGGTCATGGCGAGGCGTGTTTTGAAACGAAAAAGGTTGCGGACCGTGATCTTCGAGGAAAAACTCATTTTGTTCCACAGAGCGGGCAATCTCTCCAGAAAGACGCGTTTACCGGCTTTGGGCGCCTTCGGCCTCATCAGTGAGGCCGCTTTGAACCGCAATTCCCTGCGGCAGCACAGCCAGGCCACAAATACCGTGCACGCGAGAGCAACAAGGAAAGATACGACCGACATCGTCCATGGGACCGTGATCGTCAGCGGCGGCAGGCGGTACAGAGCCGAATATGCGTCAAATATCGACTGCGGAAGGAAGAGCAGACACACGATCTGCCCGAGGACGCTCCCCGCGACGCACGCGATCGCGGAGTAGATCATGTACTTTCCGGCAATATCGCGGGCAGAGAAGCCCAGAGCCTTGTATATCCCCATCTGAGTGCGCTGTTCATCGACCATGCGCGACATCGTCGTGAGGCACACGAGAGATGCTATCATCAAAAAGAATACCGGGAAAACGGAGGCTATCGCGTCGATGCGCTCGGCATCGGAGTTGAATCCGGAGTAGTTTTCGATAACGTCGCCGCGGTCGAAAATATACCATTTTCCGGATATTATTCCCTCGAAGCTGTTTTTTGTGCCGAGGATACGGTTCTGACCGTCCTCTAACGCGGAAACAGCCTCGTCTCTCGATCTCAGATACTCCTCGTAAGACTTTTCATACTCGGCTTTGCCCTCGGCGAGTTTTTTTTCGGCATCCTCCAGATCCTGCTTTGCCCTGGCGAGAGTTTCGGTCAGATCGATCTCGGCCTGGGCGAGATCTTTTTTCGCCCGGGCCAGAGCCGCTTCCGCGGCAGCGATCTCCCGTCTTTTTGATTGCAGTTCGTTGTTTGCGGCGTCAAGCTCAGCCTGGCCCTGCGTCTTTTTGGACGCGAATTCAGCCTCGCGGTTTTCAAGCTCTTTTCGCGCGCTCGCCAGCGAAGCTTCCGCCTCCTTCAGTTTTTTCAGAGCTTCGTCAAGCTCGGCTTTGGCGGCATCGAGTTTGTCTTCTGCCGCATCAAGCTGTTTTTTTCCCTCGTCGAGCATATCTTTGGTGCTTTCAACCTGCTGTTCGGCCGCCGCGACCTCGGCGCGAAGGTCATCCAGCTGCTGCTGTTCCTCCGGTGTGACGACTCCGTCGCTGTTGACTTCGTATTCCAGGCTTTCGAGTTCGGAAACCAGTATTTTGTAGTTGCCAGCGAGTCTTGTATACGCATTGTAACCCAGGTTGTATTCGGTACGGCCTTCTTCATACTGGGCCAGCGCTTTTTCGTATTCTTTCAGTCCTTCTTCGTATTTTTTAAGCCCGGGTTCGTATTCGGCGTACTTTTCATTATATTCTGCCCAGCCTGCGTCGAGGGCCGCTCTGGCCGAGGCGATCTCGCTATTGAACTTTGCCAGGGCGGCCTCATATTCTTTCTGGCCCTGCGCCACGAGCGTTTTCCCTTCGGCTATGCGCTTTGAGGAGGATTCGATCTCGTTTCTGGCGTTTTGGAGCTGCTGCTCGGCCTCTATCCCTTTATTCTCATATTCCTCCCAGCCCTCGGCAATTTCCCGCTCCGCCTTGTCGAGCTCCGCTTTTGCCTCGTCCAGCCGGGCCTTAGCGTCGGCCAGCTGCGCGGATATCTCGGCTTTTTTCTCATCCAACTCGTTTTCGGCCTCTTCGATCTCCCTGTCGATGGTCTCCTTCAGGATCTCGTAGCGTTCGGCACCTATGAGCTCGAGGGACGATGACACTCTGCCGATCTCGTCTTCGTATTCCGGGTCAAACGCCGTAATGCCGTCAGAATGGCAGTCGAGCGTGACATAGAGCTCGGTGAAACGCGGGTACAGGAAGTTTGAGGCCGGTATAAAAGCATAGAGTGAAACGGTGCCGTTTCCGACGGATGACGACCCGTAGTTGAATGATATATATTGAGGAGACTCGACGATCCCGACTACTTTGAACGTTCTGTTAGCGAGGATGCCGTCTGTTGAGGTGCTGCCCGCGGTTTCGTCGAACGTTATGATGTCTCCGACGTCGAAATTTCTTTTGCTGAAGCTCAGCATCGATACCAGGCACTCGTTTTCCGCTTCCGGCATCCTTCCTTCCAGAAGAGTCAGATCATTGATCGTATCGAAGTCCGGGTCACCGCCCGGGACCGAGGAAACTCGCACAACAAGGCTGCCCGCATCCGTTTTCAGGATCAGGTCCGCCCTGTATGAAGGCATGACCTTTGAAACTCCGTCTGTTTCGCTTATCGCCAGGACGTCGTCTTTCTCGAAACCGGTTGTTGAGAGTATCTGTATATCCATAAGAGAAGTATCGTTGAAATACTTCTCGGCCGTGGCGCGCATGCTCGGAGCTGTGGCCTTTATACCGACAAAGAACCCCACTCCGAGAAATACGATCATCATGATAGAGAGGAATCTGTTCAGCGACTTTTTGATTTCGCGAAACGTGTCTGTGTACAGGGCTCTTTTTTTCATACGGACTCCTTCATCCGGGCGTGCCGACCCGCACCCGGAAGGCTACCACTCCAGATATTCGACGGAGACGGGAGCGGGATTGGTGCGCACATATTCCACGGTGCCGCTTTTTAGGCGGATTACACGGTCCGCCATGGGCGCTATACCGGCGTTATGCGTGATGAGGACGACAGTCATGTTCTCCTTCTTTGCTGTCTGCTGCAGAAGGGAAAGGATCATCTTTCCCGTGCTATAGTCAAGTGCGCCTGTCGGTTCATCACAAAGCAGGAGCTTGGGGCTTTTTGCAAGCGCCCTCGCAATGGCGACGCGCTGCTGCTCGCCGCCCGAGAGCTGCGAGGGGAAATTATCCATGCGTTCCCGCAGACCGACTCTGGCCAGGATCCATTCGACGTCGGCCCCGCTGCCGCTTATCTGCGCAGCGAGCTCGACGTTCTCTTTGGCTGTCAGGTTCTGGATAAGATTATAGAACTGAAAAACAAAACCTACGTCCGTCCTGCGGTAGCGGACGAGTTCCGACTCGGACAGGGAGCTAACCTCTTTTTTGTCCACCGTGATACGCCCGCTGTCACAGCTGTCTATGCCGCCCAGTATATTGAGGACAGTTGTCTTTCCGGCCCCGCTGGCCCCCGTGATCACGGTGAACTCGCCTTTTTCGATCTCGAAGCAGACGTTGTCGACGGCGACGATGGTCACCTCGCCCATCTTATATCTCTTGGAGACGTTCTCAAAGACGATATAAGGGGGCGATTCGTTTTCAATGTCAGGGTACATACGGCCCTCCAAACTCTTCCGTACTTAGCGTGCGCCCGGGGCACGGTCACATTGACTTATTGTTTTCGATAAATTTTATAACGTCGTCGACGACCTTGAAGCTCAGGATATCCCTGTCGGGTATCTCCACGCCGAACTCCTCTTCAAGAACGGAGACGAGGTGAGTAAGTTCAAGTGAGTTGAGGCCCAGATCAAGACGGAGGTCGCTCTGTCCGGTGATCTCATCGGGGTCGACGGCAACATACTGTGTGAAGATCGATTTCATGCGCTCAAGCATAGCCTGCTCCTTTTATATCCTTATAATTTTATTAATGCCTTGCCCGCGTTATTTTCTATGAGCTTATGCCGGAGTATTTTCATAGCGTGGGATCGGGGAAAATCTTCCTGCGAAAGGAGCATGCAGTGGACATTCTTGAATAAAGGCAGCCGTTTGTTGACCTTTCGCAGATCCTCGGCGACCAGCTTGTGTATTTCCTCAGTTGAAGCTCCGGAAAAAGAAGCCTCGGGATCGATATGCAGATCGGCGACTATGACATCCTGTGGAATACCTGTAACCATCAAGACCGCGGGGTATACGACGACCTCATTAACATACGGGAGGTGTGAGATGATCTTCTCCTCTATCTCCTCGGGATGCACGTTTTTTCCGTTTTCAAGTATGATGATGTTCTTCTTCCTGCCTGTCAGCATGAGGGAGCCGCCGACGATCTTGCCGTAATCCCCCGTCCGGAGCCAGCCGTCGGAGAACGTCGCCGCAGTTGCCGCTTCGTCATTATAGTACCCGCACATTACGTTGTCGCCGCTGACGAGTACCTCGCCGAGGCCGGACTCGTCGGGATCGTCGATCCTGATCCGGGTATAGGGTACGGGCGGCCCGACAGAGGCGGGGTTTTTGTGGGTTTTCAGATTAATAGTGACGATGGGGGAGCATTCGGTGAGCCCGTAGCCGTTGACCACGTCTATGCCGATGGCGTAGATCCCTTTCAGCACCTCCGGGTCGGCTGGCGCGCCACCGCAAACGATGAGGCTCAGGTTCCCACCCAGCATATCGCATATCTGCCTGAAGATTTTCCTGCGCAGATCGATGCCCAGCCGGAGCAGTGCGTTTGAGATGCGAATTGCGGTTTTCAGCTTTTTTTCGGCGCCGGTCTTTTTTGCTTCGGCCCGGATGGTCCTATATATCGTATCAAGAAAGAGCGGAACAACGACCGTCATTCCCGGTTTGAACATTCGCATCTCGGCGAGCAAACGCTTGAGGCTTGAGCAGATAAAGACGTGGCAGCCGGCGTATATGCAGGGGAGTATGTGACAATTGCACTCGAACGAGTGGTGGAAAGGCAGCAGTGAGAACGAGGTCGGCTCGTTGGGCATCACCTCGGCCAAAGCGTTGATGTTCGTGCAGATATTCCTGTGGCTGAGTACGACGCCTTTGTTCGGCCCAGTAGTACCGGAGGTGAACAGAATAACGGCAGTTTTGAGGGGGTCGATCTCCTTTCCCGTAAAGCGCGAATCCCCGTTTTCCAGCAGCGTCTTACCGCGCTTGATAAGAGAGTCGACCGTGAGACCCTGTTCGCTGTCGCCCGACCCGTTGAAAGAGATACAGGTTTTTATCATGCCTGAGTCGCGAACGCTGTTTTCGATGATCCCGAGATATGCTCCGGAAAACAATATCGCTTCGCAGTCCGCCGACTTAAGCAGCCTGCAGATATCCTCGGCTGTCAGTTCCCTGTCAATCGGGACGACTGTGCCGGTGCCGCAGACTACGGTGAGGTAACAGACGATCCAGCTGTACGAGTTCTCCCCGAGCAGCGCAATATTCCTGCCCTCAAGTCCGAGGTCTATAAGGGCGGTCCCCAGAGCGTTTACGTCGTCCATGATATTGACGCTGCTGTATGTATACATGCTCCCGTTTCGCATTTCGCTCAGTACCGGTTTGTCTCCGTTCAGAAGGGCGGCGCGGTGTACCAGTTCTTTGATGTCTGGCAGCGGCCCCATCTTAAGGAGTCTTTCACGTTCTTTGAAACAGGCGCTGCGGTTCTTCATCTTTTGTCTCCCGTCAATGATTGATGTTGCTTGCGATGATATGCTGTTTGGTTGAAAAATGCGATAAATTGACGTTTTATACATTCTATTACAAGTATACGCCGATAACAAGGGTGTTACAGAAAAATTCGCCGCGCTGCCGTTTCCTGGTTATCGAGGCAATTTGCCTATGATGCTCTTTGCAATAAGCAGGGCTTGTGGTACTATATCCTGTATAGGAAAGGCACATCTTCCGGGGAGGGGTCTGAGGTGTTTATTCTTGAAAATCTGAAGAGATTCGCGCAGACAGACGCGCTCGCGGCGGTTGGTGAAGAAGGGGAGATGAGCTACCGCCTTCTTGAAGACCGCTCTGAGGCTCTGGCAGCATATCTCGTTGAGACATACCCGGGCACAGCACCTATAGTGCTTCAGGGGGACAAGGAACACGATATGCTGACCGGCATCATGGCCGCGCTCAAGAGCGGCAGGCCGTATGTGGCGGTCGCCGACAACTGCCCCGAAGCTCGGAGCAGGCAGATACTTGAAGCCTGCAGACCGTGTGCCGTTTTGAACATAGGAAAAGGGGGGATCAAGTCTGATCTTTTCCCCGCTATGGACCGTGAGGAGATCGAAAAAGTCGTCCGGGATCGCTCCGGAAAAACCGTCGACCCGTCAAACTGGGTGCAGCCGCAGGATATTGTCTGTATTTATTTCACGTCCGGAAGCATGGGCGCGCCTAAAGCAGTCCTGGTAAGCAGGAGGAACGTCGAGATCCATGCAAATGCCAGGGGTACCGTTGCCGCCGGCGATAATAAGGTCAGGAACATCCTTAATATCCCCTCATACACGTTTGTGGCATCCAGCGTGAACATATTCGTCAGATTGGGGTTTTTCGGCTCGACGCTGAAAGCGGTCGACAGGGGTCTGGCAGCCGACTACGGAAGGCTCAGCGAGTTTATGTTCAAAGAGCAGCCCGAAGACTTCATGTGCACACCGAGTTTTGCCGAGATCCTTCTTAAGGACCCGCGTTTCAACAGCCGGGATCTTCCCAACGTAAAGGTGATAGGTGTGGGGGGTGAAGTGGTCCCGAACCGGATCATATCGGATATACTTGACAGGTTCCCGCAGGTGCAGGTCGTAAACGGGTACGGTTCCACCGAGACGCTGTCGGCAAATATCCGCTGTGTTGTCACACGGGAGATGGCTCTGAGTGACAAGCCGATCCCCCTGGGGCGCGCCGCGCCATATGCGCAGGTATATGTGACGGATGATGACGGAAACGTCCTTCCCGAGGGAGAGACGGGCGAGTTGGTCGTCGTTTCGGGCACAGTATGCGAGGGTTATCTGAACGACCCGGAGCGGAATAAATCCTCCTTTTTTGTCGCGGAAAACGGCATGAGAGGCTTCAGGACCCGGGACCTCGCTCGTATCGAAGACGGCCTGGTTTATTATGTCGGCCGAAAGGACAACCTTGAGAAAGTTGGGGGTTACCGGGTCGAGATCGAGGAGGTCGAAAGGTGCCTTAAAAAGGTCGATATCGTATCTGAATGCGCGGTCGTGCCCGCTCAGAGCGGCGGGCATACCGTAATGCTTGTGGCATACGTCGTTCTGAGACAGGGGAGCCCTTCAGGGCTCAGTACGGTAATAAAAATAAAGAAGGATATGGCACAGACGGTCCCGGGTTATATGATCCCGCAGAAAATAGTATTTCTTGACAGTATGCCTCTTAACGCGAGCAACAAGATAGACAGGGCCCTGCTGAAAGAGCGCTCGGCCATCACCGGAAAATAAAGCCGCTAAGGCCGGAGCGAGGTCATTTATTGTCCGCCCGGAATCAAAAAATCATCTCCGGATGGATTCCACCCGGAGATGCCTCAGAGAAATATGTATGCCGGCCGGAAGATGCCTTACCTGTCTTTAAGCAGGTCTCTGATCTCTTCAAGCAGCACGGCTTCCTGAGACGGCGCGGGCGGCGCGGGAGGAGCTTCCTCGACCTTCTTTTTTCTGATGTACAGCAGCTTTATGAAGAAGAATACGGCGAGCGCGATGATTATGAAGTCCACAACCGATTGAATGAAAGAACCGTAGTAGATAGCGGATTCGGCGATGTCTCCGCTTGCGGGGGTTATTACGTACTTGAGTTCCGTGAAATTGACCCCGCCGAGCAGTACGCCGATAGCGGGCATCAGCAGATCGTTGACGAGAGAGGACACGATTTTGCCGAAAGCGCCGCCTATGATGACGCCGACAGCCAGATCTATCACATTTCCTTTAAGCGCGAATTCCTTGAATTCTTTGAGCAAACCGACGCCTTTTTTACCCATTGCTTATTCTCCTTATCAACTTTTCTTTTTGACAATGCTGCGGAGTCCGGCCAGCAGAGCATTTGGCCTTATTCACGCCTTTGCTCCCATAGGATAATAATAGAATAACTGGATGTATATGTCAAACGATGTTTTAGGCGGACCGGGCAGAAAAAGCCCCGCAGGGGCGGAGGATGCCGTGCGCGCCCGCCGCGGGCAAAAGGGTATTATCCTTCCCGCGGGGCTGTGAGTGTGACTATATCACAAAACATTAGGGCATTTTATGTTTATAATGATAAATATCCCGCGGCCGGTCCCGAACAGGCGGCCGGCAGACACGACGGTGCGCCGGTCTGTGAGGAGCCGCAGAGCGGAGAACAAGGAGCATGTACGGGAGGAGGCTCCGCCCCGGCCGGCTCCTGTGATCCATAAAACCAAGAAAAACAAATAATAAAGAAAGAGGTATAGAAGGATGAAAAAATTCACGCTGGCAGAAGCAAAGGAGATCGCGGACAAGCTCGGTATCGATTTCGGGAAGGTCGGTTTCACGCTTGAGGAGTATCTCGAGGGCATCAATATAGAGCTTGAGCACGGAACCGTGGACCCCGAAACAAACGTCACCAACGATGACCCGATCGTAACCGGCAAGATAGCCCTTGCCCACCTGAACGAGGTCCCGATCTACTACAATGAGGATATAGGCCTGGAAGCCTGGGAGCACGCTGTGGAGCATTTCAAAGGCGACCCGAAGGGCAAAAAGATCCAGATCGTATAGTATCCCACACCTGAGATAGCCGATACCGCGCAAAGACGTAATGTGTCTTTGCGCGGTATCGCTCTGCGTCGGCAGAAACTCCGGACCGCTCCCCGCGGTGATCCCCCCCCGGGGCTTGCGATGAAAGGGTGATCCGCCTCTGCTCTTGGTTTCTCCGTCTTGCCCAATATATCGGGATCCCGCACCGAAGCCGCGGCTCCGGGGGCCGCGGCCTCAGGGAGAGATTGCGTATAGCAAAATGCAGAAGATATGATATAGTAAATAATTAATAATGTATGATCCGAACTTTCCGGGGTGAATTACTTCGTTCGAGCTGGTGGTATAATGAAAAAATGGTACTTGATACTGGCGATATTTCTTCTTGCGATCATTCTGGGTGTCGGTATGCCTCTTTTCAGAAGCCATAAGATCAATTCCTTTCGCGATGAGATGAGCATTCACCGCGCGGTGCACGAGGTATACGGCAACACAAAGGGGGAGACAAGGGAAGGCGCCGTACTGTTGAGCCCCGCAAACGTATATTACTTTGAAAAAGCGATAACCCACTCCGGGCTGAATTACCGCTTTTTTAAACCTGACGTAAACGGTCGGGAGAGCGTGAAAGTGACCTGCGATGACGGCGCGGTGATAGAGATTTTCGACGCGGGGATGACAAAGAAGGGTAAAGATTCGGTCGTGATCGCGTATTCCTGCGACGGCCGCATGAATAACTTCTCCATCGAGGCTATAAGACGTACGAAAGAGTGCTCAGATGCGCAAGCCAGGCGGGCATCAGCGGAGCGAATACACCGCTCAGGTAAGTGTCCCGGGGACGTACAAGTTAGTGACGCAACCGTGTCTTACCCGCGGCGAGCGTTGCGGAACGTAATTTTTTATAAAGGGGAAAAACTATGAAGTTTTCCGAAATGCCGTACAAGAGACCGGACCTTGACAGCGTAAAGCAGCGCGCGGCCGAGCTGACGGATGCGCTGAAATCGGCCGCCACGTTTGAAAACGCGGACGAAACTTTCCTGTTGATGCAGGAGCTGCTGAAAGGATTTCTTACCGCGTCGGCACTGGTAAAGATCAGGCACGATATCGACACCAACGACGCTTTTTACGCCGGGGAGCAGGCATTCTTTGATTATGCCGGGCCCGAGATGCAGGAGTATATCCAGAATTGGACTGACGAGCTTCTGAGGAGCCCGTTCCGGCCTGAATTTGAAAAGAAGTACGGCCGGGTCTATTTTCTGAACAACGAGATAGAGTTCAAGACTTTCAGTCCGGAGATAATACCGGAGCTTCAGAGGGAGAACGAGCTTATAACGGAATACTCGAATCTGATCGCCTCGGCTCAGATAGCCTTCGAAGGGGGGACATATACTCTCGCGCAGATGGGGCCGTTCAAGATTGATCCCGACGACTCAAGGAGGCTCGCAGCCTGGAAAGCGGAGGCCGGGTTTTATGTAGAGAACGGGCGGAGGCTCGATGAGATATACGACGAGCTAACGCATCTTCGCGACCTGATGGCCAGAAAAATGGGCTACGACGGGTATACCGAGCTCGGTTACTATCGAATGACCCGCAATTGCTACTCAAAGACCGACGTTGAAAAATTCCGCTCCGCGGTGCGGAAATACGTGGTACCGCTTGCCGACAAGATATTCGGGATGCAGGCCGCGCGCCTCGGAAAAGAATACCCGATGAACTTTGCCGACAACGCGCTTGAGTTTCGCAGCGGAAACCCGAGACCTGCGGGAACGCCGGAGGATATCCTTGCTAACGGCAGGAGGTTTTACCATGAGCTTTCTCCTCAGACCGCCCGGTTCATCGACGTTATGCTCGACAACGAGCTGATGGATGTGCTCGCTAAGCCGGGCAAGACGGGAGGAGGCTACTGCACCGGCCTGCCGGACTATAAAGTTCCGTTCATATTCGCGAGTTTCAACGGCACCTCATCGGACGTCGAGACGATCACGCACGAGGCGGGACACGCTTTCGCATACTGGCTCGGCCGCGACACGGTGCCATTTGAGTGCGTCTATCCGACTCTCGAGGCATGCGAGGTCAACTCCATGGCCATGGAGTTCTTCGCGTGGCCGTGGGTCGAAGGGTTTTACGGAAATGACGCGCGAAAGTTCCTCTTTACACATCTTTCGGGCGCACTGACGTTCATACCTTACGGGACAATGGTGGACCATTTTCAGCACGTCATATACGAAAAGCCGGAGATGACGCCCGGGCAGCGACACGGGTTGTGGAGAGAACTCATCGGTGTCTATATGCCGTGGGTGAGGCTTGACGGCGAGATACCCTTCTACGGAGAGGGGAAGGGCTGGCAGCGACAGATGCACATATACGAAGAGCCGTTCTACTATATTGATTACTGTCTTGCGCAGACGGTGGCGCTGCAGTTCTGGGCAATGATAAACGAGGATATCCGTGCGGCCTGGGACACATATATGGCGTATACGAGCCACGCGGGTACAAAGACGTTTACCGAACTGCTCGATATTGCAGGTCTGCGCAGCCCGTTTGAAGACGACTGCCTGCGGAGCGTGTGCGACGCGGCTCATGGCTGGCTGGATAAATATGACTTGAGAGGTATTATTTAGTAATTGCGAAAAATATCAGGTCATTGACAAAACATAGTCTTTGACGATAAAATAAGCGTGAATATGCACGATATGCGAAAATTGGTATTTTGATCTGCCGGAGAGCGGTGAAGCTGATGTTTTCTAGGAAATATATCTCCGACTACGGTGTGGAATACGACAGAAATCCGAACGGCAGGATAATCTCCCGCCCTGTTTATAAGGGGAAATATTTCGTTTTCTCCTCAGATCTTTCGCGGGTCCGTGCGGCGGCCAATCTCCTGATTGCGCTGTGCGCTGTAAGCTGGCCGGCGTTTTTTTTGCCGCTCTGTTTTAACCTGAGTGCGGCACGCGTTGTATATGCGGCCGTTCCTTACGTGTGCTGCGCTATCCCGCTGTTCAGCCTGACAACCGCGGCTTTCAGCCTGCGGACGGTCAGGCAGCCCATGAAGCGGGAAGTGTCCGACAGGTTCTTGCTCGGGCTGCCGAGATCCGCGCTCTCCATGGCAATACTGGCGGCGATAGCTGCCGCCGGTTTTATTTATCGCCTGATCACCGATAACGTCGCGGTTTCGACCGGCGACGTCATTTTCGGCATCTGCGCCGCCGTGCTCATCGCCGCGTCGGTCATCGCGTACCGCAACAGACGCAACGCGGAGACCCGGGAGAGCGAAACGACCTGATTGACCAGCGATCGGAGGATCGTACATGTATAAAATATTACCGAGAAACACAGCGAAACTCCTGGCATTGGCACTTGCGGTGATAATGATTCTATCGCTCGCGGCATGCAGGAAGGAACCGGCCAAGGAGCCTGAACAGTCAGCCGCTCCTACCGCCGTTGCGGAGCCGTCAACCAGGCCTACAGAATCGGCGCCCGTCGAGACAGTCAAAGATCAGACCCTGGTAGTCGGTTATTCAAACTTTTCCGAAAAGTTCAGCCCGTTTTTTGCCTCTTCCGAGTATGACAGGGACGTCTCGGAGATGGTTCACGTCCCTCTTCTTGAGTATGACAGAGAAGGCAACATGATCCTGAAAGGCATTGAAGGGCAGACGATCCCGTACAACGGAGCGGACCATTATTATCAGGGGATCGCCGATTGCGTAATCACCGGGAACCCGGACGGCACCGTCGTCTATGATTTCAAACTGCGCGAGGACATCGCATTCGCAGACGGCGAACCTTTGACTGCAGACGACGTCATTTTCAGTATGTACGTGCTCTCAGACCCCGCCTATGACGGCAATTCCACATTTCACGCTCTGCCCATTTCCGGAATGGCGGCGTATCGCGGCGGCATGTGCCCCCTGTGGCAGATCATATTTGACGATTTAGCGGCAGGAAACGATACTTCGGCCGGTACATATTACACAGCCGAAGACGCGGCCGATTTCGAGAAAGCTTTTAAAGAGGCGGGCATCAAATTCACTCAGGAAATAGTCGACTATTGCACCGCGAATTTCGCCGAAGAATATGCCGTGGAAGCCACCGGCTTTTCGGCCGGGGAAGTCGCGGCCAATGAGGGCCTGCAGGTCGCGCTCGGCGAGTGGGCCTGGGGCTATGCCGAGGGGATCGGCGATGACGGCCTCTTCCGCGACGCGGCCGGCAACACATTTGATTTTGCGGCGGGCCGGTATCCGACCGTCGAGGAGTACTGGAACATGATCCTCGATACTTACGGATACGATCTGAGCGACGAAGGGATCAACTACGATTCGACCGGTACCGCTATCAGCACGTTTATCGGAGATACTATTATTGAGAAGTATCCCGATCTGGCTGCTGTCGTCCGGACGGGCGACTCAGCGCCCAACATCTCGGGCATCGAGAAGACCGGTGATTATTCCCTGCGCGTAACAATGGACTCCCTTGATGCGGCCGCGATACTGCAGTTCAATCTGTCCGTCGCGCCTTTGCACTATTACGGCGACAAGAATCTGTATGATTACGAAAAGAATATGTTCGGTTTCAAGAAGGGCGATCTCAGCATCGTGAAGTCCGTCACAACGAAACCGATGGGCGCCGGACCCTATAAATTCGTCTCATATGACAAGGGAGTCGTAACGTTCGAAGCAAACGAGCTCTATTACAAGGGCGCTCCCAAGATCGCTCATATCCTTTTCCGGGAAGCGTCTGACGCCGACAAACTCACGGGTGTCGCGACAGGCATGTTCGATATTGCCGCTCCGCCGATCAACGAGGCGATCGTCGCATCCATTAAGGAGTACAACGGCGGAGGACTGACTGGAGACGTCATCACGACTGTCACTGTAGACAACCTCAGCTACGGATACATCGGCATTCAGGCCGACGTTGTCAGCGTCGGCGGAGACAGCGGTTCCGAAGCCTCCAGGAATCTTCGCAAAGCTTTTGCTACGCTGTTTTCCGCATACAGGGACACCGCTATCGATTCATACTACGGCGAGCGCGCGACTGTGATCCAGTACCCGCTCTCCAACACATCATGGGCGGCACCCAAGCCGGCGGACAAAGGTTTTGCGATCGCCTACTCAACCGACGTTGACGGAAACCCGATCTATAACGACACCATGAGCGCTGATCAGAAATACGAAGCGGCGCTTAAAGCCTCCATCGGTTATCTGAAAGCCGCGGGTTATACATGGGATGAGGCCGCAGGAAAATTCACGGCGGCCCCCGAAGGGGCCTCGCTCCGGTACGAGTTCATGATCCCCGCCGGAGGTACGGGAGACCACCCGTCCTTCGGCATCGTCACCGCTGCTTCCGCGGCGCTTAAGACCGTTGGCATCGATCTGCAGATCAATGACCTGAGCAACAGCTCGGCCCTTTGGGAAGTCCTTGACGCGGGCGCCTGCGCAATGTGGGCGGCTGCCTGGCGGGCATCCCTCGACCCGGATATGTATCAGATCTACTTTTCAAAGAACGCTGCCGGTCACGGCGGCACGGGCTACAACTACTACCGCATAAATGACTCCAGGCTCGACGAGCTCATAATAGCGGCACGTTCGAGCACCGACCGGAGCTTCCGCAAAGCGACGTACAAGCAATGCCTCGAGATGATTCTCGACTGGGCGGTCGAAATACCGACCTATCAGCGCCAGAATGCTTTTATATTCTCGACCGAGAGGGTCAATATGAGCACGGTCACACCCGACATCACCACCTATTGGGATTGGATGCGCGATCTTGAGCTTCTTGAGATGAACGGATCAACACCAAATGAAGGGGCTTGACAGCCCCTTCACAATAAATGCGCCGAATTTTGGGAGTTCCTCACGTCGTGCGCTGAGATTAGTACAGTGACCGGGTGAAAGCCCGGAGTGACAAAATATAGATAATTAGCTGCAGTGCGTAAGGTCTGTTATCGTAATATCCTGCAGTTTGACAATCTGAGTGCGCCCCCGACGGGGCGCACTTGCTTTATACGGAGTATCGGGCTTTGCCGGCAGGGAGATATCCGGACCGCACCGCTGCCGGCTTCATACGCCAGGGGGAGCGGGAAATGAACCGAGGCAGTTATTTCTTCGAACACGCCGGTGAGGAGACTATTCCACAGCTGCGAGAGCGAACGAATTATTTACAACCTTGTCAAACGGCGCCTTCTGTTTGAGTTCGCCCGCCTCGCTCATGACGGTCTGAAGTTTGTCGAAGGCCTCTTCTTTCAGGAAAGGAGTCAGAGCGTACGCTCCGATATCTTTATACCTCTGTATTGATGAAATGAGGATCGCGATATCGGTGTCTGGGAATGAGGGAGCGACGACAGCCGCGATGTCCTCCGCGCTGCTCTGTTCGACCCATCGCTGAGCTTTATATATCGCGTTGACAAAACGCTGTATCAGGTCGGAGTTCTTTTTTATGAAGCTCCTGTTAGCGAAATATGCCGTATACGGGATCTCGCCGCTCTCTTGGCCTATCGAGGCCAGTATGTATCCTTTGCCCTCAGCTTCCAGCATGGAGGCTGTAGGTTCAAATATAGTCACATAATCGGCGTGGCCCGACGAGAATGACGCCGCCATCAGCGCGAACTGGATACTGTCATCAAAAGTCACGTTGACGCCGGGTACGAGCCCTTTGCTCTTGAGAACGTATTCCAGCGTCATATAAGGCACACCGCCCTTGCGGCCGGGCAGGATGAGCGAACCTTCAAGATCGGACCATTCGAATCCGCCCGGCGGTGTGCGGCCCATCAGGAAAGACCCGTCCCTCTGCGTCAGGAGGGCGAACACCTCGGCGTAGTCTTCTTTTCCTTCGTTGTACACGTAGATCGCCGCTTCAGGCCCCGCAAACCCGATATCCGCGGCGCCCGAGATGACGGCCGTCATCACTTTGTCCGCCCCCTGCCCGTTCGTCAGTTCTATCTCTATCCCCTCTTCCGCAAAATAACCGTTATTTATCGCGACATATTGAGGCGCATAAAAAACGGAGTGAGTCACCTCGCTCAGCCTGATTTTATCAGCGCCCTTTTTCTCCGAGCAGCCCGTGACGGCGCAGCACAAAAAGGCGAATACCAGCAGGATGCTGCCGACTTTAAACAAGAATCTCATATTGACCTCCGATTTACTTGGTTGAGAATTTTAACAGGCGATTAGCATATTTTTCCAGGAGCGCGACCGCCTGGTACATCAGGGCGGCGACGACCGCCAGTATTATTACGCTGGACATGACCAGATCCATCTGGAACACCTGCCCGCCGTAAACGATAAGATATCCGAGCCCCGCTTTTGACACGAGGAATTCTCCTGCGATGACTCCCACGAGAGACAGGCCGATATTTACCTTGAGCAGCGTGAAGAGCGTTCCGAGATTGGAGGGGAAAACGACCTTAGTGAAGATTATCCGCTTGCCTGCGCCAAAGGATCTGACCATCCTGACTTTTTCCGCATCCGTGTTAATGAATCCGCTGAGCATGTCAAGGACCGTAACGATCAGAGATATCGCGATCGCCACGACGATGATCGCCTGCATGCCGGCTCCCGCCCATATTATTATGACAGGGCCCAGCGCTATCTTCGGCAGGCTGTTCAGTATCACGAGTATCGGCTCCATCACGCCGGACGCAAAATCGTTCCACCACAGGAGTGTCGCTATAGCCGTACCGAGCAGCGTCCCCAGAAGGAAACCGATAAACGTTTCAAGGCAGGTAACTCCTATATGATGCATCAGTCCGTTCGATACCATGCCGGAGATCGTGGCCGCGATGCGCGAAGGGCTGCTCATAATGAAACTGTCAATGACGTTGAGCGCGGCCAGGATCTCCCAAAGTGCCGCAATGCCGGCGAAGACGGCAATGCGGGCGACGTTAATAAGTGTCTTTTGGCGTTTTATCCTGCGTATATACTCGCACCGCTCCTTCGATATCCCCTTATACGTGTACATCAAGTTCTCTCCATATCTCGTTGAATTGCCGGCCGAAGTCGGGGTGATTGCGCCTTGCCAGCGGCCTTCTCGATCCTTCCGGATATTCGATGTTGTGGATGTTCTTGACCTTTGCGGGGCGCTTTGTCAGCACTATGATCCTGTCTGACATTGAAATGCACTCCGGTATATCGTGTGTGACCATGATCGTTGTTTTCTTCTCCTGTTTGAGTATACCGTAGACGTCGTCGGTGAGGGCGAGCCGGGTCTGATAGTCCAGGGCGGAAAAGGCTTCGTCGAGCAGGAGTATATTTGGCTTAACAGCCAGAGTCCGGATAAGGGCGGCCCGCTGCCTCATCCCGCCCGACAATTGGGAAGGATACCTGTCCTTAAAATCGTACAGACCGTATTTTTTAAGCAGGTCGTCGGCGTATTCTATCGTCTCAGGCGTAAGCAGGCGGCGTATTTCAAGTCCGAGCAGAACGTTTTTCCTGATCGTGCGCCACTCCAGCAGATTGTCGTTCTGCAGCATATAGCCTATATCCCGCGACATCCCCGATACTTCGGTTCCGTTTATGTAAACCGCTCCCGAGGTGGGTTCGTAAAGGCCGGCGATTATGGACAGTAAAGTCGACTTCCCGCAGCCGCTGGGACCCACGATGCTCACGTACTCACCTTCCCCGACGGAGAAACTGACGTCCTCAATGGCTTGAATCTCACCGTTCCGGGACTGGTATATTTTGCTTACACCTTCCAGACGCAATAACGACGACATGCTGATCCCCCCGACATCCCGTATATAACAGTATACAGGTGAGCAACACGTTTTGTGTTAGGCACAGGTTTAGCGCACCGCCGGCCGGATACGCCATGCCTGCGCGTATGAAGTATTGCGTTGTTGACCGTAAAGCGTTTTTGTCGTATAATCTCTAAGGTTTGGCCCGACCGGCATAAGGCCGGCCGGCGAAAACATGGCTCCAAAAGAATAACCGGAGGTCTTTCTATGTATGAATTCAGGCCCGCTGCGGAGAGGATACTGCGCATGCGCGAGCGCATACGTGACAGGGTGCTGCGCTGCGATTCGGAGCGCGGCGCGATAATAACCGAGGCCAGCAAAAAGTACGAGAACATTGTCCCGATAATCAAGCGGCCCCTGATGTTTCAGGAGATCGCGAAAAAGATCACAACGTACGTCGATGACGACGAGATCATCGTCGGGGGAAAGGGGCCCTACTTCTTCTCAAGCCCCGCATATCCCGAGTGGGGTTTGAAGAGCGAGTGGATCCCGGAGGCTGTCAGAAGCGGCAGCTGGACTATGAGGGAGGACGGCCTGTACCACAACCCCGACAACGAAGAGATTAAGATGAGTATTAGCGAGGAAGACTGCGCTGCGCTCGAGGAGATAAACGAGTATTGGAAGGGCAAGAAGATCGGCACGGTCGCGGACGCCTGGCAGCCCGAAGGGTACGACGAGCTGCTCAGCCTGGGTGTATGTGATTACGCCGAGCGCAGCGGCGCAGGCCTTATAGACCTCTCCGCAGGCCATCTCATAGCCGGATACCCGAAGATCCTGAATAAAGGGTACAAGGCCATCCGTGACGAGGCTGTCGAGTGGATTCGTTCACACCGCGGCAACCTGATGGGCGACGACATAAACAAGTACATGTTCTATGAATCGGCCCGGATCTCGGCGGAATCCGCAATGATCTTCGTAAAACGCTACGCGGAAGCGGTCGCCGCCAAGGCCTCAGAGTGCAAGGACCCCGCGCGCAAGGCGGAGCTTTTATTTATGGCGGACGGGCTTGAAAACCTCTCGGAAAACCCTGCGCGGAATTTCTGGGAAGCGTGCCAGGGCACGATCATGTACCAGCTGCTCATCACGCTGGAGACTTTGATCCCGTCGCCTTCTTTCGGGCGGTTTGACCAGTACACATGGCCGTTCCTGAAGAAGGACCTCGAAGATGGCAAAATAACGCTCGACCAGGCTCAGGAGATCGTTGACGCGTTTTTCCTGAAAGCAAACTGCTTCTACGGGGCGTCGCCCGCCAAGATCGTCACGATCACGGGCGTCGGCAACACGTACCAGCACACGACGCTGGGGGGAGTCGACCCGGATACGGGAGAAGACGCTACAAACCCCGTTACTTATATGGTGCTTGAGACTGTGGGCCGCCTGAAGCTCCACGACCCCACGATCTCGCTGCGTTTCAATAAAAACAGCCCGGATAAGCTGTGGGAATGCGCCGTCGCCACATCCAAGCTTGTGGGTGGTCTGCCGCTGTATCAGAATGATGAGGTCATCATTCCGACAATCATGGCAGAGCGCGGCTTCGACCTCCATGACGCCCGCGACTACGGTATAATCGGCTGTCAGGAGATTGTCGCTTCAGGGAGAGATTTCCCGGCGGGGAACGGCATCTTCCCCCCGCACGCCACCGTTATGTGGGGAACGATCTTCAACATGGCGATAAACAACGGGATCAACCCGCTGAACGGCCGCCAGGCCTCCGTCACGACGGATTACCTGTACAACATGACATCCATCGAGCAGGTGCGCGATGCGGTCGAGAAGATAGGCAGGTATATCCAGAAGCTCTACGTGACTATGAACAACTACGCAGAATATATTGGCTATTACCACCTGACTCAGCCCATGCTCTCCATCTCGATGGAGGGGTGCATGGAAAAAGGGATGGACTGCACTGCCGGCGGCTGCAAATATAACGGCTACGGCGGCACGGCCACCGGGCTCGCCACGCTGGCCGACAGCCTGTCAACGATAAAATACATGTGCTTTGACAAGAAGCTGTGTACCACGCGCGAGCTCTACGACGCCTGGATGGCTGACTGGGAGGGGTACGAGACACTTCGGCAGCAGATACTCAGCGAAGTCCCGCACTACGGCAATGCCGACCCTTACGCTGACGAGGAGCTGAAGTGGTGCGTTGACCTCTATTACAGGATCTGCTCGGAGTGTTACAGTGTACGGTCAAAGAAATACTCCGCGGGCCTGTACGGGGCATCTGACCACATAGCGCAGGGTTGGACTACGTTCGCCACCCCTGACGGCCGACGTACCGGAGAGCCCCTGGCCGACGCCATATCCCCGTCTCAGTCGCGCGACGTCAACGGACCGACGGCGGTATTTATCTCCTCAGGATGTTTCGACCACCACCATTTTGCCGGCGGCATAGCCCTGAATCTGCGTATTCACCCCTCAGTCCTCAGCCGTCCGGACGGTGTGAAGAAGCTCGTTGACATGACAAAGACGTATTTTGAGCGGGGCGGCATGGAGGTCCAGTACAACGTCGTCGACACGGCGACGCTCCGGGCTGCTCAGCAGACCCCCGACGAATACCGCGATCTGGTAGTGCGCATCGCAGGGTACTCGGCCTATTTTGTTGAACTCGGGCGTGACCTTCAAAACGATATCATTGCGAGACACGAAAACGTTTTTTAATCGCATTGCAGCGGAGCGGCAATATATTTATTGATTTGATTGCCGTTTTCTGCTAAAATAAAAACAGTCGAAATAGGAGAGGGGGCAGCGCCATGAAGAAGATTTTAGTTCCGATCGACGGTTCGGATGCGTCGCGGGCTGCGGCTGAAACAGCGGTCGAACTTGCGAAAAACTGCGGCAGCGAGATCACCTTTTTAACTGTGGTGGAGATCAGGCATGAGTTTGTTTTCGCAAACTATTCCGATCATGCGTTGATGGGTCCGGATTATCTTGAGATCAGAGAAAATCTGATCAGGATGGACACTGAAAACAGCACAAGAATGCTCGATAAAGTTGTTGAGTCGCTGGACTGCGCAGGGCTGAAAACCGGTAAAACGGTCGTAACGGGCGACCCGTACGCTCAAATAGTGAATACCGCCGCTGAAGGCGAATATGACATGATCGTTATGGGTCACAGGGGACTCAATCCGCTGAAGAGACTGTTCATCGGCTCTGTCGCGAAAAAAGTTGTAGACGACTCGCCATGCTCGGTCCTTATTGTGAAGTAGCGTCAACAGACAATTACTGATAAAGACACGCCGCCCGGCCGGGCGGCGTGTCTTTATACAAAATATCTGATCTGAGAATTGTTCGCCCGACAATTGGCAGCGGAGTCGCGTCAAGTTGACCCGGAGCGACCCCTGACCCGGGGCGTAACAAATGCCGCCGCGGCTAATATGATGGAATGATGCAGCTATGTTATCCTCCGCCCGTGTTTCATACGCGGTCGGAGAGTGAAGGGTGAGTGATTCCATGACTTTCAGCCGTCGCAGCGGCTTAAGCTATCTTGACAGCGTGCGGCTTCGCGCCGGGGAGGACAGGTGTCGCGCTGTTTTTCGGGACATTCTCCGCAGGAACCCCCGGCGCGCCGCCGCTATGCTGAACGACCGCCTTCTTTCATTCCCATGCCTGTATATTCTGCGCGGGCAAGCCATGGACGCGCGGGTATACAAGTTATTAAGTCTGCGCGACAAAATCGCCTTACGGACCATCGAACAGGTAAAAAAGCCGGGTGAGAAAGCAAAATGCGGCAGAGAAAAGAGTGACCCGGCGCACAGCGCCCTCAAGTGGGTCTTCGTCACAGGCTCGGCCAACGAGATACCGGAGGATGATTATGAAGAAGTGATCGATAAAGCCGCCGCCGCTCTGCTCATCACATATAAAGACAAGGATATTCTGAAGGGTACGGCCGACCTTATTTTCAGGCGCGGCAGGGAGGGGCGCAATAACCACGACCTCATATGGCTGCTCTTTCAGGTCCGCGACGCCGAGGTTCTGAAGCTTATAGCGCAGCGGCTCAGGTCACCGGACAGGTGCGATGCGGACCTGGCTTGCGAGCTGCTGAATCTGGATGAAAAAGGCTTGGATTACGGAAAAAGCGGGGAAGAGCTCCATTCGGCGTTTATCCGCTGGCTCGAAGAGAACGATCCGTACCTGTATTTCACCGACGAGAGCTTTCAGTATTCCAGCAAACCTGCGTTTTCCGCCGTGGATATGGAGAGAAAATATCTGCATAAAGGGCTGCGGACATACGAAAAAGAGCCCCTTGTACCCGAGGACGACGACGAGGCCGGATGTCTGGAAGTGTTCAGGCAGCTCGGCGATGGTGAGCAAAGAGCGCTGTCGGAATATTCGCACAGTATCCACGCAGACGGCGCGGGGTATTGGCGAAGGTGGCTGCACCTGCCGCCTGAAGAGCAGCTGCGGGCGGCAGCGGCCGGCCGGGAGGTGTATCTGTGATCCTGATAAACGGCTCGCCGCTCGACGTTTCCCTTATAGCAGGCGAGTACCCGGAAAACAGCGTGCAGCGCCGGGTCCTGGAACAGATGTCGATAAGCCCGGAAAAATACCGGTATGGTGATACGGATCAGCTGAGATTCGAGCTGGATATGCGCAACGAGATCGTAAACGCCGCAAGAGCGCTGAGCAGGAGCGGCCTCAGGTTCGCGGTTTTTCGCAGGTCCGCCGTGAATCCCGACTACTGGGACAGGACGGACAACGGAGGCTTCAGGCTCAAAAGAGGGGTGAAGGCTTCCGAGGCAATAAAGGATATCTATAAAAACGGACAAAAATATGCCACAGAGTGCGCGACCGCGATGGTGATCGTCTACTACGGGGCGATTTTGAGAATGCTGCCCGAGGAAACGTTCAACAGCTTCTTCAGGTCAGTCTACCTTATGAACTGGCACAGGCTTGACCCTCTGCTGCGCGAGGTGGGCACGCCGGCAAGGGCGGCCGATATAATGCCCGGCGATCGCGGATATTTCAGAAACCCGGACGTTGATCCGGAGACACCGGAACTGCAGGGGGAAAACGTCATCGTCCTGCCCCGCGGTGTGTTTTACGGGCACGGGATCGGTATCGCCACGTCGGGCAGCATTATCAGATTCCTGAATGAAAACAGAAGAGAAGGTGCGGAGCGGTCCGCATACTTCATGGACACCGCCGCGAGGCCCGACTTTATGAAACTGTACGGCACATTCCGGAATACCGGAGAAAGAGCCGCTGCCCGGAGCGCCTGAGTGCGGCGGAAGTGCGGAGCATAACGGGGGCCGCGGCGATCATACCGCGGCCCCCGCATGACAGGAGGATGCACTTTCTGTTGTCCGTATTTCGCGGCGTCAGGCGACTCTGCAAGCCTCCGCGACGACGGCGTCGAAATCGATGGTGTTTTCGTTTCTTCCGGTCATATAGAAATCTCTGTTATAAAACACCGAGGCCCACTTTATGGCGGTATCGGTTATCTCGGTCGGCACACGGAGCTTGCGCCCGAGGCAGCTTACGGGAACACAGCCCGTCTGTATATCCTCGTGGATATAACGCGTGTCGATCTCGGTCGGCGCGAGCACGTCTTTATATGCGTCGGTATTCTGAATGCGTTCATATAAACTTGCCCCTGTCGAGCCGTATCGGTCATAAAGCCAGTCATAGGCGCTGGGCACTTTCACACCCAAAGCTTCGGCCACCGCGACGCGCTCGGAGTCCAGCCGCTCAACGACTTTTGCCACTATGGGCGATATCCCGTCGATATAATAGCGGAACATCTCCTTTTTTTCGATCCGCGTGATGTTCATCAGTATAGGCAGGGGGTGGAAGACCATGCCGATATTGGACAGACCCGTTTCAAGCACGCTTTCCGCGGGGGCTACGCTCAACGAAAGGTCTGACAGCATCGAGACAAGCTGCTGCGTGTATCCGCTTTTGTGGCCGGCAACTCTTACGTCGTGTTTTATATCAAAGATCACAGGATAGCCGGGGACGGTGCAGCGGCAGGTAAAGACAAGCGTGTCTGTTTCCCCGAGGAGGATATCCGCTTTGCAGCCGTTCTCCCTCAGCGTCTTCTCGAATACGTAAGTGCCGAACGTTCTGCCGGGGTTCAGTACGACCGTTTGGCCGTCTACAAGGTAGGGCGCCATAGCCTTCGCGACGACAGGGTGATACTGGCCGGGCGTCGTGACCATTATCAGATAGGCGTCCTCTACGACGTCCTCCATAGAACAGCTGATGAGGTCGATAACCGGGCTGCAGCGGACTTTGCCGCTCAGCTCAAAGCGATTGGAGTGAAACATTTCGACGCGTTCGCGCTCCCTGGCATACAGCGCGACGCTGTAACCCTGATTAGCCAGAAACGCTGCTAAGCTTTGACCGCCGTTGCCCGTGCTTATCACAGCAATTTTGTTTTTTCCCACAGCCATTCTCCTTCCCGAGTATTTGATCAAGCCGGGCTTCTTCCGACAGGTATACCCCTTTGGACGGGTCGTAGGCAAGGCATTTGCCGCCGTGCATTCTAGTTGTGAGTGAACCCGTGAACTCCGCATTTTTTATGATGTGAGGCGCGTCCAGTATCCCGCGTTTGACGCAGTCGGCTATGACCGCGGCGTCGCCCCAGGGGTCGGGGCTCCGGTCACTGTAGCTGTCGCGGATAAACGACAGGAGCACGTTCGCTTCCTTGAGCAGTTCCTGCTTCCTGCGCTGCACTTCCGGGTCGGAGGCTGCGAGGGCATTTCCGTGGAGCACGGATCGGACGACCCCGCGGACGATCCTGCAGCTTTCAATGACCACTTCCGGAGTGGCTGCATGCTCCGCTTCGCTGTAACCCACCACGTGGATTATGTGCGGGGAGACATTCATGGCAAGGCTTGTGGAAGCCGCAAGCTGGCCTTTGGCAACGTACAGGTCGCTGCTGAGGAACGGAAGACCGGCCCTCACTTCGCGATAGACACGGAAATTGTTGTCAGACAGCGATTCCGTCAGCTCGATCTGAGCGAGCACTTTCGCAAGATCCATCGAGAAACTTATTGAGTTTGGGATGTTGAACATATACTGCGAGATATAGTCCTTCGCGCCGTATTTCTTCGCGTTGTATGCGCTGAGAAATGACATCGCAACGGAGACAGTGTCGTGAGCGTCGCGCAGGCCCCAGTGGTGCGGCTCGTTTATCTCGACCGGTATATTGTTTTCCCCGTGCCAGCGTATCATCTGCTGGCAGTCGACTATCGTCTGATAGAGCTTTCTTTCTCCCCGCCCGTCGAGCTCGTTAAACCAGCACAGCGGGACAGCGCACCACGCGTTGTCAATAGAACGCACGAGCGTTTCGGCAAACTTCAGCAGGTCGGCCGTACCGCAGTAACAGCGCATCAGCGGATAATTTCCGCATGCCGCGGCGGCTTTCAGCCGCGCAAACTCCTCCTCGGAGCGCACGGGTACGCCTCCGGCGCCGTCCATGTCGGGGTTCCTTTTATCCGGGCTGAAGAAATACTGCTGTGTGTTCTGATCGATTCCAAGTGAGATAACGTCCAGAACACGCGAGGCCGCGATCTCTGAGATACCGGCGACCGTGTCCTCAAAGGATGGGAGGCCGAAGTGGTGGCGCAGCAGGGGATAAGGGCTCTTTTGCCTGATCCTGTCAGTCAGTTTCTGCGCATAGATCTCCGAGTGGTTGGAAGGTCCGAAAACGCCTGTCCTTAAAAATGTGATGCAGTCGTCGATATCCTCCGTGCTGTCGAATATGACGTCAAAAAAACCGAGTTTTCTTACTTCCTGCGCGACAGGTCTTGTGCCGGCAAACACCCAGGTCGGCCGGTAATCGAGCTTTTTGCTTTTTTCGATAAGCTCCCTGACAAGGAGCACGGCGTTGGAGCTTGTCAGGCGGTACCCGACGGAGATCATGACGGGGCGATGCTCCGCCGCTTTCGCGATGATCGTGTCAATACTGTTTGCCGGCCCGAGGAACATCGTGTCGTATCCTTCGTTCTCGGCAAGGTTGAGAAAATGTACGGCGCCGGCAACGTGCACGCAGTTGCCGAGGGAGCCGCTCATGACCAAACCTTTACTCATAAAAATCAGTCCTTTCAGATAACGCTCCTCCGGTTGACGGATGTCAGTGCGGTGGGGCCCCGCCGGAGCGTGAAAAACCGGATCACGCGGGCTGGAGCGCGGAGCATGCCGCGTCCGGAGTGTTCTGCGGCCGGCAATCCCCCTGCATTTGCGGCAGAGCGGATAACGCCGCTTATCGTTTGTCCGAGTCGCCGTTTACAAACGATTCGACCGTGGCCGCAGCTTCCGGCTGCGAAACAAATACTATTATGTCCCCGCCGTAAAGCTCGGCGTATGGGCCCGGGGAAATGATCGTGCTCTGCTTTCTTCTGATCGCGACGATGGTCGCCCCCGTCTGCTGCCAAAAGTGAAGAGCGCCAAGATTTTTGCCTATCAGCGGTGATTTTTCGGACACGCGCACTTCGTAGTTGGGGAGTTCCTTGTCCGCGCGCAGAGGGTGTTGCTGCGCGTTGAGGATATCGGAAAAGACATCCAGAGTCTGCCTGCTTATATCAACATACTTATCAAACAGTTCTTTCAACCTGAGGTGAAGGTCGTGCTGCTCGTTTCGGTCTTTGAAATCGGATATATACCGCTTTGCGTTGTCGGCCGAGAGGATCGTAACGCCCTTTTTATCTTCGATCTCAACGACCTTCATATCGGCCAGCAGCCTGAGCGAGCGCCTTATCGTCTCCGGCGATACACCGTATTCCGAAGCCAGCAAAGACCGGCCGGACACTCTTTCGCCCTCGCCGATCTCCCCGTCTGCGATTTGTGAGGCAATATCTATGGCTATCCTCTTGTACTGAGGAAATCGCTCCTCTTCCATATCCGACACACCCCTTCCGGTAGTATTATAATATAACAACTTATGTGTGTCAATGAGTGTGGTTGAATTTAATGGCAAATAAATCCGGCGTACCGAAGCCCGATTTGTTTCTTTACACGCCGCATCATATCGGTTAAGATATCACCTGTATATGCCTGCACCGAGCCGGCTCTGAAGGAAACGGCGCACACAAATAACGGGAAGAGGGTAACAAGTTGTCAATACTCATCAACAGAGGTCTGGAAAAGATCAGGCGAGCATTCAGCGAAGACCGCGATTTCTCTTTTTATATACTTGCCGGGATTTTTATAGGCATAGCGACCGGCATTTACAGTACGATCTTCAACAACTTTCTCAATGACGTCTTCCATCCGACAGCCGAGGTGCGCGGCGCTCTCGAGTTCCCAAGGGAGATGCCGGGCGCCTCTATCATGATCGTACTCGGATTTCTGGCGTTTCTCGGTGACATAAGGGTCGCTATCGTTTCGATGGTCATATGCATTTGCGGGATGCTGGGAATAGCGTTTATTTCAAACAGTTACGGAACTATGGTCGTGTGGCTCGTCCTGTACAGTCTCGGGCAGCACCTTGTCATGCCGGTTACCCCGTCGATAGGTATGTCACTGTCCAAGTCGACAAATTACGGCTCGCGGCTGAGCACTTACAGCGCCTTCGTGCTGTTTGCAACACTGTTCGGATACGGCATAGTCTGGATCGGTTTCAAATTTCTGAAGATGACATATAATTCGGCATTTGTTATATGTGCCGTCATGTATTGCTGCGCGGCGCTCATTTTCGGCATGATGAAAAAGAGCAAAGCCAAACTGAAAAAGCCGAAGTTTGTTTTCAGAAAGAAATACATGCTGTTTTATGCGCTGAGCGCTGTGAACGGCGGCAGAAAACAGATATTCATGACGTTCGCGCCTTGGGTGCTCATACAGGTGTACCACCTCGACGCGCCGGTCTTTGCCGTCTTCGGGCTGATAATTTCCGTTTTGAGCATCGGCAGCCGCAAGATCGTGGGGTGGGCGATAGACCACCTGGGAGAGCGGTTCGTTCTCACCGTTGAGGCTGTGATCCTTTTCGTTATCTGCTTCGGGTACACTTTCTCGGGTGATTTCCTGTCCTCGGGCGTTGCCATTGTGATTATGGCGGCCTGTTACATAATCGACAGTTCAATGAGCGTTGTTGAAATGGCGCGATCTACGTACGTAAAGAAGATAGCCGTGCACCCCGAGGACGTGACGCCCACTCTGTCTATGGGCGTGAGCATCGACCACATAGTCGCGATGACGATCCCGACGCTGGGCGGCATAGTCTGGGCCGCCACCGGCGAGCACGGGTACAGGTACATATTCCTCGCGGACGCTGTCTTCGCGGCGGCAAACTTCTTCCTGTCAAGAAGGATCAGGATCGACACTGAGATCCCCGCTGGTCAGGGTGCTCCGGCGCAAAGTTAAGGATGCATATAACGCGAAAGAAGAGACTGCAGCAAATCGAAAATTGCTGCCGTCAACCGGGGTATGGGACCCACTCATGATGAAAACTGGATAAATATATACTGAATATAATGTAGGAGCCGATACAAGGTCGAATGGGATCGGAGCGATTACGCCCGAGCCGCAGACCGGGATCGGCTCCTTTTGTGTACATCTGACACTTGCATGACCGAGGGGACCGAGTACGCAGGGCAGCCGATAAGCTGAAAAAGCGGCAACGATTCTGCGGCCCGGATGCAGGTATCTTCAATACCATAAATGCCGGACGTATCATAAAACGCAATACCGCCTCTCTCCGGACCTTGGGGCTTAAGGCCTCTCCTGCTTAACCGGATCCGAATAAATAAAGCGGCGCGTTGCAAAACGAGCCTCTAAAAACAACGAATCGGTCAGCCCGAAAGGGTTGGCCGATTCCGTTCATGTTTATATTGCCGGGATTCCTGCTCCTGTTTTCGGTGCAGCCCCGTTTATATCCGATTTTCCTATTCTCTTATGAGCTTACCGCGTCCTGCATCTCGAGGTAGAGTTTGTCGGCCATCATCGCTATGAACTCGCTGTTTGTGGGCTTGCCTTTCTGGTTTGAAACCGTATACCCGAAATAGCGCTGCAATGTGTCGATATCCCCTCTGTCCCAGGCGATCTCGATCGCGTGTCGTATGGCGCGCTCAACCCGCGAGGGTGTTGTGTTAAAGGCCTTGGCCACCTTGGGATAAAGGGCCTTTGTGATCGCGTTGATAATATCCATGTCCTCGGCGGAGTAGACAATGGCCTCCCGCAGGTACTGATAACCTTTTATATGGGCCGGGACTCCGACTTCGTGTATCATTTCAGTGACCCTCGTGCGCAGGCTCTTGCAGTTTTTGTCCCGGGAGAATACATTTGAGATATTTGTCGCGACGCTTTGCGCGCAGCTGTCTTTCATCCGTTCGACAAGGCTGCCGATGGAGCAAGGCTTGAGCGTAAACTCGGCGACTCCGAGATCCGCGGCCTGTGATGCTATCCTTTCGTTTACAAAGCCGGAAACAAGGAACGTGACAGGCTTCTTGTCAAGCCCGAGCGAGTTTACCGCCCGTATCAAGCCCAAGCCGTCAAGACCGGGCAATAATAAGTCCAGGAGCAGAATATCCGGTTTTCGCAGCTCGACGATTTTTAGGGCATCGCTGCCGTTTTTAACTGAACCGCAGAGTTCGAGGTCCCCGTCAAGGGAAATTTGCTCGGCAACTGCTGCACGGAATTCATCGTTCGTATCCGCAATGAGAATCTGCAGTTTTTTCTCCATACAAATCCAATCCTTTCATCGACAAGCCGCGGACGGCTCAGTTTCTTCAATAACAAAATACCATATATTTACAATGCACGCAACCAAATTTCTGATATTTATGCAAAAAACTTGTCGTTCTATTTCGACATATTCGAATGAAATTCCGCGTATGGATCTCAAACTTCGCAGAAGTGACCTATCACATTCTGCCGATATTATTGGCAGCGGCAAACGCGACCTTTGTCGCGGCCATTATATTGTCGGGCGTCATGCAGTCGCCCGCAAGGTAAAACTCGGGCGCGCAGCCATGCAGAGAATTCGCTTTGTCGTCCAGCGGCTCTCTGCCTACGGCATAGACGACAGTATCAGCCTCAAGAGATAATTCTCCGCCCGGACCGCAGACCGTCACGCTGCTTTCGGTGATCTTCCTGACCTCGGAGGAAAGGTATATCCTGACGCCGTGATCCTCAAGAGCGGCACGGTATGCAAGATGGGCCATATCGTTTATATTTACCGCAAGGTCCTGCGCCATCTCGACGATAGATACTTTTTTACCGGACATGCCAAGCCATATGGCCAGCTCGATACCGACAAGCCCGCCGCCGATAATTACGACCCGATCCTGCACACAGGACGGGTCTTCATATACGTTTTGAGCACAAAGCGCAAGATCTATCCCGTCGTTCCGGGGAATGATCGGCTTCGAGCCGACTGCGGCGATGATGACGTCGGGACTTTCAGCGCGCGCCAGCTCAGGCGAGGCTGGTGTGTTGAGAAGGATCCTGACGCCCAGTTCGCGACAGAGTTTTTCCTGCCTTGCGAGGTACTCGGAGAGGTGTTTCTTAAAAGGGACTTTTTCCTCACAGAGCAGGACTCCCCCGAGCTTACCCGATGATTCGCAGAGTGTAACGCTGTGCCCGCGTCTTGAAGCCTGAATCGCCGCCTCCATTCCGGCGGCCCCGCCTCCGGCGACCAGGACTTTTTTCTTGATTACCGCGGGCGGAGTGCGCATCGCTTCAAGTTCCTGCCCGATCTCGGGGTTTAGGGCGCAGCGGAATATCCTGTGTTTGCCGGCGTTTTCAAAGCATCCGTTGCATCGCAGACAGCGCGCGATCTCCTCCTCGCGCCCGGCCCGGGCCTTCATCGGAAAATCGGGGTCCGCGAGCGACTGGCGGCCGAGAGCGATAATATCCGCCCCGCCGGAGGCGATGATCTCCTCCATTTGGCCGGGCTCAGTGAAAGCGCCGACCGTTGCCACATAGGAGCGTACGTGTTTCTTTATCTCCCGGGCATATTTTGAATTACACCCGTCTTCAAGAAACATAGACGGGTGCACGACAAAGAATGTCCGATCGATCTCATGCACGCCCGCAGAGACGTGTATTATGTCAACTTTGCCGTCCAGAGCTTCGGCGATCCGGACACCGTAGTCGATGTCATATCCCCCCGGGTCGATCTCGCTGCCGCTCATGCGGAACTCTATCGGAAAGTTCGGGCCCACAGCCCTCCTGACGGCATCGACAATAGCAAGCGGGAATCTCATACGGTTTTCAAAGCTGCCGCCCCAGCGGTCTTTTCGGGTGTTGAAGGTCTCCGACATGAATTGCTGCGGGAGCCAGCCGTGGCCTCCGTGGATCGTGACCATACCGAAACCGCATTGTTTGGCAAAAACAGCCGCCGAATAATACCTGTCGATTATATAATCGATTATCTCCTCGCTCATTTGTTCTACGCGGCCGTATTTGTTGTCTCTCTCAACTACACCGTACAGCGTACCGTGCTCGTCCCGTGAGGCCCGGGAGAATTCCCCGTCATGACTGAGTTCGGCTGAAGCAACGGAACCGTGACGGGAGATGGCGTGCGCGACCATTGACAGGCGCGGCAGCATATCCGTATTGTCCATTGCCGCGACCCATGGGAAATACTTCCCCGTGCGTCCGTCAACCATGAGGTCGCCGTACGTGACGCAAGCAAAACCGCCCATTGCCTTTCGTTCGTAAAACGCCGCGGCTTCCGCAGTAGGGTAACGGTCGCCCCCCACGTTGTAGAAACCCTGCGGTGCGGCCGTTATCCGGCAGCGAAGGTACGCACCCCTCACCCTTAGCGGTTGAAACAAATGGGGATATTTGAGTGCAAAATACATACTTTCCTCCTCTTTTATAATTACGGATAATGAATCCGGGATCTTAAAGCCGGGTCGAGGCAGGGCCGTACCGGTTTGAAAGGCAAGCAGGTCTGCATGTGACCGTTATAATTTTCGCTGTATCGCACATCATTTTTTATGCCGGCGGATATGAGATCCGGACGGCGGAGAAAAACCCCCAGTGTGGATTAATATTCTGGCAGTTGGATTTACAGTATATCATAGTTTACGTACATGTGAAGAGTTTTTTGGCAAATTTTATATATAGTTTTTATGATGACTCTGTGAATATTATTACGGCGGCGTGACTGAATATTACATATTTCGCCCCGCTCCGGGATGTATAAAATAATAAAACTGAAAATATAAACGATCCGATTATGTTTGATCCGCAGTATTGAAACTGATAATCGGTGCCATAATTCCTTCGGAATACTTCTGCGTTTCAATGCTCTTTCTGCCTGTACGCGCAGCCTTTGACCCGCCGCTTCGGGCGGACCGCAATTATTCTTTAACTAAGAATAACGGAATACTCATTGAAAGGAGGATCATTATGCCGCGATTAAAAGGAAGCAAAAACAAGAAGAAGAATATCGACCCGCTGATTTCACTGGCTGACCAGATCGTCGCCAAACGCCGCGATATCGAGATGCTGACAGCCGAAATTGACGGGCTGTCGGATTCCGTTGCCGAGCTGAAAAGAGAACTGAGAAACAAGAAAGCAAAGCTGAAGATCCATGAAAAAGAGCTCACGGACCTTCAGGCCGCAAAAGCCGCTCAGGACGAGGCCGAGAAGGCGGCCGCCCTGAAAGCCGAAGCGGAAAAGATCGTGGAGACCGCCATCGCAAGCGGGAAGAGCGCGCAGGAAATCATGAAACTGCTCGGAGCGGAAGTGACGGAAGCCGAGTAAGCGTGCTCCGACGGCCCCTATGCATTCCAATGTACTTCAGGATCTGCCGTACAAACCGTAGCTGTTTGTACGGCAGATCCTTGTTTGTAATCAGCGCTGGGATCGAAGCGGACAGTATATCGCACATAAGTATACACGGTTTTGCCGAGTCCTCTGCGCTGTCGGGTCATCGCCCTGTCTTTAAAATTTGAACAAAAAATTACTTAATTATTACAGTGTTTGATAAATAGCGCGATTTCCTTGCATCTTTTTTACCATAGATGCTATAATCAGTCTGTAAAGCGCTAACTTCGGGGTCTCGGGCAGGCGCTCCGAGACTAACGTCGGTAATGCGGCAATTATGAAACGGCGCGCTGAACAGGCGCGAAGAGAGTCGTGACAAGATATTCTGTTAAGAGCACAACTATATACGAACTCCCCCCCGAAGGGATCCCCGTGGCAGCCGGACAGAGCGAGCTGGTCATCGACACGCTGACGGGGGAAGTATTGCTGCGCCTTAATTTGATCAACACCGGGCATAAGGGGATCGTCGCAGTCCGCCTGCGGATCTCAACTTTTGATTTGCGGGGAAAACCCCTGCAGGCTCTTGACGGGGTCCTGATGGAGTTTTCTGAACCCGTACCTCAGGGAGCTTCTTTCGGCGATGAAAAAACACTGCGCCTGCCGGACGGGACGTCCAGGGTCAGGCCGGAGATCACTTCCGTGACATTCGTTGACGGCACAGTCTGGGAGTCCGGCGACGGCCCCATCGGAGCAGAGGAACCTCAAACGCAGACCGTGCCGCAGGGTGACGCCGCAGCCGCCGGGCCTCAAAACGGGACTCGGCGGGAAACGCAGAGCAGCGGCAGGCGTCTGTTCGGGTTTTTAGGGAGAAATCCCAGATTCCGCTCCGGGCTGATCGCCGCGGCAGCCGCGCTGATCCTCTGCTGCGTCGGGCTGTTCATATTCATAATACCGTCAATGCGCTACGGCAAGGCGATGAAACTGCTCGATTCCGGGGAGTACCTCGCCGCGTATGAGATCTTCAGCCGCATCGATTATTCCGACAGTTCCGAAAAAGCGCTTGAAAGCTATTATCTGTACGCAGCGGCTCTTTTGGATAATGGAGCTTTTCTTGAAGCTGCGGAGGCTTTCGGGTCACTCGGGGATTATTCCGACAGTGCGCAGCAGGTAATGGCGGCAAAATACGGTTACGCAAGTTACCTGATGAACAACGCCGATTACGCGGCGGCAGCCGAGGTATTCGGATCCATCCCCGAATACTCGGACAGCAAAGAGAAATACAACGAATGTATGTACGAGCATGCGCTGGCTCTGATGAACGGCGGTCAAAACAAGAGGGCGGCCGAGATATTCGCTGCGCTCGATTATAAAGACAGCAAGTCCCTTGCCGACGCCTGCAATTATGCATACGCGACAGAGCTCATGGACGCAGGCTCATTTAATGAAGCGTACGGAGTGTTCACCGCGCTGGGTGAATACGCGGACAGCCGTCAAAAGGCGATGGAATGCGGGTATCTGTACGCGGACAGCCTCGAAGAAAGAGGCGAGTATCTGCAGGCGGCCGAGACGTTCTCATCTTTGTCGGGATATTCCGACAGTGCGGAGCGGGCCAAAACGAACTATTACATATACGCCGAATCCCTGTTTGACAAGGGGGATTACAATGCAGCGGAGAAAATATACCTGCTGCTCGGGTCGTACGCTGACAGTGAGGAGAAAGTCAGCCGGATAAGATATATATACGGAACCGAGAAATTCGATCTCGGGGACTATGAAGGAGCGGCGGTGATCTTTGAGTCCCTGGGGGATTACGGCAACAGCGGCGAGATGGCGCTTGAGAGCCGTTACCGGCAGGCGATAAAAGCAAGGAACACAGGCTCGTTTGAAGAGGCCGCCCGAATCCTGGAGACGTTAGACGGTTACAAAGACTCCCGGGATATGGCGCAGGAGCTGCGTTTCAACCTCGGAGAGGAGTTTTTCGCGGCAGAGGAATATGTGACGGCGCTGGAGCATTTTATTGCTGCGGGCGATTATCCGGGGGCTGCCGACAGAGCAGACGAGTGCTCATACGTGATCGCGATGCTGCATATGGACGCAGGCGAATATGAAGAGGCGTACGATATTCTGATCACGCTCGACTATAAAGACAGCGCAACGATGGCCCTTGAGGCGCGCTATCAGATGGCGCTCGTGTGTTTGCGCGGCGGGGACTATTCCTCCGCGGCCGATATCTTCCTGTCACTTGGCAGCTATTCGGACAGCCCAGACAGGTATAATGAGTCCCGGTATCTTCTTGCAAGAGACTATCTTAACAAAAAAGATTATGCGGCGGCCGCGGCTATCTTTGCGGAGCTGGGCAGCTATTCAGACAGCGAAGAGAGATACAACGAAACACGCTACCTCCTTGCGGGGACATATATGGAAAGCGGAGACTATACGGGCGCCGCGGAGCTGTATTTCTCGCTCGGCGACTATTCAGACAGCCGGAATCAGTATTACAGAGCGAGGTATCTGCTTGCAAAACAGCACTTGGAAAACGGCTTCTATAATCTGGCGTCAGACATATTCTTCGCTCTGGGCGGCTTTTCCGACAGCCGGGAACTCTATAACGAGGCCAGATACCGCACCGCACAGGACCACATGAAAAACAAGGAGTATGACAAGGCGTACTCGATATTCTCGCAGCTGGGATCATATAAGGACTCGGCAGACCTTGCGCAGACAGCTAAGCTCGCCACAGTGTGGAACGGTGACTGGGTGTGGTATACGGCAAACGCCGACGGATCGACATCCGCTTCCGGGGTCACAAGACCTGTTGACGTCGTTAACAAGACGATAGGCAATTTCAACGGAAAGAGCGCGGTGATCACAGGCGCGGATGAAAAAAGCATTACATATACCCTGCTGGACAGGACGTACACGATAACAATGACGTCGGCCACACGCGCCAAAGTATCAAACGGGACAAGGACTATATTTATCATACAAAAAAAATAAAAGACCGCTTTCGCGGCCTTCGCCCGACCAGAATTCGGATATAACGTTAAGGATTGCTTCGCACTGACGGAGCAATCCTTTGTTTATATTTATAAACTTTTGTTCGCTCTATAGCAGGCGACCGGTTTTATGTGTTCAAATCCCGGAGCTCAAAGATGTCGACCGTATTCCCGTGTTCCTTCACGATCTCGATCAATTCGCCGGTCTTCAGCCAGACAGTCGCTGTGTTATCGTTCGGATGGATGCCGATGATCCCCGGCTCGGCCACAAAATCTTTATCGAGATAGAAATGTACTTTCGCCGTTTCGTCGTTCAAAAGCCCGAACGGTGTAACGGAACCCGCCGAGAGGCGCAGTATATCCGCAACGTCCCTTTCCGAGGCAAAAGACAGTTTTCCGGTCTTGTGGTTCGCTTGAAATTCTTTTAAATTTACGCGCTTTTCACCTTTTACAGTTATCAGGTAATAATTGCGCTTTTTGTCGTCCCGGACGAACAGATTTTTTGCGACGGACTCGGGGTAAAGCAGATCGGCGGAGCAGAGCTCCTGCATATTGAATACTTCGCCATGCTCGGTGATCTCATACCGGACGCCGCGCTTGTTTAAAAAATCGTATACTTCCTCTTTGTTCATTAAATATGCCTCGCACTCATAAAACTCGGCAGGCTGAAGATATTTTGATTTATATGATATCTTCCCTCCGGAAACGTGTTTCTGCCGGACCATAATAACCTTTTCCGCAGCTGTTTGCAAACCGGTATCACGCCGCGCCCGGTGCGCCGGGCCTTCGGTTTGAATATGGTTTCTTCGCCTATACGCCGCGCACCAACGCAGCGAGCTCTTTTTCCAGCGCCGCCTTTTCGTTCTCCCGCGCAGCCCGGATAAAGCGAAGGCGCGAGAGGGCGTCGGACACCTGAGAGCGGACTCTCGACACGCTCTCACGGCTTTTGTGAATACGGGAGAGCACCGTCCAATCGGCGATCAACCCGTCGAAAAAATAATCCGCAAAGCGAAGAAAGCCCTCCACATTTACCTGGCCTGTCTGCGCGCTTATCCTTACGTCGGCCAGCTCCGTTCGGAATCGGCTGAGCAGCGTCTGTAAATACTCGGCGCCCGCCTGCGCCTCATCCAGGTTGGAGTGCTTCGCAAGGTCAGAAATAAGTCCTCCGCCCAGCATATCCCAGGTACCCCATCCCTGCGCCCGGCCCAGTTTTTCATCGATCATGTCGATCTGGCGCATACAGGCGCCGCCCGCGGAAACGGCCTCGTCCACCTCACGCAGCTGACTGACTGCCTCGCCGAGCCTGCGCTCAAGTTCGCAAACCCTGTCACCACAGTCGGGGTCGTGTTTTAACTCGCTGCGTATTTGCGAAAAGACCTCATTATAGCGGCGCGAAACGCCGGACAGCGTTTCTTTCTCTGCGCGCAGCGCATCTATCCGGGCACGGCAATCGTCAAGCTGCCGCACTGCCGCGTCGTATTTCAGCCTGGCCGCGGCCGCTTCCCGCTGTTCGGCGTCCAGCTTCTCGTCTTTTTTCCCAAGTATGGTATACAGAATGGAAGTCAGAGTCGTCTTTTCCAGCCTCTCCACATCAGCGGATTCCTTTGAAAAAGCGGTTCTCAGCTCGCGCTCTCTTTCTCTGAGCTCCCGCTCCTCTTCACCAAGGCTCTTCAGCATGGAATCTATCTTTCTCAGCCTCTCCAGCTTGCCGGAGAGTTCTGCCAGTTCTTTTCTCAATTCCTCGAGCACAGCGCACCTCTTTTATTACTTATTTTCAATATTATAACATAAAAAGCAGCACCGCGACAACCGGACGGAAGACCCGCAGGCCCATTTGTTCGGAATCTCACATAAAAATACCGGTTTTTCACAATAGTCACCGAAATCAAGACAATTTTACATAATACCGAAATAGGTCACCGCAAAG
>Ga0123335_1000886_pt1 | contig 50212 bp, 40 predicted proteins | sample BiotimSIPDNA_2_FD_89707 | JGI IMG/M metagenome (GOLD analysis project Ga0123335, IMG submission 89707) | Anaerobic biogas reactor microbial communites from Washington, USA - Biogas_R2 time_0 SIP DNA | ecosystem: Engineered > Bioreactor > Anaerobic > Unclassified | place: Washington, USA...
AATGGTGGTGATATTGAGAATAATCATTCCCTGGCGCGTGGCGGTGTCAAAACTCATCTTATAAGAGAGCGTGTCCACTTTGGCGGCGATAAACCCTACTTTGTCCACGACCAGCGCACGATCTAATTCCTCCCGCCCCTTATCCGTCAGCTTCCGTCCCCGGCGGCCCAGGTTAAGGGTCCATCCGAGCGCATCGGTTTGGGCAAGGTAATTGCGCACCGCCCGTTCACTGAGTTCTATGCCGGACAGGTGCAGCGCCCGGGCAATACGATCACTGCCCAGGCTGGATTCCGCCTGGTTCAGAAGACGCAAAATCGCCAGGGTCCGTCTTCGTGTTTTTATGTCCAATCCCCGTATGTCCATTTTAATAATTCCAGAGGCGTTGGTAAGCGCAAAACCAAACAGTATGGCAGAAAAGTTATCATGCCAGAATAAAAGGGAAATTTAAACTGTATTATACTTGGTTTCATGCCTATATCAAACGTCTTTTTATCGATGGCATAAGAATTTTTTAATAATAATATATATGCTTATATATATAATATATACTAATAAAAGAACCCTACATAGTCGGAGTATTTTTAGATAATATGAAATCCGGCTTGATTTAAGAAAAAAAGAGGGTGCTCACCACAATTTTTTGTTCGGTTTTGATGATAGTTTTAAAAATTAATCTATATATATAACTGTAAATATTTATTTTGAAACCAACCTGCGCGAACCAAGTCAGATAAACGAGTTCCCAAAGATTTTCTTTGTTATTGCTTTCATTGTCAGTTCTAAGGTATACTTTTATTTGAACGGATAGAGATGGGTAACCGCTTCGGTACATGCAAAAGACCAAGAGCGGTTAAGCGAAAATACAAAAGGTATATGAGGATTAATGGTTTTAGGTTTTCTTAACGTAAAGGAGTGACAAAAACATGAAGAGAGTACTGCTGACTTGTGTTCTGCTGGTTCCCGCCTTTGTAATCGTTACCGCGGGTACAGCACAAGCGTACACGCCGGTACCGGGTCCGGATTTTGACGGATGTGGCCCCATGCCCTTTACCCCGCGGCCCTTCTGGGCGTTCAATATGGACTATGAGACCGAACTCAACAACCCGGTGACGTGGCCTGCACCGGGAGGGTATGAATTTTGTGCCTATTCGGACATGATCTATTGCTCCTTGCCCGCATTGGCCGGCGCGCTTGCAGAGATTGCGGATTTTGCAGATCTGGTGCAATGCCGGTACATGGATATTAACGGTCCGGTGAATATGGAAGCGGACATCCCCGTATCGCCCAACGGCATCCCGGACGGGCAGTATGAATTGGGGGTGTTGGCCTATGTGCTCAATAATACTGGGAATGAGTACCATGTCGCCGCGATGACAGCCTTTCAAGATAATTTCATGTACTTGCGTGAACTGGTATTGTACGCGCTGTATGTCACCAGCCTAGGAAACAACAAGGATCTGCGCCCCATCGTTGAAAATTTGATGGCCCCCCATCTCGTTTCCTCGCTGCTTTGCGTGCTGTCGGGTTTTGCCGTTCTGCGGGATGAACAGACGAACGCAGCGTTAGACCAGTTGCTCTTGTTGCTGGAAGATATCGGTATAGCCCCGCCTGAAGGTGGCATTCAAGCCGTTACCACGGGAATTCCGGAACTGGGACCCTACGGAGACGCTGACGGCGATGGTGACAGTAACTACGCCGAATATCAATATTTTGTGGGAGAAATGGGATATGACGCGACGCAGTATGTCGACGCAGTTTTTGATCCCAATACGAAACTGCCGGTCTATGACCCGTTAGTAAGCCTCTCCGCCACTTCCGGCAGTTACGCAATAGGCAGCACGGTGTCATTGAGTGCCGAGATCGCAAATTATTATGAAGCGCCCGAATATATCCGCTGGACCAAGGATGGGGTATTGTTGGAAGGCAGCGCCCTTACCTTGGAAGTCCTGAATGCCCAGGTGGAAGACTCCGGTGTTTACAGAATTGAAGTGGGCATCATGGTGGAAGATGGCGGCAAGGCGCTGGTGCCCGGTGCCATTGCTGACAGCGTGAACATTACCGTCAGTGATGCTCCGATTCCGGTTGCCGGCGTATTCGGGCTGACGCTGCTGGCCTCCGCCTGCGCTCTGGCCGGTGTTGCCGGAATTCGCCGCCGCAAGTAACTTACACTGTTTTTTTCAGATTCACGGGTGTGTGAACCTCCCGCGGGAAGGTTCACATACCCGTTTTTTGATTATAAGGGCCCTTTCATCCGGAGAGGGCTGGAGAGGGCATCTTGCGATAGGTGCTTTATTTTTGCTATACTAATGGTGCTCGCCTCATTACTTCCGGGATGAACGCCATTGCGACGTCCCGTAGTTGTTTATCCAATAACCTGATATAGGAGAAACATGCTTTGAAGAAAGGCATTCATCCTGCGAATTATCGCGATGTGGTTTTCATGGATGTCGGCGCGGACATCAAATGGGTTACCCGTTCCACTGTCGCCACGACCCGTACCATTGAATTCGAGGGCAAAGAATATCCGCTGTTCACGCTTGACCTGTCAAGCCATTCCCATCCCTTTTTCACGGGCAAACAGAAGTTTGTGGACAGTGAAGGCCGCGTGCAACGTTTCCAGAAGAAATTCGGTACCGCGAAAGCCAGCGAATAACCCCGCATGGAAGCGCGCGTGCGCGAAAAACTGGAATCCCTTGCGGGCGAATATGAACGCCTTGCCGAGGCCATGGCAACCCCCGAAATCGCCATGAACGCCGAAGCGTACCGCAAGTATGCCCAGAAATATGCCGAATTATCCGAACTGATGCACACGTTCGCGCGTTATAAGAGCGAGGAGTCGGGGTTGCGCGAGGCGGAACGCATTCTGCGCACGGATCCGGATCCGGAAGTGCTGGAACTCGCCCAGGAAGAACATGACCGCCTCAAGGAATCACTCCGGGAACGCGAGGAAGAACTGAAACTGCTGCTGGTTCCCAAGGATCCCCTGGACGCCAAGAACACCATTGTGGAAATCCGCGCGGGCACGGGCGGTGAAGAAGCGGCCTTGTTTGCGGCGGATTTGTTCCGGATGTACTCTCGTTTCGCTGAAATCCGGGGATGGAAAATTGAGGTGATGAATTCCAACCCGACGGCTTTGGGCGGATTCAAGGAAATATCGTTTCAGATCTCCGGCAGCAATGTCTACAGCCTGCTGAAGTGGGAGGGGGGCGTACACCGGGTGCAGCGGGTGCCGGATACCGAGGCCCAGGGACGTATCCATACCTCGGCCGTTACCGTGGCCGTGCTGCCCGAGGCGGAAGAGGTGGACATCCAGATCGATCCCAACGATCTCATTATTGATGTGTACCGTTCCAGCGGGCCCGGTGGCCAGAGTGTCAATACCACGGACTCCGCCGTCCGCGTCACCCATAAGCCCACCGGCCTGGTAGTCACCTGCCAGGATGAGAAATCGCAGCACAAGAACAAGGCACAGGCGCTCCGTGTCCTGCGCGCCCGGCTGCTTGACGCCAAAATCCAGGAGGAGGCGGACGTCAGGTCGGAAAGCCGGCGCAGCCAAGTGCGTTCCGGGGATCGCAGCGAGAAAATCCGCACCTACAATTTCCCGGAGAACCGGGTCACGGATCATCGCATCCATTTTTCCCTTTACAAACTGCGCGAAGTGCTGGAAGGCGATCTCGGAGGTCTGTTCGACGCCTTGAACGTGGCGGACCGTGCCGCGCGCCTTGCCGACCAGGAATAGCATGGCCGCCACCGTCGCGGATATCCTTTCCGAGGGCGCGGGCCGGCTTGCCGCCGTTACCGAGACGCCCCGGCTCGATGCCGAAATGCTCCTCGCCCACGCCATGGGCCTTTCCCGGGCGTCTTTACTCGCGCGGCTCCGGGAACCCGCTGACACATCCGGCTTCGAGGTGCTGCTTGCGCGGCGGCTGAACTATGAACCCCTGGCCTACATCTTCGGTGAGTGGGAATTTTTCGGATTGCCCATGTATGTTGTACCGCCGCTCCTGACACCCCGCCCTGAAACGGAGCACCTGGTGGAGTGTGCTCTGGACTTTCTGTTCGGGCAGTCGTCCCCCTGTGTGGTCGTTGATGTCTGTTGCGGCACAGGTTGCGTGGGGGTGGCCATCGCGCGGAACGCCCCCGGGCATAGGCTGTATGCCGTTGACCTGCGCCGGGACGCCGTGGAAACTACCCGCCGCAACGCGGCGCGACACGGCGTATTCCTGGAGATGGTTCAGGGTGACCTTGTATCGGCATTCTCCCCGCAAGTCGATATCATTGTGGCGAATCCTCCCTACGTTTCCGAGGACGAATGGCGGGAACTTTCGCCGGTGATCACCCGTCATGAAGACCCCGGCGCGCTGTTGGCGGGGAAAGACGGGCTTGACTGTATTCGACGGCTGGTTCCGGATGCGGCCCGTTGTCTTCGGCCGGGAGGCCTGTTTGCCCTGGAAATCGGGGATACCCAGTCCGCTGTGGTGGCGGATCTGCTCGCGGCGCACGGGTTTTACGCTGTGGAATGCCGCCGGGATCTCGCGGGGATTCAGCGCGTCATCTCAGGACTGCGATCCTGAGGAATAGCGCGGGAATAGTTGCTTGTTCACAAAAGGTAGGGTATGATTCGTTTAATCGTGCTTCGAACGGAACAGAACCGGCAAACGGCGCGTAATGCCATGGTAAAGCGGCCTATGATATGAATACTTCTGACCCTGCCGCCTGCATGAAAACCCTGCAGGTGACGGAATTGTTTTCCAGTATCCAGGGAGAGTCCACCTGGGCGGGATGTCCCTGTGGTTTTATACGCCTCGCGGGGTGTAATTTTTATTGTGCCTGGTGTGATACCGCCTATTCCCGGGGGGCGGGCCGTACCATGACCCTGGCCGAGATCCGGGACGAAGTTCGAAAGTGGCACCTGCCGCTGGTGGAAATTACGGGGGGCGAACCGCTGCTGCAGCCGGATGCCGCCACGCTCGCGTCCCTGCTCCTTGAAGAAGGGTATACCGTTCTGGTGGAAACCAATGGCTCCTTGCCTATTGACATGCTGCCGGCGGGGGTTATCCGGATTATGGACATCAAGTGCCCCGACAGCGGCATGCACGAAAAAATGGAATGGAGCAACCTCGATCAACTTGCCGCCCGTGACGAAGTGAAATTCGTTCTGGCATCGAGGACGGATTACCTTTGGGCGCTGGAGATTATGCAGCGGCACGATTTGTCCCGTCGTTGCGCGGCGGTCCTGTTTTCCCCGGTAACCGGCTGGCTCGAGCCGGCGGAATTGGCGGGATGGATCATGGAGGACAAGCCGCCCGCGCGGATGCAGCTGCCCTTGCACAAGTATATTTGGCCGGGACATACGCGCGGCGTGTAATGCACCTGATATTGCCCACCTGTGAATGCTATAATAGCTTTTGTACTATCCCTGATACGGGAACGGGCCAGTACCATAAGCGTAACGCTTATCAGTCGTTTAAGTCCTTTTGGTCCTTTATGTCCTTGTTAAGGATAGAAGAGCCCCTACTGTGGAATGATTCCAAAGTTTTCTGAATTGGAATTTTCTAAATGAAAGCCTGGCAATGGTATAAATCAGCGTCCATGCGGTTGGTGGATCTGCCCCCGCCCCGCATCAAACCCCGGGACGTGCTGGTGCGCGTGGAGGCCGTTGGGGTATGTGGCTCTGATATCCATTATTATCGCGATGGGCGCATCGGGAACGCCGTCATTGAGGAACCGCTCGTTCTGGGCCATGAATATGCCGGAATCGTGGAAGAAATCGGTTCGGCCGCCGATAACACGTTGATGGGCAGGCGCGTTGCGGTGGAACCGGGCATACCTTGCTTTTCCTGTGAATCCTGCCGGACCGGGCATTACAACGTATGTACGGGCATGTTTTTTCCCGGGGGGCCGGGGAATAATGGCGCCTTGTGCGAATACATGGCGGTTGACGCCCGCTTTTGTTTTCCCGTTTCAGAGGCCATGTCCGCCGGTTGCGCCGCCATGGTGGAACCTGCCGCCGTGGCCGTGCATACCGTGGAACTGGCTGCATTGCGGCCCGGGGATACCGTGGTCGTGTTCGGCCTGGGGGTTGTCGGCCTGCTGACCGCGCAGCTCGCGAAAGTCTCCGGCGCCGTACGTGTGCTCGGGATCGACCCGCTTGGATACCGGGTGCAAGCGGCGTCCCGCTACGGTGTGGATGCCGGGTTTCAGGCCCGGCCCGGGGGGCTTCAAGAGGGCGGGAAGGAGGCTCTCGCCTGGATCGCGGATCAGACGGGCGGGCGTTTGGCGGATGTCGCCATCGATTGCACGAACAGTTCAGAGGGGCTTGCCCTCGCCTGCGCTGCGGCGCGTCCCGCGGGCTGGTGCGTGCTGACCGGCATTTCCGGGAGCGAACAGGATGTCCTGCCCGTAAGCCTCGCCCGGCGCAGGGAACTCACCCTGCACTGGTGTCGCAGATTTCTGAACAATTATCCCGCCACGCTGGCGCTCATAGACGCGGGTGTTCTGGATGTCGCGGGCTTGATCACCCATGTCTTTCCCTTCGAAGAAGCGCCGGCAGCGTTCGCCCTGACCACGGCCTATGCCGATAACGTATTGAAGGCTTCCATTGAGTGGTAAAAGAATAAAACCCGTGGACTTTCTGTTGAGTCCTAATGAAGGCACCGGGAGAGATGTTCTCCGATGGTGTCACGGACCAAAACATGGTGAGATGGAGAAATAACGATGAAGATTTTTAAAAGAATACTCTTGGGCCTGGTGATTTTTATTGTGGCGGTGGTCGCCCTGTTCCTGATATGTATCGGCCCGTGGCCGGTGTATACTCCGGGCGATTTCACCCAGGAGTCCTTTTACAAGGAGGCGATTGCGGCCATTGATGCCAATGCGAAACAATCCGATATTTCCGGGGCTCCCAGCCAGTTGATGGCCGGATGGGCGACCCGGATCATGACCCCTAATGTCGGGGTTCCCATGGGCGGCTATGGGGCGCGTCCTGACGGCAAAAAGTCCCGGGGCGTTCGTGATGAATTGAAGGCGCGCGCGATTGTTTTCAGTGACGGCAAGGACACCGTGGTCGTTCTCGGCCTGGACATGCTGATCGTGCCGCCGAACATCGCCGAGATGACCGTGGCCAAAGTGGCGGCCCAAACCCCCCTGACTTCCAATGATTTTTATTTTGCGGCGAGCCATACCCACTGCGGCCCCGGTGGTTTTGCCCCCGGGCTTGCTTCAAAAATTAGCGCTGGGGACTATGACCCCGCCGTGCCCGAATTCCTTTCCACGACTTTTGCCGATGCGATTGTCGAGGCGTATTCCACCATGAAACCCGCCCAGTTTGCCTATGGATATGTCGATGCGCCGCAGTTTATCCGCAACCGCACGCGGGACGCCGCTGTGGATTCCTTTCTGAATTACATGGTTGTGGAGCAGGAAGGCGGTCGCCGCTGTTATGTGACCCGCTGGTCCGCGCACCCGACTATTTTCGGGTCGGATATGATGGAGTTCTCCGCCGAATTTCCCGGAGAAATGGCCCGGTATATAGAACAGAAGACGAATGGCACCGCAATCTACCTTGGCGGGGGCCTGGGTTCCATGAGCCCGCGTGCCCCGGATGCGCCGACTACGTCTGAACGGGTTACGGCTTACGGGCAACTTCTGGGCCAACTGGTGCTTGATAATACAAACGACCTGGCGTTTAACAGTTTCGCGGAAGTCGCGTCGGTGCGGGTGCCTGTGGGCGTTCCTGCCGCCCAGGCACGGCCTTTGTCTCCCAAGTGGCGCCTGTCGCCGGTGGCCTCCAAGATTCTGGGAATCCCCCAGGAGGGCTGGGTGCAGGGCGTGCGTGTCGGTGGTGTGGTGCTGGTCGGCATGCCTTTTGACACCAGTGGCGAACTGACCCGGGAATGGCGCATTCAGGCTGAACAAGAAGGTTGGGATCTCTGGGTGACCAGTTTTTCCGGCGCTTATCTGGGATACATGTCACCGGACCGGTATTACAATGTGGTGGATGACAAGGGCAGGTTGGATTACGAAACCGGGTTGATGGGATGGCTGGGTCCGCAGACGGAAGCCTACTTCGCTTCGCTGATGAAACAAATGATCCGTAATTTCGGTTCGCCGCCGCCGGCCTTGTCCGCCGTGACGGCTCCGGCCGCCGTATGACCGCGGAAATAGTCGAACCGGCGCCGGCGAACGAAAGTACGCCGTCTGCCCCAAAAACCTTGTCCACACCGCGCAAGCCTTGGAAAGGGCTGTGTTTCAGCCTGTGCGTGGTCTTGGCTGGCGTATTTCTTCTGTGGCGCACGGCAGGGCGGGAATATGCCGCACTGGAACAGGAATCGTGGAAAGACGCGTTTATCCTGTTCAAGACGCCTGAAGGCGTGTCGCCATCGGAAACCGCGCCGGTGTGCGTGCGCCTGGCCCAAAGGGAACAGTCGCTCCCAAGCGACCTGCCGCTTGAACTCATGGGTGCGCTGGTGGAATGGGACCGGTTTAATAAGCATATTGGTCTCTCTGATCCTGAAATGGTGATTGCCCTGGAGTTGCCCCCGGAAAAATTACAGCCGCTGCTGGCCTCCGGCCGACTGCCTGAGCCGGGCAAGCCGGAAGTGCTCGCGGGCGATCTCGCCCGTTCGAAGAGTTTCAAAATCGACGGAATCGAGTTTCAGGTGGTTGGCACCTTGAAACGGTCGGTTTCGGGCTTTCTCTTCGCCTATATGCTGCCCCATGGAGCGGATTTCGCCGACCTGTTCACGCAGGAGCGCGGCGCGGTGGATGGCGTACTTGTGGAGCATGGCGAACGGCTCAGAAACGAAGGCTTGTTGCCGGACTTTTTGGCAACACCTGAGGAAACGGAGGAGGTCCGGACGGACAATGAGGCCGGGGAGGGGGTCCCAAAACGCCTGGTGGTGCCGAATTACCTGGGCGGTTTAATGCGCTCCGCCGACCGTACCGTGCTGCTGACCCTCTTCGCCATGGCATTGGTAGCCTGGGGCGGCGCGTTGTTTCAGTATCACCTCTTTCGCCGCCTTAAAGCGGGGAACGGTGTCATGCTCCGGCCTTTCGTTGAAGAAGCGCTGGCCCGTCCAAAGCTGTTTTGGGGCACCCATCTCTTCTTCTATGGCGCCTTCTTTCTGATCATGTGGGCGGTCATGTACAACCCCTTACTGGCCTACCGGACGAAACAATATATCGAGGCGGTTTTTGAAGTGGGTGGCCTGGGGCATGTCGGCTTCGCGTACGATTCCAGGCGTATCAGCTATGCCGCCTGGATGACCTTTTACAACAACTACATTGAACAGACCCTCCTGTTGACCTTTTCCATTTCCCTCTTTCCCATTCCCCTGGGGTTGATCAAAAACCTGCTCAGTTTTCTGCTGGTCGGCGGCGCCATGTCGCCCTTGTGGGTGGGTTCCTCCGACATGCTTGTGATGCATTCGATTACCATGGCCACCGAACTGGAAGCCTACATACTCGCCTGCTTCGCCATCACCGCGTGGCCGGTCATGCTCGTTTCCGGCATCCGCAACCGGTCTTTTCTAAAAGCCCTGAAACAAGGCCTGCTCATGCTGCTTTCCGCCATGGTCTTTACCGGAATCCTCCTGGCGATCGCGGCGGTTTACGAGGCGTTGACACTGATACATCTCGTTTAGGCGCAGGAAAATCCTCACCAATCCGCCTGTGTCGCTTTGACTGGCGACCGCCTGATCTGCTATGATTTCCTTGTCGTGGGCGATTAGCTCAGCTGGTTAGAGTGCCACGTTGACATCGTGGAGGTCGCAGGTTCGAGCCCCGCATCGCCCACCATTCAAATAATGCTGAAAACATTGGGTAAAACTGATGTTTACCGGGTGTAACCCGCGCGGCGTAACCTTAACCGCAACCCTAACATTGGTAGGGTTGGCAAAAAAGGGAGACGTTGCGATGAACAGAAAAGTTACCCGGAAAAGCACCACCACCCCGCGTAGAATCGCCTTAGAACTACGCCACGATCGGGACGGCCGTTACCGATGGTATGAGCAGGAAACCGATGCTGATACCGAAGTATCTGCCACCACACCCGCGCAAGCCTGGCAGGATGCCGCCCATGTCTGGGGCGCCGATGTATGGGACTTTAAGCGCGTATCCGACACCACCGCCACAATTAACGCTGATGATGGCGCCGTTACATCCATCATTGAAAAGTCCATCCGTGAAGAATTTCCAGGCAGGCATAACAAAGGACTTCGGGCGAAGGTCCGCAAGGCGGCCGCCACGGGATACCCTGGAGTAGTGCGTGATATCGCTTCACAAGTGGCATTGACAGCCAACGGCCGCGCAAGCCTGGAAGCCGTGGCGCGCGCTATGATGCCCGCCTACGCCATGAGTCAACTTGAAGTATTCCACGGAAGGCGCCATCATGCCGAAAGTTAAACTTCCAAGCATGCGCCGTCAGAAACGCGCACAAGGTCAAGACACAGGGTACGTGATGTTAAGCGGTATCCGTGTGCATTGCGGCGCCTGGGGCACGGTAGAGGCCGAGGAACACTATAACAGGGAGGTCGCCGCATGGATGGCCCGCGGCCGCGTCATGCCCGTAGCACAGCACGAGATCACCGTGGGCGAACTTGCAGACATGTACACCGCCCATATTGAGCGCGAATATCCAGATAGCCCTGGAGTGCGTGAACGGGTACGACTGAGCATTACCCCGCTGACCGATATGTATAGCCGTGTGGCTGCCTGCGAATTCGGGCCCGTGTCACTGAGGGCGATACGGGAATTCATGATTGACAAGGGACTATCCTTGAAAACCATCAATGAACGTGTGGCCGTCCTGAAGTCCGTGTTTCGATACGGCGCCGAAAATGAACTGATACCGGGCGAGGTGCATTACCGCGTCCAGGCACTGAAACCGCTGCAGCGCGGAAAGTCCAGATGCAAACCGCCGCGCGTGGTGCATCCTGTCGCCGTCAAGGTCGTGGAGGCAACCTTGCCATTCCTGACGCCGTCCGTCCGTGCTGCCGTGCAACTGCAACGCCTGACCGGGGCGCGATCGAGTGAGATATTGAACCTGAAGCCCCAGGACATAGACCGGAGTGGTGATGTCTGGATCGCCCGCCTTGAGCAGCACAAGACAGCACACCATGGGAAAACACGAACCTTGTGTTTCGGACCGAAGGCCCAGGCCATACTGAAACCTTTCGTCCTGAAACGCAAGGCAGACGAATATCTGTTTTCCCCTTGGGACCATTTCGAGGAACGCAAGGCGGCAACGCCACCCGGCAAGGGACGGCGCCCGAATCAGAAACCGAACCCGCGCAAAACAGATCATGTTGTGGGCGATCATTACGATGCCAAAGCATACGCCCGCTGTATTGCGCGTGCATGCGTAGAGGCGAAGGTCGCCCACTGGCACCCGCATCAACTGCGACACCTTGCAGCAACGGAATTAAGGGCGACGTATGGCGCCGAAGCGGCACGGGCGATCCTGGGCCATTCCACCCTAAAAATAACCGAGGTCTATGCCGAAGTGGATGAGCAAGTATCTGTAAAGATCATGGGGGAGATCGGCTAAAGTGTTGAATCACCGCGCCGTTGTCTTTCTGGATGGCGGCGCCCTTTTTGAATTAAAGTGACTTGATTTGAAATCGTGTAACGCGGTATGATAAGGGCATGAGTGAGAGCGTTGCAAACATAGGGGCACAGCCCACAAGAGATGATCTTATTATCGTTCAGGCAATGGCAGCCAAGGTATGGGAAACGTTGCCCAAAAAAGAAGTAAACCGTCTGAAAAGTATAGCAGGGCGAGCCAGGGGCACAGATAAAGCACAAAGGGCTGCTGATGAAATCGCGTATGCAATTCAGAAACAGGCAGTAATGCTTTTTACCAAAAACAGGGATCCTGAACTTGCCAGATTCATCGAAAACAAACTGTGTAAGATTCCATTGCCAGTAGAGTTTTTTGTTCATTAGCGTATCGACTGAAAGCCGTTAAGCCGGGACTCCAGTTATGGCAACGTGGTGACACGTTGAACATGATTGGAGTCTCTTTTTATGACCTGGATGACGATTTCAGAAACAGCGAGGAAAGTACCCACCACGAACGGGAGGCCCGTTGGCGCCGCCACAATTTGGCGCTGGTGCACGAGAGGATGCCGGGGGGTAAAACTGGAGCACGCGCGTTTCGGCCGCCGGATCGCAATTTCCGAAGAAGCCCTGGAGCGGTTCGCCGCTGAACTTGCCCAGGCATGGGCTGAAGAGCCCACACCGCCCACACCGCCCGCCCCGCGCAAAGCCAAACCCCGCACCGCCGCACAGCGAGAGAAGGCGATCGCCGCCGCTGAAGCCCGCCTGAAGGCCCGCGGCTGTATGAGCGCGGAATAAGGGGGAGGCACGATGGAAACAAAAAAAGCCCGGCGGGCACCGGGCGACAAGACCAACACCGCAACTATACCAGAAATGGACTGTGAAGCAAAACTGCAACAAATCGGCGAAACCCTGCATGAGTTTATCGAGGAGATACACGACGACCCTGAGCGGCAATGGCAATTACCGTTTCTGTTTGCCAGGGCCATACGCCGCACTAACGCGCGTTATAGTACGGATTACAATGTGGGCAGTGTTCCGGCATTCATACAGCAATTTTGTGAAGAACGCGACATAGACAACGTGGAAAACTTCACCGACATGGTCGCCCTCTCAATGGATAAGGTCAGCCACTGCGGACCTAGCGCGTTAGACGTTGCTTATGAAAAGGCGTGTCTGACAGAGGGGACATTGCTTCCAGGTAAGAAATGGCCTACCAGGCGCATACACGCCGACTGTACCACGTTGTACGAGATCGCCCGCCACTTGTCTGACAACGGCCAAAAAGTGTTTTTCCTATCTTGCCGCGATGCCGCGCGTTTGTTGAACACCGACAAGGGCCGCGCCGCCGCATTACTGCGGATGTTATGTGCGCGTGGCTTCTTTGAAAAGGCGAACGAGCGCGCGGGGTATGACGCCCAAGAGTACATATTCAAAACGCGTACACAGGATACACAGAAACACAGGATACACATTGAGACACAAGAAACACATTGATACGCATGAAACGCAGGACACCCACGGAGCACCCTGACGGGCGCCGGTGTGTGTGTCACTAAAGGGAAAGGAAATGATTATGGAACAGACATTAACAGACGTGGCGCAATGGCGGGAAATGGTACAGCACTGGTTCCCCGCATTTTCGGGAGACTTGCCCACACCGCCGCCGCGAAACAGTCAAAGCCTATGGGCGATGTGGTGGTCGAAGGTGGAGGGGAAATCATGAGTATGGGTATTTCGTTGGCATGCCGACAAAAACCAGACAAGTCTTATAATCCGCAAGTTGAAACAGTCAAGATTTTAGACCGGGCATGGGAGCATGTTTCTTCTGTTCCATACCAGGTAAGCGCACGATGGCTGTTTTATCGACTGTTACAGGATGGAATCTATCGCACCAAAAAAGATTACAACACTTTTCTAAGCATCATGAGCCGAGCCAGAAAAAATGAATACGGACCATGGCGCCGAGATACCCTGGTAGACGATACAAGAACAATCTACCCGCACGAACGCGGGGACCGTGACGGTAGTGCATGGGCAGAGGACTTCAAAAAACATGGCGTCCGCTGTAAACTTGATCATTGGTTCTGGCAGCAACGTTATGTGGAAATATGGTTTGAGGCGGCCGCGATGGTATCGCAATTCCGACATCATACAAGCGGCATTGATATTACACTGCGACCATTTCAGGGCATGCCGAGTATTTACTATAAAAACGAGGCCGCCCGACAGATAAGTGAATACGCCCGGAAGGTTTATGATCTGCCGGTTACAATCCTGTATTTTGGTGATGACGACAGGGCTGGACACCTCATAGCAGAAACTAGTATCGGGGACATTTACACCTGGGGAGATGTTGAATTACATGTAGACAGAATTGGGTTAAATCCTGGTGATGGTAAACGGTATGGCATTCCCGAAGATTTCGAGCATCCTGGTAATTATCAATGGGAAGCACTGAATGACGAAACGGCAGGCAGCCTTATAAAGGATGCGTTAAAGCATTATGTGGATCTGCAAGTTATTAATGAAATCAGGGAAGAGGAAGCGGCTGTCGAGACAGCACTCATGAAGCATTTGAAAACTTTTGAGTTTGTGTATAAACCTTAACTGCGGCACCGCCGCAAGGGGGAGCAACTATGACACTAAGCGAAAGACTACTGGAACGTAAGGCGCGCGCCGCCATCGAGCATATCGGCGCGGGCGGTGCCGATGAAGTCACCGCCCTGCAGCGTGAACGAAGGGAGCACGCCCATGAATGACCTTACCGCAAAACAGGCCGCCTTCGTCACAGCCTACATGGAGAATGGCCATATCCAGCACGCAGCCATAAAGGCCGGGTATGCGGAACGTGGCGCACACGTCACGGGTTCCCGCCTGTTAAGAAATCCTAAAATTGCAGCCAAAATAAAGGCCATGCGCCAAAAGGCCGAAAACGCCTCCGCACTGTCAATGACCGAAGCGGTAAACATACTGGCCGCCATTGCCAGGACGAGCCGGTCCGAGTTCGCACGCATACGCGCCATTGAAACGGCCGCTCGCCTGCTATCCTGGGAAGTGCAACAGGGTGACGTCACCCTCCGGGTGGAATACGTCAACCCATTGCCGCCGCGCACCGTGGCGCCCAAACCATCACCCGAACCCGAACCGACACCGACACCCGAACCGACACCGCCAAAGAAAAAGCCGATGGCAAAACTGTACTCGAACTAAGGAGCACGCCAATGTTATTTGAATGTTTGAATCATCACCACAAATTGAGAGATGAACTCGTTACCGCACGGACCAGGCTTGCCACACTGGAAGCGGAAACGCCCACACTACGCGCACGGCTTTCAGATCTGATTGCCGATGAAGGTGCAACCAGTAAAGAGATCGCCGCCGCCCGTGACGCCCTCCCAAAGCACGCCGCGATGGTGGAGGCCGCACGGGAGGAAATCCTTGTCCTGGAGGATGCCGTCACGAAGGCGCACGCCGCCGCCGTGGAGGCCGGCCGCATCCAATGGACCGAAGCCGTCCCGAAGGTGGCCGCCGATATTGCGCCGCCACTGGAAGGGTTGCAGGAGGCCGCCGCGCCATTCCTGGCACTGGCAGAAGATTTGGTCGGTAGGTGGCAGGCGTACCAGGATGTGCTCGATTCGTGGAGCACGGCATTCCCGGGTGTGCACCGTCCCGCACCACTGCCCAAGCCGCACCCGTCCCGCGCACTGCAGGAACTGATAGGCCGCATTGACGCCGCCGCGCATTCTATCGAACAGATAATGGTTACCATTGACCGTATGGAATAAGGAACACACCATGACAGACATGAACAGAGTACTACGCGACGAATCCCGCCTTGACAAGAAATCCTACCGGCGCAACCTGATCAACCTGTTGCTGCAAAAGGTGAAGCTGGTCGTCACGGACGCCACAAAGAAACAGGACTAACCGCTCCTGCGCGAACCCGGCGCGTTTAGTGCCGCCTCCGGGTGTTACGGGCGGCACGCCGCCCAGGATGCCCCACATTGAACGATCGGCAGGCGAGTGGATACATGTGCCGCCGCAACTTGAACGCCGCGCATAAACTGGAATTGCAGTTTGCAAACAAGGATGAACTGCTGGCGGTAGGGAAAGAAAAGCGGGAACAGAATTTAATGCGCGGAAAAGTAAAGCCCGAAATGTCAGATACTGACACTTCGGAAGAACCAACCACACACGGAAAGACAGCACCCGGCAAAACACTTCTGTCAAATACTGACAAAAGCGTTGATGTCCCCCACGACACCCGCCAACAGATTGCCGCGGCCGCGGGTGTGGCAACTGGCACTGTGGCAATGGCCGCATCCATCCAAGCGGAGGCAAACAAGAAGCGGAGTGAGGCCGCAAAGGAAGGCAAGGTAGGCAGGGCATCAACAAAACAACAAGACAGTTTAGTAGTTGTTCCTGCAGAACAAGTACTAAACGAAGCCGACCGCGCGCCGGGCCGTGCCGCGCGTGCTGAAGATGCGGGGGTATCGCCACGCCGTGGAAGTCGCTTTGAAGACGTGGCCGGAGAAGACTATTCAGATGATTGCCGATCAAGTCGGAACATCAAAAAGCACGGCATCTCGAATCCAAGAAGAACTTTCCCATTTGGGAAAGTTGACCATTCCACCCACCCGCACAGGCAAGGACGGCAAAGAACGCCCCACCACCTACGCCCGCCGCGAACCAGAACAGATTGTGGATACGGCGCCCATGCCCCTGTGAAGCTGTACACGGCGCGTGGTGCCACGAACGGCACCGAGGCCGATACAATACCCGCCTGGAGACGTTCGCCGCTTGTAGGGCATTCTAGCAGCAATCGGGTGAGGTGGCTGCTATTTATCTATGGTATACCCCACTGGGGTATGGCCTGATACCCCCTAGGGGTATGCGATTCGCAACCCTAACATGTATAGGGTTGGTAGTGAAAAATAGTTGAAATTGGTGACAGTGTATGTTACAATACCCCTTATATTTGAAGCAGTTACGCAACGCGGGCAGGTGGTTTGACCTGTTGACATCGTGGAGGTCGCAGGTTCGAGCCCCGCATCGCCCACCATTTTTTTTGCTGCGAACACCCGTTTGCGTTTAATGTTGAGGGGGGGTATATGCGTCGGCATGTTTTAACCAAAACCCATACAGTATAGGTCTCAAATAAAAACATGTTGCGGCTGGTGGGAGTGCGACGTCCTAAGGATCGGATTTTACTATCCGGCTTCAACTTCTGCAGGATTTTTCCCAAACAGGGAGTCAAACTCGTCGAGAATTTGCTGTTCCGATTTCTTGCTCCATCGGCTTGCCAGGACGATGGCCGCCATGGAAAAGACGAAGCCTGGTAGAATCTCGTAAAGGTCAAAAACACCCCCCTCCAGTTGTTTCCAGACCAGCACGGTGACCCCTCCTGTGATCATGCCGGCAAGCGCGCCTTCCCGGGTCATGCCTCTCCAGAACAAGGAAAGGATGAAGGTGGGACCGAATGCCGCCCCGAAACCCGCCCAGGCGTAGGCCACCAGGTCCAGCACGGAACTGTCGGGCTTCAACGCGAGTAGTAGCGCGGCCGCGGCCACGATCAAAACGGTCAAGCGGCTTATCCAGACCAGTTTGGCATCGGAAGCGTTTTTCCGGAGAAAGGTCTTGTAAAAATCTTCGCTGATCGCGGAAGAGGTTACCAGCAACTGGGAGTCTGCGGTGCTCATAATGGCCGCCAGGATGGCCGCCAGCATCACGCCCCCCAGGAGGGATGGAAACAGGTCAGCGACCATGAGAATATATACTTTCTCTGCAGCAACATTTTCCAGCGGTATTTTTAAATAGGCCCGTCCGACCATGCCGACGGCCACAGCCGCCACCAAGGATAAGGAAACCCAGGTGATGGCGATATGGCGCGCGCCCTTGATTTCCTTTGGGGACCGTATGGCCATAAAACGGACCAGGATATGGGGTTGCCCGAAATAGCCCAGTCCCCATGCCGCGGAGGAGGCGATAGCCGCGACAAGCGCGAGGCCGGTCGCGCCGTTAACATGGAACAGGTTGAAGTACTTAGGATCGATGGATTTGAGGATGTCAGCGGTGGCGCCCGGACCGCCGCAAGCCGCCGTTCCGACTATGGGCACGACGATGATGCTGAAAAACATAAGCGTACCCTGGAAGAAATCCGTCCAGCAGACCGCGTTAAAACCGCCCAGAAAGGTGTACGTGATCACTGCGGCCGCGCCGATAAGGACCGCCGCCGGATAGGAGATGCCGAAGACGCTTCCGAACAGTTTGCCGCAGGCCACAAATCCGGAGGCCGTGTAAATCAAGAAGAAGATGACAATAAACAAGGCTGAAACCGTACGGAGCAGTTTGGACGAGTCCCGGAAACGGTATTCGAGGTAGTCGGACAGGGTGATGATGTTCAGGGAAACCGCGGTGTATTGACGCAGGCGTCGGGCGACAAAGCGCCAATTGACATAAGTTCCCGCAAGCAGGCCGAGGGCGATCCACGCCGCGGACATGCCGCCGAGGTAGGCGGCGCCGGGCAGGCCCAGCAACAGCCAGCCGCTCATGTCAGAAGCCTCAGCGCTGAGGGCCGTCACCCATTTGTTCAGGTTCCGCCCGCCCAGAAAATAATCGGACATACTTTCGGTGCGCCTGTAGAAAAACGCGCCCACGACCAGCATGGCCGCCAGGTAGACGGCAAAGATCACCGCGACATGGATAGGTTCTCCCGTCATGCGTGTTTCCTTCCCGGTTCTGATGTCAGGGGCCGACCGATAGCGTTGGTGCCCTCGTATCATCGGATAAACGCGTTATTACGATGAAAAAAATGGACATATGCCTCGTGCGGGCATTATACCCTTTTCCCGCCGTGAAAAAAGTAGTCCGATTGTCTTCTCCAAGTTACTGAGGTTGTCTCAAAAGTTCCGCAAAATTGTATCATGGAGTTTCCATGCGCTTCTTAAGCCCTGAACGGTGATCATGCCAATCCATTTGCGAAAACAGCAATCAAGAGTTTTGAGACAGTTTGGGGAGCGTGAACGCAACCGGAAGTCCCATAGGGACGATTGAGGATAGCCCGCCACTTCAGTGGCGGGTGTAGACGACGCACCTTTCCGTGTTGAGTCTTGTAAGGACGATTGAATCCGTCTTCATTCAACCGTCCCTACGGGACTGAGACAAGGGGTGGGCCGAAGTTTCCCCGCCTCTGAAGAAGCGGGCTAACGTCAACCGTCCCGATGGGACTTAACCTGTTACGTTGGGGGCTAAAAACGCTTTCTGAAGATTCTATGGCGTTAAGGATAGAAATGACCAATTGGCGCCCAAACTCCCGTGTTCTTGAAGTTGCACTTCCTCTCTTTTGTTGCATCTCTTGCCACGGTATATGCATAGCCCTTTTCTGTTACGGCCTATGTGCTTGCGTGTAAGGTTTCCCATTTTATTGCAGTCTCGTAGGCTGTGATACAGTATACTTCCAATTGGAACGCCTAAAGGACAGGAGGGTTCATGAAAATTGGTTTCAACATGCTGCTCTGGACGGCCTTTGTAACGGACGAACATTTTCCCTGTTTTGAAAAATTGAAACATGTGGGATATGACGGCGTGGAGATTCCCTTGTTCAACGGCACACCGGCCCATTATCGGAATGTGGCGCGGGGGTTGCGGGATAACGGGCTCGCCTGCACCGCCGTCACGGTAATCCCCGATCAGGCCCACAGTCCGATCAGTCCTGACGCCGGAGATCGCGCAGGCGCACAGGATTTCTTGAAGTGGGCTGTGGAATGCTGTGCCGCGCTGGGCACGGAGGTGTTGTGCGGCCCCTATTACCAGCCCCTGGGTGTTTTTACAGGTCAGGGGCCGACGGAAGACGAGAAGAACCGTGCCGCGGAAGTGCACCGGGATATCGCGGATATTGCCGCCCAAGCGAATGTGCTCCTGACCGTGGAACCCCTGAACCGTTTTGAATGTTATTTCCTGAACACGCTGCAGGACGCGGTGGCTTATGTCAAACGGGTGGGGCATCCGAATTTCAAGGCCATGTACGACACTTTCCACGGCAATATCGAGGAAAGAGACCCGGTTGGTTGTATTCGTGAACATGTGGGTGCTTTGGGTCATTTCCACGTGTCCGCCAGCGATCGGGGTACGCCCGGTCGCGACCATGTGGCTTGGCCGGAAACCTTTCGCGCCTTACGTGGCGGCGGCTACGACGGATGGGTGACCATAGAGGCCTTCGGCCGGGCCATGCCCGATCTCGCGGCAACCACCTGCGTGTGGCGCGACTTATCCGGAAGTCCGGAGGAAGTATATGCGGAAGGATGGCGCCTTATTTCGCGGGGATGGGAACACGCGGCCGGGCAGGCATGAATCTTGAAGAGAAGTTTTCAAGTCCCTAAAAAAAACGGACTGTCTTGACAGTGTTATCGGAAAACAACTATTAAATCCCGGAGACATGTTCGAATGACACTAGCTTTGGGCATTTTCTAGTCGTAGTATATAACGAAGCAAAGAAGGGACTGACTCCCCAAAAACATACCAAGCCCTTATCATGAATAGGAACATCAATGTTTTTGGGGTGTCTGTCCCTTCTTTGCGGGCTTAAATTAGTGCCATTCGAGCGTGTCCCCGGGATTCAAAGGACTTAACTGGAAAGGATACAATTTCATGAAACATGCGGTAGGATATGTTGTGGTGTTTTGTTTAGTTGTGCTGGGAACGGCAGTTTCTGTATTTGGGGATGACACTGTTCCCCTGCTTAAACCGGAGGAGTTCGCGGTGCTACCCTGGGGCTGGACGCCGGGTGACGTCCAGGTTCTTGAGACGATACGGGACTGTGGTTTCAACCTGGCCGGGTTTGTGGCGCCGGAACATCTCGATACCGTGGCGGCCGCCGGACTGCAGGCCATTGTTTCCGATCCGGAGACCCATGTCAGCGACGCGGCGGCGCAGTTGGAGGACGCGGAAATTGAGCGGCGCGTCAATGCGTTGGTTGCGCGGGTCGGCGGGCATCCCGCCCTGTTCGGGTATTACCTGCGCGATGAACCGGGCGCGAGTGCCTATCCTGGGCTGGGCAAATGGAAGGAAGTCTTTCAAAAAGCCGACCCCAAAGGCCTAGCCTATATCAATCTGTTTCCGAATTATGCCTCGCCCGGACAAATGAATATTCCGACCTATGAGGAATATATTGAATCCTATGTCACAACGGTACGGCCCGCATTTATCAGTTACGATCATTATGCCCTGATGGATGACGGTTCGCTGCGCGGCGGCTATTTCAAGAACCTGGAAGTAGTGCGCACCGCCGCGCTGCGTCATGATCTGCCCTTTTGGAACATTGTACTGTCCAACGCCCACTTCAATTACGCCGAACCAAGTCCAGCCGGGTTCCGGTTCCAGTTGTACACTACGCTGGCTTATGGCGCGCGGGGCATCAGCTACTTTACCTATTTTACGCCCAACGTCGGTAATTACCGCCTGGGACCCGTTGACCAATTCGGCAACAAGACACCCACCTGGGACATGTTGCGCAATGTCAATCTTCAATTGCACCGCCTGGGGCCGGTATATATTACGCTCAGGAGCGTCAATGTTTTTCACCATCCCAATGTGCCTGAGGGCTGCTCTGGCATGGATACCAGCCGCTTTGTCGCTTCCCTGTCGGGCGGTGATCTGCTGGCCGGTGAGTTCGAGGACGGCAACGGAAATCCCTTTGTCATGGTGGTGAACAAAGACCTGAAAAAGTCCGCCTCGTGCGGGATCTCCTTCAAGACCCCGGGCGATGTTCAGTTTGTAAGTCCTTATACCGGCGCACTGAGCCCCTGGTCTGGAGAGAATGTCTGGCTCGCGCCCGGTCAGGGCACGCTGTTGGCGAACTTGCCCGCGAAGGAGTAAACGATACAAAGCAGATGATAGGTCCCATAAGTCCCATAAGACCCATAGGTCCTATATACCGTTCGCCGAATTTTATTCGAGGGAGTCTTTGCGAATGAATTTTCCACAATGGCGGTTTGGCCTTCTTGTATTACTGGCCTGTTGCCTGCCTGTCCAGCGAGTTCATGCCGAGTATCCCGATTATTCTTGCCGTATTTCTTGAATCTGTATTGCCAACCTTGTCTGATAATTGGTGTAAGAAGACAGTCATCAATAAATACGCTTAACGTCACCCTCGTCAGATGAGAAGCCCTTAATGTTTCTAGCGCTCGGAATAAAATACCAACGCGTCTTATGCGGTGCGTGCAAGAATCTCTGTCTGACGTTTAATAATCTCGCGCATATCGTTAAAGGGAGGATCAGTCTTTCGTCAGCAGCCATTCACAATTCAACACCTTCTCCGCCAGGTCCATGGGGGTGTAAAAATACTGGTTAGTGGCTTCGAAGCCGAGACGCGAATCGTTCGTTTGCAGCTGATACAAGCGTTCGGCGAGCTCCAGTTCCGCCTGGATGATTTCCTTCATCGTTTTTTTCATCGAGGATGCTTCGGCTTCAGGTAGTTTCCCTTCCGCCACGGCATTGCGCGACAGGACATATCTGGCCTGATTTGCCACGCTCTGGAAATGGATATAAGCGGCTTCCGTAATGTTGCTTTCCTCTTGTATTGCCTTCTTGTATTCTGTTGGCGTGTCATCCGCGATCGAGGCCCGCATGCGTTTTGCGCCTGCGTCAAAACCGGCCGCCGTCTTTTCCAACTGCCCGATAAAGACTTCTGGGGGGTAGATGGAACACCAGGAGCCAAGGTCATCATAGGGGATGCCTACCATGGTCGCCCGGTAGCCGGTGGGCGCGGCCCAGAGCGGGTTGGCGGGGCCCATCTGCAGGGGCGCGTTGTACACGACACCGCCGTTATAGGGGAACTCGGAGAAAGCCGCGCTGATTTCCTTCCATGCGGCGACCATTTCCGGCGCCGCCGGGCCGAAGCGACGTGCCGCAACGGTTTCCAGCGCTTCGTCCGCCGAGGGGAGGCTTCCGTCTTCCCGTTTTTTGCCCAGTTCATAAACCACCTCGAGATTGGGGGAGGGGTGCCCGCCCAGGGTCCAGCCGAGCATCAGCCCGGTCACGCCGGTGTCGCGGAGCCCTTCCACGTGCTTCGCCACGTTGGCCACGGCCGGTATATGGGGTACTGCCGAGAGTTCCCAGGTGTTGTTGGCCTGGATTTTCGCCAGGGTGGACAGGCCGCGTTCCTGGGCGAGTTTCCAATGACGTTGCGCCCGGGGGCCGGGGCCGACGGTCGAGATGGAGTATTCGCCCACGCTGCTTTCTATGCCGCCCCGGTTGATCGGCATGCTCCATTCGCTGACGCTCATCAGGGACACTTTGGCCGGCAGCGCGGCAATGGCGGCCGGCGCCCAGTCATCCGCCCAGCCCCAGTCCCAGGCAAAGAGGCGTGCGTTGCCGCCGGCCTGGTCGATGCCCGCCTGGATGGCGCCGTTTACTTCCGCGATGACTTCGCCGGGATTGCGCGCGCCACAGCGGGCACACTCATTGCCCCGGTGATGGGACCAGCAGTTCGTCAGGTTCTCGGAGGCGGTGATGGTAAAGAAGCCGGCGAGTTGCGGGGCCGCCTCGCAGATGCGTGCCACCGATTCCCGGATATAATCACGCACCTCGAGCGCGCTGGTGCACATGGCGGCATGGCTGCCCTCGGTAACGCCGCGCAATTCGGGGTGCTTGTCGTAAAATGCCAGCGGCATGGTGCGCGGTTCGTTCAGGTACATGTAAATGCCCATGCCGTTTGCAGCCGCGCGTTCGGTCAACTCGCGGAGGCGTTCCAGGCGCTGCTCCCACTTGTCACTCAGTTCCGGCTGCCAGGGGAAGGGCGCCAGCGTATATAACACGCCCTGCAGCCAGACACCGTTGACCCCGGAAGCCGACAGGCGTTTAAGGTAATTCTCCGGAAAGGGGTCCGACTCGATCAGCGGGTCGCCGTACAGGGCGAAATAGGAATAACAGAATCTTGGGTCGAAGAGAGAGGCGCCCTTTGTTTCCTGAGTAGCCTCAAAGGGCGCGGACAAATGGTCCACGAAGGACAACAGCGGGTCTACGGACACCCCGGCCGCATCGCCGAACCGGGCCTTGACGATTGCGGCAATTTCCGCCTCCCGCGCCTTGACGGCTTCCGTGGGTGGCGCGTAGGCCAGGGGTGGACAGGACGGTTTCAGGCTGCCCAGTTTGATGAACAGGAAATCGTCTTCCTGCAGGGTATAGGCGAGGCGCGCTTCATCCCAACCCAATAGCTGCAGTAATTGTTCATAATTTAACAGATGCCAGTTTGCCCGGATAAGGGTAATATAGGTTCGCTGCAGTTGCGTCCCGGTAATTTCCGGCGGATCGGGCAGTCCCATGGCCTTGCCCACGGTGCGCACATCCGCCTCCGTCGCCCCCACCACTTCCGCCATCCGGTCCAGCGGTGCCAGCCGCCAATTACGCCAGACAAAGGCATGCAGCCGGTCGGGGAAGTGGGAGAAATTGAGGGCTTCGGGTGCCGCCCCTTCGGGCAGCGTGACCGCGGAAAGCATAGAAAAAAACAGCACGGTAATCATGATGTCATCCTCCATAGGGGCATTGGTAACAAAGAATCTACAGGAAAATGTATTATAGCAAAGGGGCCGAGGGAATAGCCTAAGGCCATGGAATGAATGGGGAATGCGGAATGAAGCGGCTTATAGGGCCTATGGGGCATATAGGACCTATAGGACCTATAGGACCTATAGGACCTATACGGCGAGGGCATTTTTGCCCCCTGCCCCTAAACGAGGATTCGGAGAGTAATCTGCCATGAGCGTTCTTTTAGACGGCAAACGGCGTCTGATTGTGGTTTATTACAGGTTCTCTGCTAGGATAGGTGCCATATAGTGTAAAGGACTACAACCATGCGTTCTGCTACTACAACCGTTGTTTCTTGCCTGGTGTTTTTTCTGATTCTTTTCGCATCCTTTTGTATTTATAGCGAGGATGCGCCACCGTCGGCCTTTCATCCGGAAGGGGATGTCCAAAGTTGGGAGAAGCCGGCGGTTCCCGCTGCCGAAGGGGAATATCAGCCACCGGTTCTCGCGATTGAGGATCAACCGCTCGCCGCCCGTATTGCGCAGATGATGCTGGTGACGCTGGAGGGGGTCACCGCGCCGTCCGCCCAGGACCTGAATTTCCTCAAGCAGACCTTTCCCGGCGGGGTAATGCTTACCCACGCCTTCAAGGCAAGCGAGGCCATTACCTATGTTGGCATCCTGCGTGCCTTGGAGAAGAGTGGCGGATTACCCTTGCTGTTGGGTGCAAACCTGTATCAACTGACAGATGATGTCCGCATGATGCCCGGGGAGTTCGTGCAGTTGCCGTCGCTGTTGTCCCTTACCGCCGCGGGTGATCCGGATCTCGTGAAAAGTGTGGGCAGCCTGATGGCCCAATACATGCAGCTTATGGGGTTTAATTTTCATTTTGGGCCCACCCTGGAACTGGCGCCCACGCTGGAGGGTGCGCCGGACACCGTAAACACCTTTGGGAGCAATCCCCGCTTCGTTTCCGAGGCGGGCGCCCTGTTCTTTGATGCCTTTCAGGAAAGCGGCATCCTGCACATGCCTTCGGGTTTTCCCGGCGGCGGCGGCAACCGCATCGGCCGGGGTGCAGCGGTCCTTACCACGCCGGCGAGCACCCTGCTCGAAAGCGACGGGCTACCCTATAAAACGTTGATTGAACGGGGTGTACGGATGTTGCATGTCGGCAATGTGCTCGCCCCGACACTGGACATGGAGAATCGGCCTGCGAGTATGTCTCCCGCGGTTATTTCGGGCCTACTGCGCGATGAAATGGGTTTTGACGGGGTGGTGGTGGCCGGGCCGATGGATGATGAAGTGCTGCTGGGCCGTTATGATATCAGCGAGGCCGCGCTGCAGGCGATCCTGGCGGGCGCCGACATGCTGTATTTTCGCGGCGGGCTGGTGCAGGTCATGCGTGCCATGGAGCGCATCCGGTACGCGGTGGAAACCGAGGAACTCAACGAAGCGCGCATTAATGCTTCCATTGCCCGTATCAAGACGCTGAAAGAAGGTTTGACCAAACCCGGCAAGGCGCCCTCCGAGCAGAAAGCGAACAGCCAGGCGCGCAAAAAAGACCTGGTCGAAATCAGCCGGAAGGTGGAACGTCACGCGATTACACTCTTAAAGAACGAAGGCAACGTGTTGCCCCTTGTCAACAAGATCAGCACCCCCGTGGGCATCACCGGCATCGTGGGTGTGGAAGAACTACATGCATTGCTGGAAAAGGAATTGAAGCCCTTGGCTCAGCAGCGTATCACCACGGCGCGGCACATCGGGGAAATCCAGCGTTTTGAGATAGAACGGCTGACGAAACACATGAGAGGGTTTCGTACGATCATCTGCATCCTGACCGACAAGGCCCGCCCGGAAACCCAGGCGGAACTGGTGCGCGCCCTGAAAGGCAGCGCCCAGTCCGTGGTGGTGGTGTACCTGGGACATCCGCGGAATGCCGCCATGATTACCGGGGCGGACGCCGTGGTGCTTGCCTACTGTGATGCGGCGAATTTTGCCCAGACCATGCAGGCCATGGCCGAAATACTGATGGGCAACGCCCCCATGTCCATTCTTCCCGTGGAAAGCCCCATCCGCCTGCGTGTCGGGGAAAGCCGTTCATTCAACGCCTATGAAATCATACAGGCCCCCTCGGGCCGCCTGCCGGTCACCCTGTCGGACCGCTATCCCGCAGGCACCGCCGCGCGTTACAGTCCGGCGGAATCCGTGAAACACGTGGAATGGAATTTCGGCGGGGACAGGGTGAAAAAGGAAAGTGTGCCGCGCACCTTTGACAATCCCGGGGAAACGGTGGTCACGCTTAGTGTGACAGATGAAAACAACGAAGTCAGCAGCCGCACTTTTTCTGTGGTTGCCGGGGAATAGGCCTCAGGAAACAGGAATCTGATTGATGACCGCCTGGATGTCCGTGGCCGTTATGCCGCGCCCGTTGACATCGGCGTCAAAGGAAACGGATCGTCCCAACACCGCATCCACCACGGATTGGACATCCTTTGCGTCAACTACGCCCGTGTCGTCTAAATCGCCGTCCGAAAGAGTGACATCCACCCGTGTTGCCGATCCTTCTTCCACGGTTACCGTGTCCACAAAGAAGGTAATATATCCTTCCGTTGAAAAGGCGAGGCCATATGTTCCCGGAAGAAGCAGCCGGTGATAATTACCGAAACCGGGGTCGGAAAAGACCGGCTGTTCCCGGTCGGCCACCGACACCTTTGTCCAAAGGGCGGCGCCGCTGTTGCGGTCCCGGGTGAGGCCGCGGATGCCCATGTGGGCCGCTTCCACATAGGCGAACATGGCATCCCGGTTGTCCATCCACAACTGGGGCAGGTAGGACGGGGCCGGGCGTTTGATGCCGGAGAGTTCAAAGGTTACTTCGGGACACCCCAGGAAACGGTAGTTCCAATCCATCATTCCCCCCGTGATACTGTACCATGCGGAACCGTTGGTAATACCCAGGGGGAAGGCAAGACTGTTGTACATGGGGTAGTTCCGGCTTGAATATTCCAGCGAGATATACTGGAATATGTCGTCATCCGGCGAGGGTGCTTCCACGCCGCTCGGAATGCCGGGTTCGTTGTCATAGGGGTAATTGGCGACCAGCGCGCCCGTGTGAAAATTGGCGGCGAGGGCGCCGGGCACGGCGGCATGCCAGCGCATGAGATGGGCGACTTCCGGCTGGCGTCCGCCATCTCCCAGGACGCCGGTGTCGTACCAAGTGTCTACATAGTCCAAGCCGTATGTCGGAAAACTCCTGTTGAGATCCCAGCCGTTTCCGTTGACACGCATGCCCAGAACATAACCGTCCGGGTTGGCCAGGGGCACCAGCCAGACGACAGTGCGGTCGAGGAGGTCCTGAATATAGGGATCGTTTTCATATTCCGCGAGCAGTTCTCCGGCGAAATCCAGGCACATCATGGTGCCTACGGGCTCGTCGCCATGGAGGGTGGACACATATTTGACCACCGGTTTGTCCGCGGGAATATCCGGGTTATGGGTAATTTTTATAGCCCACAGTTCACGCCCCTTGACGGACTGTCCCAGGCTTGAAACCTGGCACAGATGGGGATACGAGTCGGCGTATCCATTCAGCAGGGAGCCTAGTTCATCGTACGTGATATATCCGGAGGCCTTCTCATTGAAAAGTGGGTTGGGCTGGACTTCCACAAGACGCGTTGTATATCCGAACGCTTGCACCTGTCGGTATTCTTCTTCCGTCAGGTACAGGGTGGCGGTCAGTTTGTCCACAGAAGCCACAATAAGAGACATCGATACCAGCGCGTGCAGGGCTTCCGGCGATGGCGCGGTCACCTCAACCACATAGAAAGGCGTCGCTTCTTCCTGCGCGTGCGCGGGCGGAAAGAATGCCGCCAAACAGAGTAGACCGATCAAGACCTGATAGAAGCGTACATAAAACATGATGTCAAGTTCGTGCTTAATCGCGGGTGGATTCACCTGTAGCGCCGTCCCACACGCCGCTTGTGGAGAAACTGTACCGATAATTTTCACGTCCTTCATCGCCATACGGGATGGTGGCGGACTGCGCTGCCGCCTCGGCTTTGGTCGGCCTGGCTTCGCCGCGCAGAATGCGATATTTGTATTGAATGATCCCGGAATAACCCCGGTCGCGCGTGCCACCGCCCGGTGTGCCGCTTACATCCATGGGAAGATAACTCTCATAGACTTTGACTTCTTTATAGTATTGACCACGCCTTCCCTGGTCGTCGAACTTGACCTCTCCGTGGCGTTCAAGGCCGTTGAGGCGTTTCATTTCGGTGGCGCCCACCTTGTCAAGTTCTTGAAATACACGGTCGGAGCCGGTGACATAGCCTTCCGGATGCTCGCGCAACCCGAAATCGGCCAACACTTTGTCGGTAACGCTCACGCCCGAGTCCGTCTGGCAGCCTGCCATGAAGAGGCACGCTATTGTCACGCCGCAGAAAATAAGGTGCTTCACCTTGAAAATCTCCTTATGCCGCCCGTAAGGACAGACTGTCGAAGTCCATGCCGGTCAAAATTCATCTGTAACAAGTATATCATGTCAGGGAGCCCCGGGTCAGATTTGTGTCAGGCTACGGTTGGTGCGGGTGCGGTCAATACTGTTACCGTGGGCGTAACAGCGCCTTTGCCCGTGAGATTGTTGGGGTGTCCATCCGGTCCGCCTGCTGTGATACAATCAGCCCCGATGAAGATGGCACCGCCATGCGGTTTCCCTCTTGTACGACCCGAGTCAGAGAAGGTGAGTCTGTCCGTCATGCTGGAAACGCTGCACATACGTGATTACGCGATTATCGAGGACCTGCGCGTTGAATTCGAGTCCGGTTTCAACGTGCTTACCGGGGAGACCGGGGCGGGCAAGTCTATTGTGGTGGGCGCGCTCGGGCTGGCCTTGGGGGCGCGGGCTTCTTCCGAAAGTATCCGGTCCGGCGCACATAAGGCCGCCGTGGAAGTCGTGATTCGGCTGGACCGGCTGCCACCTGGTCTGGCCACCTTGCTCGAAGAACTCGACATTCCTTTGGACGACAATCAGTTGATCCTGTCGCGGACCATTGCCGCCGACGGGCGTAACCGCGCCCTCGCGAACGGACGGGCGATTCCCGTTGCGACGCTTGCCGCCATCGGCGATGAACTGGTGGACCTCCATGGCCAGCATGAGCACCAGTCGCTGCTCCGGCCTGAATGCCAGATACGGCTGTTGGACGCCTACGCGGGCGTTGAGGATGCCGTCTCGGAAATTGCCGGATTGGTTGGAAAAATGAACCGTGTCGCGGCGGACATAAAACGGCTTGAATCGGACGACCGGGACCGGGCGCGCCAGGCGGATTTTCTGCGCCATGAATTGGAGGAAATCGACGCGGCGGGCCTGGCCCCCGGCGAGGAGGAGGAACTGCGCGAACGGCTCCATCTGATTACCAACGCGGAAACCATTCACCGTCTCGCCTCGTCCGCCTATGCCGCGCTGTACGAGTCCGAAGGGGTATCCGCGGTGGATGTTTTGGCGGAAGCCTTGAAAAACCTTGAAGAACTGGAGCAGATAGATGCCTCCTTTCGGGAACAGGCGAAACAAGTGGGGGAGGCGCGGATCGGCATGGAACTTGTCGCCGCGGAACTGCGTCGCTTCACAAGCCGCATGGAGTTTGACCCGGAAGAGATCAATTCCCTGAACGCGCGGCTGTCATTGATTTCCGGACTTAAGCGTAAATTCGGGCAGGATATCAGCGCCATCCTGGAATACCGGGACAAGGCGGCCGCAGCCCTCGCCGACTATGAAAACCGGGATGCAAGGCTGGAATCCTTGCGCGCGGAACATCAGCGGCTCCTGGCGCTCGCGACGGACAAGGCGGATACCCTTTCCACGGCAAGGCGCGCGGCGGCAAAAAAAATGGACCGGAAGGCGCTGGACATACTGCGATCACTCGACATGCCGAATGCGCGTTTTGAAACGAATTTGGAGCCGGTGGAACTAGGGGTCCATGGCGTTGACAGGATCACCTTCATGCTCTCGGCCAATGCCGGCGAACCCTTGAAGCCGTTGCGGCAGGTGGCCTCCGGCGGTGAAATCTCACGGATCATGCTGGCGTTAAAAACGGTCTTCGCAGAGCAGGACACGGTGCCCACCCTTGTGTTCGATGAAATCGACGCCGGAATCGGGGGCACAACCGCCCGGCGGGTGTCGGAAACACTGGCGGAGTTGGCGGACAGGCGCCAGGTCCTCTGTATCACCCACCTGGCACAGATCGCCGCCATGGCCAAAGCCCATTTCGTGGTGCGCAAACAAGAAGGGGAGAATGTCACCACGGCCAATGTAAACGAAGTATCTGGTAGTGACCGGGAAAAAGAGATTGCCCGGCTTTTGGACGGTTCCGTTTCCGGCGCAAGCCTTAAACATGCCAAGGCGTTGCTGGCGGAATCCCGTTAAATAATGAAGTAGAAAAGGAGTTGTTGATGGACGGAATGTATTGCGGATTGATCAAGGTTGGCGTGATGGGTTCAGCAGGCGGCAAGATGGACGAAGATATTCTGGAACGTTGCAAAGAACTCGGACGCACCATTGCCGACGAAGGGTGCGCCATTCTCACGGGCGGATGCCCCGGCCTGCCCCATGCCGCGGTGTTAGGATGCAAGGAGCGGGGCGGGATTACCATCGGCGTTTCGCCTGCGTTGAGCATTCAGGAGCATGTCAGTCGTTATAACAGCCCCACGGACAATATCGACGTGATGATTTTTACCGGTTCCGGACTGATGGGCCGTGAAATTATCGGTGTGCGCAGTTGTGACATCGTGATTATTGTGGGCGGACGTTCAGGAACGCTGGGCGAATTCGCCATCGCCTATGACGAGGGACGCATGATCGGTGTGCTGACCGATACTGGCGGTGTCGCGGACCACATCGATGAAATCCTGGAAGTGATCAAGAAACCCACCGGAAGCCGCATGTTTTTTGACGATGATCCCAGAAAACTGGTGGAGCGATGCGTTGCCTCGTATAAAGCCGATCCGCCGATCATTCGTGAGCGGGAATCCGGACTCTAGAAAAGGGTGTATCACATGCTTATCCGCGCATTCTTCCTGGGGATCGTATTGTACCTGTCCGCCGGTAGCGCCGCCGTCGGGGCTGTCTACCATGTTTCTGCAACGGGTGATGACGGTTATGACGGCTTGTCGCCGGAACAGCCTTGGCGCACAGTGCAGCGTGTGAATGATGCGGCCTTGCAGCCGGGGGATGCCGTGCTGTTCCATCGCGGTGATACCTGGCGCGAACAGTTGCGCCCCTGTTCAGGAAGTGAGGCGGGTGTGGTCACCTATGGCGCCTACGGCGAAGGCTCGCTTCCTGTGCTCCTGGGTTCGCTGGAGCAGAACCGCCCTGGGGATTGGACGGAAACGGCGCCCAATCTCTGGACTTCCACAGAGCCGGTGTCCGTGGGCGAGTGCCTGCTTCCCAATCCGGAATTTACAAGCGAGGAGGCGCCGTGGTCGCTCCATTGCGAAGGTGGCGCCAGGACTTCGGCCGTGCGCGATACAGAGGACTACGATTCGGCGCCCGCGTCCTGGCGCCTGGCTTGCGCGGAGGCCGGCACGCAAGACAGCCACATACAGATGTACATCGCCGGCATTCCTCTCAATGGGGGGAACTGCTACCGCCTCTCATTCCGTGTGAAAAGCAGCGCGCCCTTTTCGTTGCCGCCGCCCCGGCTGATGAAGGCAGGCCCCCCCTGGAGTTCCTATGACGCGATGCCCGTGCCGCCTTCCTTACCCGTGAACGCCGAATGGGAAACGGTCACCATGTATTACAAGGCGTCTCAATCGGCGGACGATGGGCGCATTACCTTCTTTCTGGGGCAGGCCATGCCGGCCGGCGCGGTGCTGCACCTGGACGATATCCGCCTGTTCCAATGCGCCCCTGGAAATCTGTTTGCCCGGGATGTGGGCAACATCATTTTTAACGACGAGGCCTTGTGCGGCGTGAAGGTCTGGAACCGGGAGGACCTCAAGGAACAGGGCCGGTTCTGGTACGATGAGGAGCGTCACACGGTGACCCTGTGGTCGGAGAAAAATCCGGCACTCTATTACACGGATATTGAATGCGCAATCAGGGAGCACATTATTGACCAGAGCAACCGTTCGTTTGTCACCTATGAAAATCTCGCACTACGTTACGGCGCTGCCCACGGCATCGGCGGCGGGAACACCCACCATATTACCGTTCGGGATTGTGAGCTGAGTTATATCGGCGGCGGTGATCAGTCCGGGGGCGACAAGACGGTTCGTTTCGGGAACGGCATCGAGTTCTGGGGCGCCGCCCACGACTGCCTCGTGGAGCGGTGCCGCTTGTGGGAGATTTATGATGCCGCCCTGACCAATCAGAGTAGCGGGCCGGATACGCCCCATTACAACATTGTGTACCGCTTCAATGTTATCTGGAATTGCGAATACTCCTTCGAGTATTGGAACCGGCCGGAAAAATCGGTTACCCGTGACATCTATTTCGATCACAACACCTGCGTGGATGCCGGGTTCGGCTGGGGCCACGGTCAGCGCCCGGATCCCAGCGGCAGGCATCTCTGTTTTTACAACAGCCCTGCAGCCATCAGCGCCTTTCATCTGCGTAATAATATCTTTTGTGAAGCGAAGGGAAATGCCTTTTACGCGCCCGGCTGGTCGAAAGAACAGGTGGACCGCCTGGTGATGGACTACAATGCCTGGTACCAGTCAGAGGGTGCTATGATAGCCGTTGCCGGAGAACAGTATCCCATGGACGGTTTTGAAGAATACCGGCGTGCATGGAACAAAGAATCCCATTCGCTCGTTGCCGCGCCGGCCTTTGTGGATGCAAGCCAAAGAAATTATCGGCCGGCGGCCGGCTCGGCATCCATAGACGCGGGAACGGACCTTGGTTATCGACATGATTTTGACGGGAATCCCGTGCCGAAGGGCGATGCCCCGGATATCGGCGCTTTTGAATTCATAATGCCGGAGTAACCCGCAAAAGTGGCATGTCCGGCTTTAAAGAAAGGATGAACAATGAAATACGCCGCTTTAGTCATGTTTGTGGTTTCGGGAATCCTCATGGCCGCCTTCGCGACTATCGCACAAGAAACCGAGCCCTTTCATCTCGTAGTTGCCCCGGTAAAGGCGGAGAATCCCCGCAATTCCGAGGCTGCGATTATTCCCGTCAAGGACGGCCTGCTGCTGGGGTGGACCGAATTTTACGCCGGCAGCGGCGCGGATCATGGCCCGGCGCGGCTGGTGGGAAAAGTATCGAAGGACCGGGGACGCACCTGGGGCGAGCAATATACCCTGGTGGAGAACGATGGTGGCTGCAATGTCATGGAGGTAAATTTTCTGCGGTTGAAGGACAATTCCATCGCCTTGTTCTATTGTCAGAAAAACTCGGAAAGTACCGATTGTCGTGTCATGATGCGCGTCTCCAACGATGAGGGCGCCACATTTACCCAGGCGAAACAAATCAGTGAAGACGGCAAATATACGGGCCTGACCAACGGCCGCAGCTTGCGCCTTAAATCAGGCCGCATCCTGCTGGAGGCGTGGGAGGACGGCTACAGTTACGTGTATCTGTCTGACGATGACGGCGCGACCTGGCGCGAAAGCCAGAGGATCAAGCCGGAACAGGGCTCCTGGGAACCGGCGTGCATTGAACTGAAGGACGGACGCGTGTTGATGCTGACCCGCACCGGCATGGGCGGCCAGTACCAGAGTGTTTCGAGTGACGGGGGAGAACACTGGACCGAACCGGAACCCTCCGCCCTGCTGGGAACGGCCGCGCCCGTTTCCCTGAGCCGTGTGCCGTCCACGGGCGATATCCTGGCTGTCTGGAATCACAATCCCGGCGGTGGGCACCGCACCCCGTTGACCGCCGCTTTGTCCAAAGATGAAGGGAAGACCTGGGAGGCCTTCCGGAACATCGAGGAAAAACCCGGGGATGCCTGGGCCTATCCCGCCGTAACCTGGGTGGAGGGAGAGGCGCTACTGACCTATTTCAATTATACCGGCGGCCTTTCCCTGCAGTTAAAGATACTGCCGGAAAAGTGGTTCTATTGATGATCTGGCAGCCAGAGTGTTGGATTAAGCCAAGCGATAAGGACCGGATGACGAATACGCGGACAACCATACAATGTCTACAAGGTCCACAACGTCCACTTTGTCCACCAAAGTTCACCCTGAGTTTCCGGTGGATGTTGCGCTGATCTAAAAAACATGCCGCAAGGCGCCCGTAATGCGGGGGCTAACCCTTTTCACTGCTTGCCGGCTTCGAGTTCTTCCCAGCGCTGGTAGAGACGGGCTACCTCCGCTTCCGCGTCACGTAATTGCCGGAGCACTTCTTGCGTTTCCGTGAAGTCCCGGCTGTAGAATCCTGCATCGTTGACCTGCTCGTGAAGCAGGGCGACCTTTTCTTCAGCGGCCAGGATATGCTGTTCCATCGCGGCGAGTTCCTGCTTTTCCTTGTAATTCAGGCCCGGCCGGGGTTTGGGACTTGACGGGGCAGGGCGGGACGCTTCCTGCTGCTCCGCCCGCTGCCGCTTTTCATCTTCCCGCCGGCGTTGACAATACAGCCGGTAGTCATCGTAATTGCCCGTTATCTGCACAATGGCCCCGTTCTCCTCGAAAATGAGCATGTGGGTGCAGATCCGGTTTAGCAGGTACCGGTCGTGACTGACGATAAGCGCGCAGCCCTCGAAGCATTCGATGGTTTCTTCGAGCACGCGCAGGGTATACAGGTCCAGGTCGTTGGTGGGCTCGTCGAAGACGATGAAGTTGCCTCCGTGCAGCAGTTTCTTGGCCAGGTCCACCCGCCGCCGCTCGCCGCCCGAAAACCGGCCCAGCGGCATTTCGGCACAGCTTTTATCGAAAAGGAAAGACTCCAGGTAGGAAGGCACATGAATGCGTTGCCGGCCCACGTCGACATGGCGCTGTCCGTCGGACACAAAGTCCAGTACCCGCGCGTCGGGATCCATGTCGGCCAGCACCTGGTCCACATAGAGAAAGCGCGTGGTTGATCCGATGAATATATCTCCCGACTGGGGGGCTTCGCGGCCCATGAGCACCCGGAGTAGGGTGGACTTGCCGCAGCCGTTGGGGCCCACGACGCCCACGCGCATACCCTTCTGCATGAAGAGGGAGAAATGCCGGAACAGCACGCGGTCTTCATAGCCGTGGGTAACCAGCCGTGCTTCGAGAATGTCCTTGCCCAGCCGTTCGGGCTCGGGAATGGCGAAGGAAAATTCCTTGCTCGCCGGCGGTGGGCCTTGGGCCTGTGTATCCAGCAGGCGGTCGATGCGCGCCTTGGACTTCGTGCCCCGCGCCTTGGGGCCGCGTCGGTACCACGCCAGTTCCCGTTTGATCAAGGCCAGTCGGTTCGTTTCGGTACGGGCCTGCACGTCTTCCACTGTTGCCTTGTATTCCAGGAAGCGCTCGTAATTGCCAGGAAAACTCAGCATGGCGCCGTGGCTGATTTCGACAATGCGGTTGGTGACGCGGTCGAGGAAATACCGGTCATGGGTGACCAGGATGCAGGCGCCGGTGTAACTTTCCAGAAAATGCTCTATCCAGGCCACGCTGTCCGTGTCAATGTGGTTTGTGGGCTCGTCCAGCAGCAGCACGTCCGGATGGGCCAGCAGTTTGGCCGCCAGGTCGACGCGCCGCAGTTCCCCGCCGGAAAGGGAGGCCAGGGACTGTTCCAGCGGCGGCAGGCGCAGTTCCGCGGCGATCTTCTTGATTTCCGTATCCAGGTGCCAGGCCTGCGCGGCCTCAAGGCGATGCTGCAGGTCGTGGCATTCCTGCTCGAGCGTTTCGTAGGCGGGGCTGTTGTGCTGCAGGTGTGCCAACCGCTCATGGGCTTCCCGCCACTGCCGTATCAACGCCCGCAGTCCGGAAGTCGCCGCTTCCAGCGCCTTGCCGACGGTCTGGTCCGTGGACAGGGAGCAGTGCTGTTCCAACAGGGCCACGCGAATGCCCTGGGCCCGGGTGGTCATCCCGCTGTCCGTTTCCATCAGGCCGGCGAGAATACGCAACAGCGTGGACTTGCCGCAGCCGTTGCGTCCGATCAGGCCGATACGGTCAGATTCGTGTATTGTGAGGGAAATACGTGAAAGCACCTGTTGCGCGCCAAAGCTTTTAGACACTTCCTGCGCGCCGAGCAAGGCCTTCCCCGGTAATGTGGTTGCCATAATCAGTCCACTGCTATTCTTGGTTTGTCGTGGCCGGCATAGGGGATGACTTCGTCGCGGATTCAGTTTAAGGGAGTTGCTTAAACCCCCGCCGTGGCGATGCATTCGCGGGTCTTGCGAAGGCCGTCCGCGGCGACCTGGTCCGGGGGTTGTTCCCAGTAGTCGCGTTTGAAGATTTCCAGGGAAAGGGCTTTTTCATATCCGATGGCCTTGAGGCTCTGCAGGACCTGGGTGAGCGGCAGGATCCCGTCGCCGGGATACAGGCGGTGTTCGTCGCCCTGTTCTTCGCGCGGCACGTCGCCGGGCACGTCGTTGAAATGGAAGTTGGCGATCAGCGCGCCTTGGATCAACCCGAGGGCGTTGAATCCGGAACCGCCCCGGAACAGGTGGAAGGTGTCCATGATCAGACAGGCTTTATCGTCGTTGGCGTCGAGTGCCACGGCACAGGCCTGTCCCAAACGGTGGACGCCCTTCATGAACCCGACGAACTCGAAGGCAACCGCAAGACCGTAGTCGTCGCGGCCGATGCGCATGAGTTCCCGGTACATTTCCGCGCCCCATTTCAGGTCAAAATCCTCGCGGTCCGGCGCGGGTATCGCCGCCACGTGCAGCGATCCCACTTCCGAGGAACGGCGCATGCGTTCCCGGGTTTCCGGCAGTGAGGCCTCAAATTCTTCCCGGGTGGGCGGCATAGCGTTCCACAGGCCGATGATATTCGGCACGTACAGGCCCATGTCCTTGATGCGTTGGTTGAGTTCTTTCAGGCTGCCACCGTCCTTTTCATAGTCCTCCAGTTCGTTTATCCACAGTTCAATGCCGTCCCATCCCGCCGCCGCCGTTACCCGGAGTTTGTCTTCCAGCGAGGCCGGGCGGATGGTGCTGGTGTTCAGCACCAGCGGCCAGGGACTGAGTCCGTCCTGGTAACGCTTGCCGGCGGCCGCTTCCGCATGCGCGGTAGCGGCGCCCGTTGTGGCGATTCCGGTGGCCGCAGCCGTGGACAGTAGAAAAGTTCTACGGTTTAATTCGAAGTGCTTCATGTCAATGCTCCTCTTAAAGACTATACAAAGCAATTGTTTTGCCGGCGTGCATTCGTGCATTTCCCTGTTTCCTGCACCGCATGCCGGTCATCGAGTCGGAAACAGAGGTCCAGGAATAGACTTCGCTTCAGCATACCGGGGTGTCGTCTTTTTGCAGGATATGCCGCGCGGTGCAAATACGCATAAAATCGCTGCAGGCTTCTTTCCTGGCGGCGTGGTAGGCCTTCGTGTACTGGGGCGGCAGAAGATTCTTATCATTTTGCCAGGCGCACAGTTCCCCGGCATCCGTGCTGAACCATACCCGTTCATCGTCGGCATGAAGACTGCCATCGGAGCCGCGGAGGGATATCCGGGGCATCTGCAACCGGGCCGAGGTGGTTACAATCTCCAGACGCCGCCCGTCACTGTCTGACAGAAAGGTAATCAAAGATGCCGGGAAAGGGTATTCGGCATTCGGCTTGATGCCGGCCGAAAGGGGAGAAAGGGCGCTTTGTTCCATACCGCATAAAGACAACAAAAACGCCAGTTGACGGATGTGTTCGGCCTCTATAGCATCCGGGTCAATCCCGCAGGAGGTGCTGTATCCCAGCCGGATGGCGCCACAGTTTCGCACAAGATCACCGAAAGTATCCGTTTCCGCGATACCATTCCGGGAGGGTAATCCTGTCGCCAGTAAGGCGGCGCCTCCTGCGGCAAGCACAAAGTCCCGCCGGGAAATTCCGGCACGGTTCATCATGGCAACTTCTCCGAAGGTAGTGGGTCTATCATTACGCTGCCCCCATACTTTACCCGTAAAGACCGCAAAATCCAAAATTTCCTTTCGAAAAATATTCGTGGAATCGGCATCCCCGGCGCCGGTTTGACCTTTGCCGATTAAATGCCGCATCATGCTGACACTATGAAACGTCTTGCCTTCATCTATACCCCCGCCCTGGCGAGCGCCGTGCTGCTTGCCTGGTGCTTTCCCACCTACCACCTGCATTGGCTGGCCTGGGTCGCCTTGACGCCGTTGCTGCTCAGGACCGCCGGTTACACGCCCGGGAAGGCAGCCCTCCACTTTTATCTGTGCGGGCACCTGTTCCACACGTTGGTACTGCAGTGGCTCTGGGCGAACATATTTTGGGCGGGCGGCTGGGCCATCATCGGCCAGCAGGCCTTGTGCGTTATTTTATCGTTGTGCTGGGCGGTGGCGGGTTTTATTTGGGCTGCGGCCCACACCCGTTCGCCCCGGCTAGGGGGTGCATTGTGCCTGGCGGGGCTGTGGGCGGCCATGGAAGTATTCCAGGCCACGGCCTTCACGGGTTTCGGCTGGTGCGCGCTGGGATATACCCAGGGGGTCAATCTCCGGGTGGCGCAATGGGCCGCCCTGGGGGGCGTCGTCTCGGTGTCTTTTCTCGTGGTGCTGGTCAACGGTCTGCTGGCACTGGGAGTGCTTCACCGGGAGTTACGCTGGCAGCGGCTGGCCTGTGTCCCCGTCCTTTTGATATTGATTCATGTCGCCGGGCATTTCCTGCTGGGAGAAGCCGACTATGAAAGCGCGCCCCTGCAGGTGGGCGTGGTGCAGCCGAATTTTTCGCAGGAGATGAAATGGGACCCCGCTTACGATTATGAGATGCTGCAGCGCGCGGCACAGATGACCCGCACCCTCGCCTCGCGCAGTCCAGTGGACCTTACCGTATGGCCCGAGGCGCTCATCGTGCGACATTTTGAAAACCCGGTGTTCATGGAAAGCCTCGCGATGACGGCCCGGGACGCCCAGACGCATATTCTGACCGGCGCGGTCCGGGAGGACTATGCCACGAGTAAAAGCTATAATTCGAGCGCCCTTGTCGGCCCGGACGGCAAAGTGACGGGATTTTATGACAAGGTACGTCTTGCGGCTTTCGGCGAATACATTCCTTTGGAAAAGTACCTGCCTTTCCTCCGGGGCATTGCTTTCGGCGGTGTGGACGCTGGTGAAAAACAGACGCTCTTTTCCGTAAAGGAACGGGAGGTCGGACCGCTGATTTGTTTCGAGGTGCTGTTTCCGTCCATGGCGGAGAAATTGCGCCGGATGGGGGCCGATGTCCTGGTAGTCATGACCAATCTCGCCTGGTTTGGCGGTTCCAACGCCATTGCGCAGGAACTGGAAATCGCCCGCATGCGAGCCATAGAAACGCGGCTGCCCCTGGTACATAGCGCAAACACGGGTATTTCGGGGGTCTTCGACCCTTACGGCCGTTTTTCGGTGGTGCGGCACACGGTCTCCGCAAAGAACGAACTCGTCGATTGGGGTGAGGCCGTGAGGCCGTGGCATGCGGTTATGCGCCGCTTTGTGGGCGTATTCCCCTTGGCGGCTCCGGGATTACAGCCGATTCCCCGAGGCCCTTCCTATGCGCCGTGGCTGTTGTCGCTGTTGGGGTTGGTACTGGCGCTTTCCACGTTCTTTATGGGATCGTTCAGCCGGATCCTGGAAGAACCACCTGCGCCTCCAAAGAAACCGGCAAAGAAAAGAGCCCTGGAAAAAACGGCCCCGGAAAAGAAAACGGACGAAAAGCCGATTCCCGAAAAGAAAACGTCCGAAAAAATCCCGCCCAAACGCAAGCCTAAAAAGAAATCCGGCCCCGCCCGTCCGGAACAGGAAGAGTTGTTCTGACGCGGATGCTGGCGCGATCCAGTTTTAGAGCCCACAAAAGAGGGAAATGTAGACGCGGCGTCCCCGCCGCGTTGTATTATTGTAGATGCGGCATCCTTGCCGCATCATAAAGCGGTGGGGACGCCGCTTCTACATTGTGTTTTACTTCTGGTTAATTGCCTTTACAGACGGACGTCCTCTTTACGCGCATGATTTTGTTCAGGATCCCGCGACGTGATTATCGGAAATCTTCCACCGGCTCGGGTAGGCGTCGTGGACATTTCGGCACGCAGGCGAAACAGGTGCCTACACACCCTTCTTGTTCGTCGTCCGGATCGGGAATCGGTTCTGGACTTGGTTCGGGGAGAGACTCAGGTTTGGGGTCAATGGGCGGCACGGCGTTCTCCTATGGCCGTGACACGTTCTTCGAGCGGCGCGATGGGCGGCAGGCCGTTTTCAGGCGCATCCAGGTAGAAAAAGGCGGTAGCGCAGACGTCGTCCCGCCGATAGTAGTTGGTCCATCCATAGGGGATATCTGGATCGTCCAACGTCTTGGGCGGATCGCTTTCAAGCAGGTTTACGTACTGATCTTCCGCGCCGACCGATATGGGGATGATTTCAACCTTGTTCGCGAGCATTTCCTTGACAAATTCCTGCATGGCGCCGCCGATCTGTTGAATGGTGACGCGGATATCCTGGTGAAAATATACCGGGTCCGGCACGTGATACCGGTAGAAGGAATAATACTTGTTCACGTTGTCTATTAACAGGGAGCCCTGGAATTGGTGGGCGTATTCCCCCTGCAGGTAGCCGGTACCCGCGTAGTCTTCCGTACCGGTGCCCGTCAGCGTGGGGAAAGCGTCATCACCGTCAAGGTAGATTTTTACCTCCCCTTCGCCCCACCAGCCCAGGTTGTCCGGGTGTCCGATAACGCCGATATGGGTGCCCAGGAAACGCCCCCGGCCGCTTACGCGGGGCAGAATCTCAAAGTCCTTTTTTAGTTCCGTGTAGCGTTCCCGACACCAGAACGCATGAAAGTAGAGCGCTGTGTCCGGTTGGTCCGCCAACGTGTAATTGATGTCGTAAAAGAACTGGTGCAATTCCTCTCCCGACTCGTTTGTCAGGGTCACCCGGGCGTGTTTGCGAAAGGGCATGTCCAGGGTGAAGTTGAAAGAACGTCCTTCCGGGCTGCTGAACAACGCGCTTTCAAAAGGTTTCACCTCGCCGTGGACCGCGCCGAAAAAATCGCCGAAGGGCGCTTCCACGGCCGGTTTCGCAGCGCCGTCCCAGTACATGCGCAGCACATAGGAGCGCAGGTCTTTCGGCGCGCGCTGGGACAGGGTGCACCACATGCGATGAATCACACCGGGGCCTTCGACATCCATCAGTACTTTTTCCTCGCCTGGCGCAATGGGGGAGAAGGCAGCGCCCTTGGCGCCCCGGTTCGCCTTGCCGCCGGAACCGGGGGCGCCGGTCGGGTTCTCAAAACTTACCCAGCGCGACTGCGCCTCTTCAGGCATCTGATACAAAGGCGCGGCGAAAGTATCCGATGCCGTCAAAAGGAGACAAGACAGCAATAACGTCAGGATGAAAGTACGGTGAAAATATGTCATGGGAAAACATCTCCTGAAACCGAATTGAAAACATGCGCATCGCCGGGTCCGGGCCTGGCGGGGCGGATCACAGTGTAACCGTTTTTACGGACGGCGGCAAAACCTCCGTGTCGACCAGCGCGTACCGGATAGCGCCTGACGGCGTGGTTATGGTGCCCGGGATTACAAACAAGGTGCGGTCCACGGTGCAGCTGAAGGGTTCGGGGGCGCCGCCGCTGACAATAATGTCGGCCGGTTCAAGTTCGCGCTGCCGTTGAAATACGGCGCGCGGCGTTTGGCTGTCCAACAGGGTGCCGGCGCTGTTTATGGAACCGTGACATACGACAATGCGCAGCCCTTCTTCCGTGACAACGCGCCTGCGGGGAAGGGTGTTCAGATACTCAATTGATGCGCTGTCGACAGGGTGTCGCGGCGCATCCGCTCCGGAAGTCCCGACGCTCTTCCTCGCACCGCGTCCTCCGCGTACGAAGGCGCGGTCATGCCGGCCCTGCACACACACCGCCTGTTTCATGCGCAGACGTCGGATGCATTCCGACAGGTGTAAACCGTCTTGTGACAGGTTCCCGGTTTGAATTACGCGGTGTATTCCCTGCTCTTCCAGTGATTCCAAAATGCGTGTAAGCCCGGAAAAGTTACTCATGATGTCGCCGATTACCGCAAGATACATGTGTTGAAATCCCTTAAATAAGGTGTTATCCGCTTAAAAGAAGCCTTGATGGCGGGTAATGGATGCGGAGGATAGGGGTTGTGTATGCGTTGAATAACTTATGTAAAATCAACCGATTATACAGTATCGACGTTCAAAAAACAGCGTAAACACGGCATTTTATGTCTGAAAGCCCCTGATTCTACCATGAATTTTAAAGGGAAACGTAAAAAAGGACTTGACAAATCGTTATTTAACGTGTACTTATACAGGCAGGGTTTGGGTTCGATCTTCAATTCAATAGACGCTGTGCGATTGTAGATTTGGAGCGATGCCAAGCCGCGAATCAGGTTGTGTGTATGACGGCGTAAGGATGTCGGCATACGGTGGTTACAGTTAAAAATTTAAAGAAGGAGGAACTACAACGATGGTATGCAAGAAAGCCAAGGCAAGCGACAAGCCAATGACCAAGACCCAGATTATCGCTGAACTTGCGGAAGCGACCGGACTGACGAAGAAAGACGTTGTGGCCGTGCTGGACAAGATGGTGTGCTTGGCCTATGCCCAGGCGCCGGCTGGTTTCACGGTGCCCGGACTCGGCAAACTTAAACTGGTGCAGCGCAAGGCGCGCAAAGGCCGGAACCCCGCAACGGGCGCCGAGATCACCATCCCCGCCAAGAAGGTCATCAAGTTCGTGGTTGCCAAAGCGGCCAAGGACGCGGTTTGCCCCAAAAAGTAATTCGTTCCACGCGTGAACACCCGGCCCGAAAGGCATCCTTTCGGGCCTTTGTTTTTTTTGCGCGTACTGTGGTACAACATCCCCATGGTTTGTAGAGGGGCAAGGCGCCTGCAGGGGCCAACGCCATGAAGGAAAGTCCATGAAACATCAATCGCTGATTGTAATAAGTGTGGCGGCGGGCCTGTTTTTCGCGGGGTGCACCGCGGTGTCAGTTCCGAAGGCGGTTGCTCCGGAAGGAGATGCCTTGCTGATCGCGGAGGAAGGCGCGTCCAGGATGACCATCGTCGTCAGCGCTTCAGCGTCGCCCGCAACCCGTTACGCGGCCGAGGAGTTGAAACATTTTCTGGACGAGATGACAGGCGCGGACATGCCGCTGGTGACCGATGACGCGCCGCCTGCGCCTTCGGAAATCCTTGTGGGGGATAGCAGGCGTCTGCGGGAATTGGGACTACTTATTGACTATGAAACCCTGGGCCGGGAAGGCTATATCCTGCGCACCCGGGGGCCCCATATCCTGATAGCGGGCGGGGAGCCGCGAGGCACCTTGTACGGCGTGTACGGCTTTCTGGAAGAACATCTGGGGTGTCGCTGGTTTACCCCCGAGGTCAGCGTCATACCTAAAGCCCGCGTACTGGCAGTACTTCCCATCGATGAAGTCCGCGTGCCTGCCCTGGAATACCGGGAACCCTTTGTCGAGGAATGCTTTGACGGCGACTGGGCCGCCCGCAACCGCATGAACGGCAACACGGACAGGTTAGAGGAGCGGCACGGCGGCAAAATTATTTATCACGGTTTCGTGCACACCTTTGAAGGGTTGCTTCCCCCGGACACCTATTTTGAGGAGCATCCGGAATATTATTCCCTGGTGGGGGGAAAGCGCCTCAAGGAACGCTCCCAGCTGTGCTGCACCAATGAAGAGGTGATCAGGCTTGTTACGGAGGAGGTGCGCCGCCGCATGACGGCACATCCCGAGGCCACGGTGTTTTCCGTGTCCCAGAACGACTGGCATAACTATTGTGAATGTGAATCCTGCACCCGTCTCGCGGAGGCGGAGGGCAGCCAGATGGCGCCCGTACTGCACCTTGTCAACGAGGTCGCCCGCATGGCCGCGCGGGAATTCCCTGGAAAACTGGTGGATACCCTCGCCTACCAGTACACGCGCAAGCCGCCCGCCACCATGCGGCCGGAACCTAATGTGATTATCAGGCTGTGCAGCATTGAATGCGATTTCGCGCACCCCTTTCAGGAACGCACAACTCCGGAAAACCGCACCTTTTGTGATGACCTGGAGGCTTGGGCGGCCATCGCCGGTCGTCTCTGGATTTGGAATTACAATTGTTCTTACAGCCACTACCTTAACCCCTTTCCAAATCTCTATGTGCGCGGACCCAATATCCGTTACATGATTGAAAACAATGTGCGCGGCATTTTCGAACAGGATGTATATAACACGCCTCACGGCTTCCTTAGCCCGCTGAGCGGATATCTCGGCGCCAAGCTCCTGTGGAATCCCAACTACGACACGGACCTGGCCATTGACGAATTTCTTAAAGGGGTTTACGGAGATGCGGCAACCCCCATGCGTTTGTACATCAATCTTTTGCATGAGGCTGTCAGGGATCCGGAAACCCGCATGGGCATCTGGATTGGCCCCGACGTGCCCTTCCTCACCAATGAGATCATGGAACGGGCGGACATGCTGATGGAGGTGGCGGAACAGGCGGTCATGGATTCTCCGGATGTTCTGGAGCGTGTCCGTATCGCCCGGCTGTCCGTGGATTACACGATCATGGAGCGCGTTCGGGCTTTGAACGCGGGCGCGTTTGAATATAACCATGAACAATACACTGTCAGCCCGTCCGTCGATTTCAAAAAGCGTGCCGATCGTTTTTTCACTACGGCGGAAAAGCACGGCCTGAGAATGATACGCGAAAGCGGCGGGGAATTGACGGCCTACAAGGAAACCATATACGCGTATCTTCAGCCCCGCGCACTGGCACCGCTGGAACCCGTCGCGCCACCCGAACACGCACAACCGGGGATAGCATACGGATTTTTTGACAAGCACCTGGAATCACTCCCGGATTTCAGCGCCTTAGCTGCCGATGCCGTAGGTATTGTTCCGCAAATCAGCACCGCTCCTGCAAAGGAACACGATGCTGCCGCTTACGCGCTCCTTTTTACGGGATATGTTCGTGTCCCGAGGGACGGGGTGTATACCTTCAGCACCCGTTCCAATGACGGCAGCAGATTGTGGATTGGCGATACGCTGGTGGTAGATAATGACGGGTTGCATCAGGAAAAAACGGTCACCTCCTTTGTTGGCCTGAAACAGGGATATCATCAAATCAAGGTGGGCTATTTTGAAGGCGGGGGTACGGCGGTGCTGTCGGTGCACTTCGCGGGTCCCGGTCTGTCTTATCAGGAGATACCCTCAACCGCTTTGGTTGCTCCCGTGTCAAAACCTTAACCCCTCCCGGGGTAATCATTCAAAACAAAACGAAATCGGCTGAAAAAGGCTGGAATAGCTTTTAATTTGCGCTTGTTTTATTATTATGATGTGAATATAATGGTAATAACGGGTTTTGAGCACTATGCGGGGCGCGCATAAAAAAAAGTGTATTTTCCGTTATTACAGAGCCGTAGTATTTATGGTATACTTTATCGGTAAAACGGGATGGCATGACTCTTTTCAGAGCGTTTTCCGGGTAACATTGCGGGGGTATTGATGCGTTTAGTTGCGGCTTGTTGCCTCGGGGATGTGTCTTGCCAGATGCGAGAAGAGCATCTGGAACTAGAGTTGTTATTTTAAGAGTGGCAGATTGATGTTGCCAGCGGTTTAGAAAGACTTATGGAAAGTACGTATTATCAATGAGCAGGATATTGATTGTAGACGATGACGTGGATTTGGCGGAGCTTGTAAAAACCAAGTTGACCAAAGAAGGTCATCAGGCCTTTGTGATCAACACCGGGCATGGCGCTTTTGAGTATGCCAAGCAGATAAAACCCAGTGTTTGTCTTCTTGACATCATGTTGCCCGGAGTCACCGGCTACCAGATTTGCCGTAAGATCAGGAAGGATCCGGAACTGTATCGGGTGGCGGTTTTAATGTTGACCGCCCTGGGGGAAGAGCCCGAAATCATCCATGGCATGGAGCAGGGCGCCGATGATTATCTTGTAAAGCCGTTCAAACTGGAACGGCTTATGGACAAGATCGCCTCGCTGAATTCCCTGTTGAAGTCCCTTGATCAGCGGCACCGCGTTACAAATCTGATGGGAACCGAGGCGTTTAAGCGCGAGTTGAATCATCAACTTGCGCGGGATGCCGCGATTGCGTGCATCTATGTGGATGTCGTGGGTTTCGAGGCCTACTGCAAGACCCGTGGAAGGGAAGGCCAGGACACGATTTTAACATGGATGGCCTCAATGCTTGTCAATTTGACCAAGTCCCAGGAATGCTATGAATCCACCATCGCCCACATGGGACGGCAGCATTTTGTCCTCATGATGAAATTGGAGGACTATGAAAGGTTCTGCCCATATCTGGCGGAACACTTTGATGAAGAAGTTAAACGATTTTATACGCCCCAGGAAATTCAACAGGGGTACCTGTTGACTTCCGGTCTGGACGGCAAGGAGGTGCGCGCGCCTCTCATGGCGCTTGCGATAGGCGTGGCCCATACCCAGTATCGCACCTTCAAGAGCGGTAAGAAGATGTTTGAAATCCTTGCCCAGGTCCGACAGAAAGCCCAGCCCACCGGCGGGAAAAGTGTCATTTTTGTGGACAGGCGCCGCACGGACCGCTAAGTCGTGAGCCGCACTTGGGGGCATGATAAAAGGCTTGGAATGTCCCGGTCGGGATTTTCCCGGCGCGTGTGCCCGTGATGACCGGCGTGAAAATCGATCTCCAAGAGCTATGAGAGGACAGCATGCTCTATACAACATTTGGAAATACAGGGATATCTGTTTCACGGCTGGGTTTCGGGGGCATGCGCTTTGAAACGCCCGCCGACACGGAATCCATGGCCGAAGTGGTCTGGCACGCCTTTCATCGGGGCATTACCTATTTCGACACTGCGCCCGGGTATTGCGAGGATCAGAGTGAAATTATTGTCGGCACGGCCATAAAAGAAATTAAAAAGACCAAAAAGCCCTTTTACGTTTCCACAAAGACCATGGCAACCGATCCCAAAGAAGTCCGGCGCCAGTGCGAGGCGTCCCTCAAACGACTGCATGTGGACGCCATCGACTTTTATCATGTCTGGTGTTTGGTGCAGCCCGAAGAACTGCGGAAGAGGAAAGAAAAGGGGGTTCTCCAAGAGTTCAGGCAATTGAGGGAGGAAGGGCTTATACGGCACATAAGCGTCTCCACACACCTGGAACACCAGCACGTCGATGCCATGTTGGCGGAAGGGGAAGGTCTGTTTGAAAGCATGCTGATCGGCTTGAACTTGCAGAACTATGACCTGCGAAGCGCCGGGGTGCGGGCGGCGGCGGCCCGGGGGCTGGCCGTGGTTACCATGAATACCCTGGGCGGCGGGATACTTACCAAGTACAGGGAACATTTCCGGGCCGCCATGGGTGATGCGGATAGTTCCATGGTGCAGACAGCCCTGCGCTTTAATCTTTCCGTTCCAGGCGTGACCACCGCCCTGGTCGGTTTCAGGAATAAGGCGGATGTGGATGAGGCCGTCGAGGCAGTGGAATCCTTTTCACCGCTCCGGGAACAGGATATTGAGACGATAACCGGTGAAATGCGCCGCAATTATAAAGAATATTGCACCCAGTGCGGCTATTGCAGGGATTGTCCGGAGAGTATTCCCGTCGTGCGCGTGATGGAGGCCTATAATCACGGGTTGATGGAAGGGATGGACGCGGCGCTTCGGCACATGAAGTACCATTGGAATGCCCCTGATATCGCCAGGGTGCTGGAACCTTGCACCCGGTGTCGCCGTTGCGAAGAGGAATGCACCCAGCAGTTGCCTATTCTGAAGCGTTTTGAGGAGTTGAAACGTGCAAGCCGTTCCCCGGGGGAGGGCTGACAGCGGCTTAACTTTTGTGTTTCAACAGGTCGATACAGGCATCGTACACCTGTTCGGAACTGATGGCGGCCAAGTATCCCTCCGCCTCGGCGGGTTCCAGGTTGTGCCTGAGATTGGGTGGGCCGGCATAGAGCACACGGCATGGTTTGCTGTAAGGCTGGTGCTTTTCCGGGGATGTGCCGCCAAAAATGGCCACTACGGGCACATCCATGGCCGAGGCGATGTGCATGGGGCCTGTGTCGCCCCCGACAAAAAGGGCGCAGTGTCGGATAAGGCACGCATAGTCTTTGAGGCCGGGCGTTTCCGGGGCGATGTGGGGGTTTCGGTGGCTTTTTTTGCTTATTTCCTGCACACAAGTCTTCTGTCCTGGGCCCCAGGTCAACAGCACTTCAAAGCGACCGTCCGACAACAGCATGTCCGCCAGTTCCGCATATCGCGCGAGGGGCCACTGTTTTTCCGGGCGGTCCACGGGCGCATGAATGGCGATAATGCGCTTCGCGCTTTGAAACTCATTTTGCACATAAGCGTCAATGGCCTCTTCCGTTTCTTCCGGAAGGGCGATGAAAAAGTCGGTTGCGCCTGGGGGGGCGCCGGCCGCCTCGCAAAGCAGCAGGTTTTCCTCCACCCGGTTCAGCATGGCTGAAGGCAGGCGTACCCGGTGGTTGGCGAGTAGGTAGCTCAATTCGCGTCCGCGAGGCGGCGCAAAAGCGTACCGCTCCCTGGCGCGGGTGGCCCGGGAGGCGAACCCGCTCTTGAAAATGCCATGGAAATCCAGCACAACATCATAACGATTGGCGCGCAACGTCTTGCAGAACTGCAGGAAAGCCCGCACCCCTTTTTTGAAGCCTTCCGGACGTTCAAAGACATGAATAGCGTCCAAGGCGGGGTGATCAAGAATGATATCCTGTGATTTTTTTTCGATCGCCCAGTCGATTTGCGCGTGAGGAAAGGCGTCGCGCAGGGCATGCAACGCGGGAAGTGTGCGTACCACATCTCCAATGGCGCTGAATCGAATGATCAAAATGCGGGGAAAACCGTTGAGCATGAACGTCATCCATATACGACAAACGCCTGTCCGGACGGGCAAGCGCAGGACTCACAAGCCGCTCTCCGGACGGGCCCCCCGTGTTTTGCCCTCCTTGGAGAAACGGAAACTGGCGGAGAGGGAGGGATTCGAACCCTCGGTACGCTTTCACGCACACACGCTTTCCAAGCGTGCACCTTAAACCGCTCGGTCACCTCTCCCAGCGCGGTGAATTATACCTGACCGGCGCCCAGTAAACCAAATACGCCACTTTTCCCATTGGCGGCACTGGATGGTGACAGCATTTTTTGTTGACCATGGGGGCCGGGCTGGGGTATGATCTGACATTCTGTCCTGTTTTTGGGACAATGTCCGGGAGGGGCAGCAATGTTTTTCCCCGGGACGGTATTCCGGCTTTTTCCCGCCTGAGCGGCTATGAATTTGCCACACGCAGGATCAGAATACGGCTTGGAAACATGGTTGAGGCAAAGGTGGATACCTATAACTTTCGGGAGTTGACTCATGTCCAATTTCTCATTCTGGGATTACGGCGTTCTGATTTTGTATTTCGGTTCGATGGCGGCGCTCGGACCGTTATTCGCTCACAAGGGAAAAACCACCGAAGGCTATTTCCTCGGTGACCGCTCGTTCCCGGGCTGGCTGATCGGATTCTCCATGTTTGCCACTTCCATCTCTTCAATGACCTTCGTCGCCTATCCGGCGGATGCCTATAAAACCGCCTGGTATCGCATGACCCCCAATTACATGCTTCCCGTGGCCGTATTTATTGCCGCCATATTCTTCCTGCCCTTCTTCCGCCGGACTAGAATAGTCTCCGCCTATGAATTCCTCGAAGGGCGCTTTGGCCCGTGGACGCGCCTTTATGCGGCCGTTGCCTTCATCGTTTCGCAGGTAATCCGTGTCAGCCTGATACTGTTCCTCGTGTCGGTGCTTTTCCATGAAATGACCGGGATGAATGTGTATTACTGCATCCTTATAGGCGGTGTGGTCACCTCGTTTTACACGGTCTTGGGGGGCATACAGGCGGTAATGTGGACGGATTTCATTCAATCTGTCGTCCTTTGGATTGGCGGCCTGGGTACGCTGTTTGTTGCGCTTCGCGCCATGCCGGGCGGTGTGGGCCAGGTTCTTTCGATGGCTTCCGAGGCGGGAAAATTTTCGATGATGGACCTGAACGCTGAGGGCGTGATGGAGGCCATACAATTCAGCCC
>Ga0123335_1000888_pt1 | contig 50117 bp, 27 predicted proteins | sample BiotimSIPDNA_2_FD_89707 | JGI IMG/M metagenome (GOLD analysis project Ga0123335, IMG submission 89707) | Anaerobic biogas reactor microbial communites from Washington, USA - Biogas_R2 time_0 SIP DNA | ecosystem: Engineered > Bioreactor > Anaerobic > Unclassified | place: Washington, USA...
ACCCGTACCTTCGACACCACAGGTTCCTACCAGTGTTCCTGTTGCACTTCCCAGGCGAAGCTCAATCTTTCCCCCGCTGGTGTTGGAAGCCACTTTAGCTTCAAAGGAATCAGCACCGGCACCAAAATCAACTCCCTTTACTTTTATGTAATCGCCATTTTCAATATTGCCGACATTCATTCCGCCATCAGAGCAAACCTCTGTCTCAACTCCCTGACCCCAGCAGATTGTCTCAGCCTGGATAGTATCATAGGGATTGAGAGAACCGATCTGGTTGGGGCCGTTTTGAGTCGCGGTGATTGATGGAATTGAGCCATCGTTTCCGTATGTAAACTGCTCAACACATACGGAACGTTTGTAGCCGCTGTTTGACAATTTTTGATTGTGATAAAAAATGTAGGAATTATCCTTGAAATCACAGACTCCTGCATGATTCGTAAAGGCAAATCCCTGCTGACTGGTCATGATGATGCCTTTGTAGGTCCAGGGACCTGTAGGGCCGCTGCTTGTGGAGTAACCGATATGTTCGGGTAAAGGGCCACCGGCAAATATCATATAATACAGATTGTTTCTTTTATAAAACCAGGGGCCTTCCTCATAAGTGCAGGGCCTTTTGGCATCAGCTGCCCCGGAGCGTTTCCCAAAGCTTTGATCTGTGAATTGTATAGTTTCTATATTCCCTGAGTATGAGGTCATATTTTCATTAAGTTTTACATACCACAGCCCGGGGTTACCCCAGTAGAGGTACGCCTGCCCATCACTGTCGACAAAAGCTGTAGGATCGATGTCATCCCAGCTTTTAAAGACCAGCGCTTTGTTAATAGGATCTTTGAACGGTCCGGTTGGACTGTCAGCTACCAGAACCCCTATTCCCTTTCCCTGTATAGGAACGTAAAGATAAAACTTACCGTCGCGTTCAATACATTGCGGAGCCCATCCTCCATTATTGACATTTATCCAGTTGAACATTTTAAGAGATGCTACAATTCCATGATCGGTCCAGTTAACCATATCAGAAGAAGAGTAACACAGCCAATCCCTCATGGTAAAAAAATTGTTCTCGGTTACATCATCATCGTGACTGGTATATAAATAAACCTTGTCACCATATACCATCGGAGCAGGATCCGCAGAATATAAGTTCTGAATAACCGGGTTGTCTGCCAGTAAAGCTGTACTGAAAAGCAGTACAAATGGTAACGCAATCAACAATTTCATTTTACTACCCCTTTGGCTGTGATTATAATTAATATTTCTTATTCATGTTAAGTCATGCTGTCCGGTATGGAATTTTTTACTGCTTGACAAACTGTTTTACAGTTTTACAGGCAATTGAATTCGCCTCTAAGAAATAGGCCCCCGGCTTGAGTCCGTTGATAGAAATAACTTTATCTTTTGAACTATGTATTAACTTTCCTGAAGCATCATATATATGTACACTGCGAATATTTTCATCGCTCATAACTGTCAGATAACCGTTTTTGATCAGCAAATCCAGTTTTTTCTGCCCCTTCCCCAGGCCCAACATGGAGGCTTTTGTTATACCGCTGTTTGTATTTATCCTGATTGCATCAATATCCGGAAGATATCCTGATGAATTTGAGAGTCTCACAGTATTGAGACCTTTTTTGAGATTGACAGAAAAAACGACCGAATCGCTTTCTGTAAATGATCCCGAATTCAAGTTCTGCAACAAGGTGTCCCGACCGTTTACACTGACCGTCATGGAACGATTATCCCCTGTTATATAGATAATTGATAACTTGTAAATCCCCTCGGCATCAGCCCAGATTCTTTTAAAATCCAGATAATTTGATGCGCTGTTCCCCAGATAACCCACCTTGGCTCCTCCGGAACATTTTGCATCTTTTGCTGGTTTGGCCTGGTTTGCCACAATCTGGTTATTAACGGTCAAATTGAAATTGTTCATCCAGGCATTTTCAGCCTCGAAAACCTCCTGAAGCCGTGAGCTGGACCCTGTTACTTTAGCGAAAACAACCCCATGGGATGGCACAGAGCTGGAAAATTCAGTTTGAAATGAACCCAGATCCTTTTTATTGAGAATATCCCTGACAGTTGCAGAGCCTTCCAGATCAAGATCTTTCCATTGAACTTTAATAGTACGAGATGCTGAAGAGCGGTTAAATAATACCACAGCCCGTTCATTACTGGTCAGATTATGGAGTCGCCTGCCCCAGACCTGTCCCCCGTTACCATCGTCACTTATAAGGTGCGCCTGAAGACCTGATGTATCCTGATTGATGGCAATAGCCTCCTCATTCTTGAGCAGATTAAGTGTTTGTGTGCTCATTTTTGTAAGATCGTTCCCAAGCACAAGCGGTGAAGATAAAATGCACCACAAAGCAAAATGACTCTGATCCTCTACCAGTGGAAGTCCATGCCCTACTTCAAGCATATCCATGTCATTATAATGACCGGGACTTGAAAAACCCGAAAGATATGTGTTGAGATCAAGAATCCTGATCACAGAACTCCAGTTGGCGGCGATATCATCGGCTATTCTCCAGGAGTTTCCGACAGTGCAGACCCATGCACCGGGGAATTGCCACCTGCAAACATTATAGATGATATCTGAAATTCCTGTTGCGTCAATAGCATCCCGAATTTTTGTATATTGAGTTTGTTCATCCAGATGAAGATGTCTTGCGGCTCCGCAGTAGTCTACTTTGATGTAATCAAATCCCCAGGTCTTAAACGCCAGATCGATGTCCTGTTGTTCGTGCTGGTAAAGCCCTACACCTTCACCTGTAGTCTCACCACCATGCACGGCCCCGCAGGTCCAGTCCCCCGCATCAGAGTAAAAACCGGCTTTCAAACCTTTTGAGTGGATATAATCAACCAGGCTTTTAAACCCTGAGGGGAATTTCTGGGAATTTATTCTAAGCGACCCGTCCGGGTTGCGCTTGTCCCAGAATCCATCATCGATGTTGATATAGCGGTACCCGGCATCGGCCAATCCCGATGAGACCATCGCATCAGCCTGTGCCTTGATTTTTGTCTCGTTGATATCATGATAAAACACATTCCAGCTCGCCCATCCCATGAGCGGCGTCCTCGGCTCAGCAGCATCCACACTACTTCCCATCACCCAGACACTCAGTGCAACAATCCCGAAAGATACTCTGGAAATACCTTTACACTTCATTTTATTCTCCTTTAGACCCTTAATTTTCCAGGGCCGCATCCATTCCGGTGTCATACACTGAGTAGAACTGAATACTTGCCCGGTTGTATGGAAACAAATAAACTGCCCGACCGATTTTTTTGCGGAGCGGCAGACTGCAACACCCCGCATTTACAAAACCGGAATTATTCAAAATTTCAGAAGCATGTAAGCGTTTTCTTCTCAACATGCCCATTACAGTTGATATCTACCAGATAAATCCCCTTGCTTTTTACCGGAATGGTAACATTACCGGCAATACTGCTCTTACTTGTCACCAGTTTTCCATCGGGCATATAAACCGATGCACTGAATCTAAAGTGATTTCCCGAGGGTTTGATTACTATATTTCTGTTTAACATTTCTGTCTTGAACTTGATGGTTCCAGACCTGTTTAAACGGCTTATTGTCCCCACAACCCCTTCTGTAAACTGAAACCAGTTTACATTTACCAGGTAGTCATCCGTACCTTTAAACACCAGATACAGTTTATGCTTTCCGCTTACTTTGGTTAGATTGCAGCTGACATCAGTCCATGTCTGCCAGTCGCCGGTAGAAGTAACGGCGCAGGAACCCATAAGTGTACCCGTAGGACTGTCGAGCCGTATTTCAATAGTGGCGCCGCTGCCGGCACATGAAACTCTGGCTGTAAAGCTCTCGGCACCTTCTCCAAATTCAACATCGTTGTAAACAACATAGTCACCATCCTGGATAAACCCGATATTCTCCCCCCCCTCAGAGCAGGTCTCGGTCTCAATCCCGGACTGAAGAGAGTATCTCTCTGCTTCAATTTTTGTGAAAGCAGAAATCGGTTCCGGTGGTTCTCCGGAAATTTTCAGCATGGCGGTTTCGTGTGAGGCTACACTCATGGTGTAGGAACCGGTAAATGCTCCACGATCGGCTTTTGCCCAGAGGTCGCGCACATATACTTCTCCGGAAAGACCGATGTCGGAAAAGTTGACAGTAATATCCGCCGCGGAACCGTTTCTGTTGAAAAGCGCTACCGCTCTGACGGTACTGTTATTGGACCCGAGCGGTTTTGACCATACTTCAAGACCATTGGTCGACTTGATTCTTCTACCCTGAATGCCTGCCGAATCCTGATTGACCGCGATGACCTCTTTGTTCAGGAGTATATCTTTTGTAGCCTGATTCATGTTTCTGATATCATTGCCCATAATAATTGGTGCAGCCATAATGCACCAGAGACTCATGTGTGAACGATACTCTGTCGCGGTCGGGGCACGATTGCCGCCGAAATTACCAACCTGCAGCATGTCGGGGTCATTCCATGCGCCAGGCTTGGCGTGCTGAGCATATTTTTCATTGAGGTCTACAATGTCAAGTATGCCCCACGACCAGTCGCCGCCCTCTTTTTTCCAGTGGTTGAGGATATCGGTGGTGGTGCGCCACAAATTCCCGACCTCAGGCATCCAATCTTTAAATTCCCAGGCGCAGATACTGAAGACAATATCGCGTCCAGAGTTTAAAAGTGCATCCCTCATGGTTGTATAATCTTTCTGCATCGTTGCAGCGGGGGCTGCGTAGCCGACTTCGCAATTGTCATACTTCAGGTAATCAACTCCCCAGGAGGCAAACGTTTTTGCATCCTGTACTTCTTTCCCGATGCTTCCGCTTTGTGTTGTGAGTTCCCTGAAGTTGTCCCGGAAATAGCATGTAACCGTACCACGATCACCATAAATGCCAAACTTCAGGCCTTTTGAGTGAATGTAATCCCCCAATGCTTTCATTCCATTGGGGAATCGCGTGGGATCTCCCTGGAGATTTCCATTTGCATCACGTGACTTGGCCATCCAGTTGTCGTCGAGATTGAGGTAGATATAGCCGGCATCCCGCAGGCCGCTGGAGACCATCGCATCGGCGACACCCTTGATCTTAGTCTCATCAATATTAGGTCCGAAACAGTTCCAGCTGTTCCAACCCATCGGCGGTGTTCTGGCGAGACCATTTTCCAGAGCCGATACTGGAAAAGCAGAACAAGTTCCCAGAATAGCTACACAACTCAGAATTCTACACGTTTTTTTAATCATATCAGCCCCTCATCGGTTTAAATGGCAATTAGTTTTATTCATTGTTAAACATCTTATTCCTAAACATATAATATAAGGTATATCGGTGATTAAACCGATTTATATCAAGTATTTTTTGAATATTTTTCGTTGAACATAACTTCAACATACCTATCTTTTTTCTGGAAATTTTTCGTTTACCCTGATATTCAATTTTTCTGTATCAAGCCCTTCAATTTTATGATTATTTGGAACCGGTACGGGTCGGACAAGAAAAGATGTCCGAGACGTAATTTGTAGGCAAGAAAACCGGAACAGACTAAAAACAATGTTTCAAATACGACCATGATAATAAGCAGGTTTAATCCTGAATGAGTAAAGCCATAAGAGTGCAGCCCGATGCCCAGCAGGTTTACTCCTATCCAGGCAAACATTACAATAAGAATTCCTATGACAGCACAAACTGATGTTCCCGCAGGCCCTATGAGCTTTCCTCTCCTGGCGTGAATTACCGCAGAGCCCCACAAAATGATAAGCAAAGCGCCATTTTCTTTTGGATCCCATCCCCAGAATCTTCCCCAGGCCTGGTCCGCCCACATGCCACCAAGAACCGTCCCTGTTACTGTGAAGGCTAACCCTAAAAGCATGAATACATAAACAGCCTGGAAAGTCGATTTCACCACGTTCTCTTTTATTCTTAATAATATCTGTACAAGATAAAGATGTCCCAGCAGTCCGGAGATAAGAAATCCGGCATATCCGATTGAAATTGTCACGATGTGAATAGTAAGCCAGAAACCGGAATTCAGCACCGCGGCTATCACTCCAAAGGTATCACCATTTACGGCGTACCTGCCCGATATTACCAGAAATAGAAATCCACCCAATGAAGCGATCACTTTTCCAAGATTGCGTTTCTGGAAAATATCCAGTCCAATTCCAAGTATCACAATTATCCATGAGACAACTACAAAAGTTTCATAAAGGCTCGCCAGCGGGGGGCGCATCTGAATGAAAACTCTTAAAAACAAACCAATGGTCTGCATAACAAAGCCGGCTCCAATCAGTAAAGAGCTACTGACAGCAGACCATTTACGGCCGTAGAACAGATTTAGCAGAGTGATTACGGCTGCAAGGGCAAGTAAGATTCTGGCCCAGAAAAAAGGGTTCAACTTATTATAGAGAACTTCCAGCCCGGGGTGAGGATAACCCTGATACTTTGCAGAAGTTAAAAAGGCAATTGCGTCATTAAAGGATTCGGGGTCTTGGGCAAGATAGGCATCTTTAAGCTGAAGAAGTGACAAAACCCGTTTATCCTTCAGTGCAGAATTACCGGATTTATTCAGATATCCCCAGACACTGTACCACTCCTCATTTCCATTTTCTGTTACAGAGATAAAACAAGGAGGCGTTTTCTGCATTTGAGAACCGATATCATGCATGGTCCTTACCAGATGCAGCAACTCCTTTTCTCCTCCAGTTAAGGAATCGAGATTTTTGGTTCTGATATTTTCCAATCGTGCTGAAAAAATCGCGGACAGTCGAATCATGTCGGTGAAAGAGTAAGACCTGTTCGGTTGAACATTCAGTGATGATGCAAGAGCGGTATCCTGAAGAGTAAATAACTCAAGCCTCGGATCAAATGCACTGAAAACAGCACCTATTGAATTATACTCCTGTAAATTATTCCAGATCTGCAGAATTTCCCGTTCAAAAGGCTGCATTTCCGAATATTTCTTCTTTGACGACGATGTCGCAATCTGCTGACACCTATCAAGAGAATAGTAAAGCTCAGAATAACTGTATCGACGTTTATAGGGTCCCTTTATTCCAAGTGCATCAACAGTTTCCGGATTCATGATTCTAAAAACACTGACCGTATCGAGGGCTCCGGGGTTGCACATGAGCTTTAAAAACCATTCCATTGAGCTCATACTGCCGATTTTACTGCGCCCAGAAATCTGAATGAGTTTTTTTCGTGCATATGAGTGAAGAGGCATTTTGCGTCCGTCATCCAGGACCGCTATTTTTTCAGCGCCACGGATATCAATAGTTTTACCTGATCCTGAGAGGACAAATCCAGAGATCAACAGGAAAAACAATGCGGATTTTAACAGGCTAAAGTTACGCATAATCGATTTCTTTTCCACTTTTACCGTATTCAGGTCCGATTTTTTTACTTATGACAATCATGATAAAGTGTAAAAGAAAACCTCCAATCATAAACAGGCTTGCAACATAAGGGTACAAACGATGAGGATTGTAAACAACGGACAGGTTGATTACTTCTTTTTCTTCATGATGAGAAAAGGATGCCTGATAGAAAGTATATGAGCCGTATCGAAAAGGTTTGTTCATGGATATCAACACATCCCAGGCCTCTGCACCACTACGGACTGAAATATGACTGCCCACCTCTTTAAGGGTCTCTGTGCCAGGGTAGAATTTTTTTGAAAAATCGAGCAAATGAAGAGTGACAGGTAAAGGGAAAGCCATGGGCCGTAATGAAAGAAAAACTGTTTCCCGGTCACAATTCAACTGATACGGCGGATCGCCACTTTTAAGGACAATTTCTTCTCCGCTTCTGGAACTGCAGAATTCTCCCGGTATAAGTACCACCTGACAAAACGGACTACTCATATCATCTTCATGATGTCTGCCTTTACTGATGTTTTTTACTCCGGCCTTTATCCCCGAATTCAAAAAGTGCACCTCATGGCCACTTCTCAGATCGCTTACCGCCACAGAATCACTTGTATAATAAGCACTGCCATATGAATCAGAGAGTCTGAAGACTGCAATTTCAAATTTTTCTGAACTGTATGCCGCAGACACTGTCTCACCCTCCGCGACAGGCAGAAAAAATTCACGTGAAAAGCTTGAGGAAAACATGATTCCGGATAGCTGTAAAATGATACCCACATGCAACAGTACAAGGCCGGAATTCTTGAGCGGCTTTCTGGCAAGTAATAAGAGACTGGCAAAGATATTGATTATCAGTGCAAGAGAAACAAGCTTCATTCCTGGGAATGGAATGTAGAATCTGGTTAATATAAACCACGATTGAAAAAAACGCTCTCTGGCCGCATATAGCCCATCCGTTGACTGATAAAGGGTTCCACAGACCACAATACAGGCCATCAGCAGAAGGCAAATAACTGAAAATTTTAACGATGCAGCATAACTGATTGACTTTTTAAAAGAACCGTTCATGATTGTTTATTTCACTTTTTAGAAAAACGGCAGATAATCAGTCGAATCTTCAATTATGGCAACGCCTTCCATTTCAATGAGCCATCCTGGTCGGCATACTGCTCCTTCAACCGGGACTACAGGAACATCAGCCGGGAATCTTGACAGAAGTATATCCTGAATAAACTGGAAGTGTTTTCTGTTTCTCATGTAAATGATTATATACCGCATATCAGAAAGAGTCGCGCCATGTTCTCTGAGAAGAGCTTCAACATTATCGATAGTACGTTCAGTCTGTCCGCGAATATCCTCTGGATAAAGAATGTTACCTTTATTATCTATGCTTGCTGTTCCAGATATGTGAAGGTGAGATCTGTCTCCAAAACGGATTCTTAATCCACGTTCAAATGTGACACCGTAGATAATTGTAGAGGAAAGGTTCTCCGGAGCTTCCATCCTTACAATCTGCTCTTCTTTGATGTTCCCTATCGAAAGAGAATCTAAAGTTACAAGCGACCCGGTTTCGATAGCCTTTCCCTCAATACCGGTACTGGCAATGTATCTGGTTTCATTTGTAAGTCCAATAGAAGTAAACAGCTCACGTCGGGCAATAACCATTCCCTTGTAATTGTTGTCGATATCTCTTACATAAATCCAGGTCCGGACCATGTTCTCTCTCAAACTCATCCTGTACTTCTGAAGTGTGGCCGAGAGCTCAGAGAAGAGGCTTTCAGTCTGCATTTGACTGCCTGAGCCATGCCCCGTACAATTGGCAGTCCAGAGAAGACTGTAATTATTCATATTGGTCAGCACACTCTGAAACGGACTCTCCGGATCTGTAATTACGTTGTATTTTCTAAGACTGCCGGTATCATCTTTGACATGATAGGAAATAATTGACACCGGTCCGAAAAGAGGCTTCTGTTCTATTACAGATACAGCACCTGACTGCAGTACATTGTAAAGGTTAGATTTCAAAAGCGTTTGATATTGATTCGCTGTATCACTGAGATAAACACGCGTAAACTGAACAGTGTTCCTGTCCAGATTCAGATCATCAGCCTGAGAAACATAAGAATCTTTGATCTCTTCTAAAGCTTCTTCAAAAGTGGCATCATCCCTGCTTGTAATGGTAATGTATACTTCAGCCAGGCCCGCTGGTGTCCAAAACCTGTTGAAGGATACTCTGGTCTCATTTTGCAGATTACTTCTCATTTCATTTCCTCAAATTAAACTGCATTAAAAAAATATCATCAGATGCATTCTGATTTTTTTCAATTGTTAATTGTCAATCCCATTTCAACAGATTCGTTTACCGGATACTTTTCTTTATTGAATTGCCGGTGATAGTTACAATATGCACGCCAGGGGATACACCGATTTTTTCAAGATCCAGAATCCGGCCCGGATTACTGCTTTTAAAGATAAGCTTTCCCTGGCAATCAAACAACCTGAGCGAAACATCCTTTTTTACCCATGATGGAACGATAAATCGGTTTCCATAAAACCTGTAGTAACCACTCTTGTTTTCAGCAACTCCCGATTTGATCCCGGGCCCGTGTTTGATAGCGGTGATCCCCGGCTCCTCCGAAACCATTATACTGGCAGTTGCGTTGAAACCGCGACAGCTTGCCTGGCATGTTATAGTGCCAGTCTGAAAAGCTTTGGTTTTAACATAAAAGGCCATTTGACCGGCTTCAAGAGCAGTTCTGGTTTCACCAAGAAAATCCCCGGCCCCGTTTGCCCCGAGAGTAACGCTGTCGTCACTTGAATGCAATATCTGTCCATGCTGATCAACCATCGAAACTACAACCCGAGTCATATCTCCGCCTTGGTATAAAACATTTGTGTCGGGTACAAGTGTCAATCCAGATGGATTTCCAGGGGTTTTTACGATGTGAGTGGCAGCCTTCACACCGCCGATATATCCGATTGCTTTCAACTCTCCGGGAGTAAAGGAAACGCCGGCCCATTGAAAACATGGATACGGCAGACTGGTATAAACATTCGGTTTGATTTTACTAATCAGAACTTCGTCCCGGTACAATTCGACCTCTTGACAATTACTGACCACAAAAACCTTAGTCTGAGATTTGGGAGTCCAGTGATTGCAGATATGTACCATCGGTCCGTAAAGAGATGGATCTCTTTGCGATTGATAATAATAGGCGGCCATTTTAGGAAGCCTGAATATATTTGATACCCCGTGAGGAGAGACATATCCCATATAATTTCTGCCGGTATCTTTGTCGGTAGAGTTACCGTGAGGCGAATTGTAATCGAAAGCACACCACCCTACCAGACCGGCCCACTTTTCTGATGCATAACTGGCATTGTGCCCGGTAGCATGGCCATAGGTAGGATCTGTGATCTGGTTAAGCAATATAATGTCATCATCCCAGGAGTGTGCCTGTTTAACAATTGTATGTCCTGCAAATTCTGTTGTGATAAAGGGAATCTGCTCAGGATTCTCGCCGGGAAAACTAAAATTCCGTGTCCAGATGTCTTCATAACGGTATGCAGGGTCTTTCCCCTTACTGAAACGTACGCCATGGGTTAGTCTGGTAGGATCCAGAGCACGAGCCGTGTCATTCATCGATTTATACCAGGTGTCATCAACACTTTCATTTACCCTGCATCCAAAGGATAAGATGCATGGATGATTTCTGTCCCTTTTCACCATGTCAATTAGGTTCTGCTTGGCAATATCACGCCATTCTCCGGTCCCAAGGTATTGCCAACCGGGAATCTCTTCGAGTACAAGCAGCCCCACCTCGTCGCATCTATCAAGGAAATCGGGAGATTGGGGATAATGCGATGCCCTTACCAGGTTGCAGCCTAATTCATATTTGAGAATATCCGCATCTTTTCTCTGAAGTCTTTTGGATGCGGCGCGACCAATATAGGGATAAGTCTCGTGCCTGTTAAGTCCCCTGAGTTTAATCGCTTCACCATTAAGATAACACTTTCCGTCTGTTTTATTTATTGTCAGAGAGCGGATGCCCATACGTGTCCTGTACTCATCAACAAAACCCGTCTCATCACGCAACTGAACAAAAACACTGTACAGAGCTGGTTTATCAAGACTCCACAATTGAGGGTTTGAAATCGCGCTGGTGATTTGATCAACCGTGACACTTCTATTGGCAGGAATTATTGTCTGTGAAGTTGCCGTAGCCACTACATCATTGTTATTATCCACTATGTTTGTAATGACAGTACATGTCTTCTGTGATCCGCTTTGATTGGTAATCTGCGTCTTTGCGGAGACCGTTGGATTTACAGGCGCACTTTGAGAGGGGTTTTGCGTTGAAACAAAGGTCCAATCGATATGCAGCGGATCTGCTGAAACCATGTAAACATGACGTACAATTCCACCAAAGACCATAAAATCCAGATTCTCCCTGCCCTCCGGAGGAATTTCCGTATGCCGCCTGGAATCAACCTTTACGGCAATAACATTGTCCTGCCCGACCCTGACTTTGTCGGTAATATCAATTGTAAATGGCGTGTAAGCACCTTTGTGAGGAGAACCGACCATTTCACCATTTACATAAACGGTAGCAATTACAGCTACACCTTCAAACTCAAGAAAAAATCTTCTATTGCTCAGGGAAGCAGAAGGATTGAAGTGTTTACGGTACCAGGTAATGATTTTATATGAAGCAGTATCAAGATATGCATGCCTGGTAATGACGTTTGAATGCGGCAAACAGACTTTTTTCCAGTTGGCGTCTTGAAAACCGGTTCCACCTGAAAAGCTGTTATTATCTGTATTGTTAAAAAGCCAGCCTGTATCTAATCTGGTGGTTTCACGGTTGGTTTTTTGCGGCTCATAGGTTCCCGCGTAAACACCGGTAACCCAAAAAAATATTAGCGCAAAAAGGAATCTGATCCACGGGATCTGCATTATTTACCTATCCTTCTCTCCCCCTTGGGAAAGGCAGTATTATACGATAAAAGTCACTGCTGTTAGAAGCAATAGGTTTGATCTTCTCAATCAATTCCGGACCTCATTAAATATTCCATTTTTGCTGACATAGAAACCGGAAGTGTGATAACGTGAAAACCCGGCTGTTAATCTTCCATCAAGACCGAATATCCTGTTGCAGCATTCGTTTTGAATCGCAGTTCTCTTCAATGAAGCTGACGGGAAACGGGAATACTTGTCATTATAACAAGCCTTTACAGGTGGTATCACTGGAGCCAGTATTCCATCTGCATCTGAATTCAAATACTCAGTATTAAGGCTGTCAAGCACCAGCACTCCATGCAGTGATGAGACAATCGAGGCATCCTGTTTCCAGTACGACACTACTCTTGTCAAACTGCTGTCTATCTCGATAAGCTGATATCCTTTCCAGCCGTTTCCCCCGCCGTGGCCCACCCAGTTTGAAACAACGATATTGCCGTTTTTCAAGATCTGAAAACCGGCAAAGAAATTAGGCTGCGCCTTGTCCCAGAAATCACTTCCGTTTCTGTCTGCTTGTGTAGGGAACCTTTTAATGATATTCCTGTCTTTACCGACAAGAACCATCTGGACCCCGTACCCGGTTGAAACCAGGGTATTTCCATTTGGCAACCTGAGGGCCATGTAAGGCGAACCTCCGGCCTCCGTTTGCCACTTAATTGCCCCCAGCGAATCGCATTCGTACATGAACCCTGCGCTATTGTTTCCAACCAGAAATGTCCCTGTCATGGTCGGACGGACTATGCGGAGACTGGCGTTAACCGCCAGATTGATTTTTCTGATCTGGTGACCGGTGCTGTCTACTTCTTTAATAGAGGCCGGGTTACCGTCAGTACCTACGAAGGTGCTTTTGTCAGAGAGTCGGAACACAGATTGTACACCGCCTCCGGTTGTAACCTTTTTAATGAAATCTCCGGTTTTTACATTGTATTCAGAATACCCGTCACCAACACTTACCATGAGCCTGTCTGATCCGATAAGTTGAAGATCGCGGTTGGCCGTTGATATTGACCATCTGTCAGAAGGGTTGGAAAGGTCGATATAGTGCACCTTTCCATTACCCTCATCGGCAACGATCACCTTGAACTTCATTTGCGAAGGTGACTGAGCAAAACATTCCTGCCAGCTCATGAAGAACAGCGAGATAACAACAGGAATAACAGTTGAACAGCACCTATTCTTTACACATGCCATTCCCATTATCTGCTGCCCTTTAATGCAATTGTCTGGTTGTAGATCTTCCCATCCAACACGATTCTGGCTACCAGTATCCCCGCTGACACTGATTTCATGGGCATACTGTAATGCAGATTCCCACTGCCGCTGTAAGATGCCAACCTCTGACCGCGGGCATTGAAAATCTCCACACGATGTTCCTGGCTGCATTTAGCATCGATTTTCAGCACTCCGCCAACAGGCTGAATTGAGAACGGTACCCCTTTTAAAGAGATTGCCGCATTTGCGGGTTGACCCAGACCTGTCGGTGTAGGCTCGAAGAAATACAGCAGATCATTGATATCGTTTCCAGAGTTATCGACCAGCCGTAAAGAAAGCGATCCGGCACTACCGACATTGGTTTGTTTTATCATGAGGTGGACCACACCGGATGGCATGGTGATAGTTGGGGAAAGCTTTTCACTGGATGTCCATACCCTGTCTGAGAAGACACTCCTGCCGTTCATCCAGACACTTAAATGATCATCCTGAGTGTAAGCGATCTTGAACTGTCTCTCTTGACCATTAATTAATGATATCGATGAGTAACTGGTGCGGTTTTCTCCACAATTTGAGAACCAGACACCATCACTGCTGTTCTGTACCGTCCATTTGTAATTGGTTCCATTTATCTGCACCTGATCGTCAGGCAAAGGTGCTTCCTTGCCTGTTCCTACATAGCGGCTCTCTACCGAAGCGGTGTCATTTCCCGGCATGCAGGTTGTTGAATTGTTCTGCAGACAAAGCAGCTTAGTGAGCTTTCCGGCGGGTAAAAGATTGCCCGACAGTGAAGAGATGATCACTGTTGCCGAAAAAGTCTTCGGTGTCCCATCTATGCTTACTTCAGCCTTGACAGTATACGGGCCGCCTTCACTGTTTCCTGCTGTAAAGAGTCCGGTCTGAGTGATAGTACCACCTCCGCTTACAGACCATATAAATGTCGGCTGCGGTTCAACTCTGCGTTTCAGTATATCCTGTGCAGTGGCTTTAAACTGAAGGGTGCTGCCTGGCTTGACCAGTGCGGCAGCCGGACTTACAGCAGCTGATGACGGCTCATCAGTTGATGTTGGATCTTCGACTCCTAAAGGATTGTTGGGATCGACATCGATCGAAGGCCACACCAGTTGACCGGATCTCTGAGCCGACACGTTTACCTCTGATCCCAGCTCATTGCTGTTGCAGTCAAGCCAGAGTGTAATGCGGTGCAATTCATCTTTTGTAAGTGACACATCATAATGTGATGGCTTGCAAAAAGGTAAAAGTTTCGATCTTTTGGCTCCGAATTTCCCAGGTATGGTTCGGGAACCACCTACTTCGGCCACATTAATGTTTCCATTAGTGTAAGGCCATCCGCCATCACAGAAATGGAAAACGAAATCTTTGAGGCTTGCATAGCTCATGTCCGGCCCTCTTCCACGCTGTTTATGACAGGGTGCGCATTTCGCATCGAAAACCGGCTTTACTGTCCTATAGTAGCTTACCGGGAGCGCCTCCATAAATTCCGGTTTCAGTTTCGATGGCTCACGGCGCATGGCGATCGGGTTGATAGGCGGAGTAGCTTTCCACTTATCTTCATGACAACCAAGACACGTAAGATGTTCTCCTTTGTGAACATAGGTCAGCGAGCGCATCGACTGGACCGCCATAAAGTTGGAGTCAAGAACCTGGAACATAAGACAGCGATCAACCGGAGCTTCAAAATGGGCCGATCCGTCAGATTCGACCGGTACAACTCCGAGCGCTAAACGCACAACCGATTCAGAGGCATGGCTTACCCTGGGCTCATTGATGTTTATAGTTGCTTTGGGAATAAGCTGAATTACTCTGAGCCATTTTATTACAGTACCCTGAGGGAAAGGCAGATCCGTCTCATATACATTCATGACACTCAAACGAGCCGGGTCATGCGGAAGGCTCTCGCGCTCACCTTCATATGTCATCACAGCAATATCCGGCGGCACAGGTCGCGCTTTCACAGGAATCGGATCGATCAGCCTGAAATTATTATTATTGGCGACTGGTGTTGCTGATTTGGGACAAATCATCAGACGGTTGGCCGACTTGTCAATCATGACAATATCACCGTTGTAACTGGCCAGATAATAATCTATCGAAAGGGGCCATGCGGTCGCCCATGGTCCGGCCTCATCTCTCCAGGTAGTTCTTTTTGTAGTGATACCCTCGACCTGAGACATCATACCGTCATCACGTATGTTGTGATCGACAATGATCAGTTCACCGAAAGACTGTGTATGATGACCGGTGGCAGTTGCGACATATTTTTGTGAATTGGGAATAGCCCTGATATTAACTTCTCCCCATGGTCTGAGATTTCTTCCATCCGGCCAGTTACCTCCTTCCATTGTTGTCTGCGGAAGCGGGTAATTGCCATGCCAGGATCGCGGATCACGACCATCGGGATAGCAAATCCAGGGATGATGAGCGATACAGTCGTCGCGGTCTACATAATCCCAGCGGGAATAAACGATCATTCCATTATTATCGACACTTGGATGCCATTCATTGGTTTCATGGTACGACAACGGGATAATGTCTGTACCATCATCTTTCATTGAAAAAAGAGTATAAGTCGGAACAGGCCTTAAATGGCATCGTCCAAAACCGCCGCGTCTCTCGGATATAAAAACGATGCGACCATTGGGCAGGTAGCAGGGATCGAAGTCGTTAAACTTACCATCCGTAAGCTGAACAAGTCCGGTGCCATCGATATTGATTTTGAAAAGATGAAAACACTGGTCCTGATCCCAGGAGGCCCTGTAAGCTGTAGAGGCCGGTTTCCAGGCAAACACTACTGTTTTTCCGTCGTAGGAAAGTTCAGGTGATAAAAACGAGCCCCCGGAAAGCTTTCTGCCCGCATAGCGGCCACCTTGTACAGTTGCGTTTTGCAGCAGATCAGTAACTTTTCTCTGATTGTTTTTAAACCCGGAAATAATGTAAATGCTTCCTCCGGGAGTTGCAAAACAACCGAAATACTGGTCGCAAAGATGCTGCTCAGCCCCGCTATACCCCCTGGCAACACAGAGAATCGAATCAAAGTCCAGAAGCGGATTTGAAAACGACAACTGCGCGTCCGCAGGTGACGAGGCACCAGCGATGAAAAACGTCACTATCACAGGTACTAACTTACTTAACGACAAGCGATTCATTGTATCCCTCCGGAAGGGGTCGTATTATCATTTTTTTTATTCAACATGTCCAGCATACTTTTTCCAGTTAATAATTCGAAATCACACTTTTTCTTACGTACCCGTCAGAATTTATGATTACTATAAAAACTCCCCGGGAGCTCAACGGGAAAGCAAATGAGCCCATGAGATTATTCTTTCTATTAACCAACTGTCCGTTTGGCATAAATACAGATGCACTGTATTTGATCTTTTTGCCCTGCGGTCTGATAAGAATCTTTCCATTAACGAGCCTTGTTTTGAAACCATTGATTTCATTAACCTTTTTTTGCCCTGTTGATGTAGTTCCCTTGTTAAATTCGAACCAGTTTACATTGAAAAGATAACTGTCTCCACCGGTAAATTTCAGACAGACATTATGTGTTCCTGTTACTTTTGTAATTTTGCATGTGCTTGTAGCCCATTTCTGCCAGTCACCGGTATTGGCGATCTCGCAAGTTCCTAAAAGCTCTCCGTCTACTGAGTTAAGCCTTATTTCAACCTTGCCGCCATCACCTCCACTGGCAGCTCTTATCTCAAACACCTCAGATCCATTAGAACCGAAGTTAATATTATTATACACTGCATAATCCCCATTTTCAATGAATCCAATATTCTCCCCGCCTTCTGAACAGTTCTCTGTCTGGATACCAGACTGGCTGCTGAAGTTTTCCGCTTCAATCTGAGAGACTGATCCTTTTACTCTCAATGTCATTGTTGATTCATTTGACTTTCCTTGTGAGTTCACTACAAAAAGCCGGTAGTTTCCGTTTCTTTCCGGCACTGTGATCGATGTGTCAAGACCTCCGGCTTTTGTCATAGAAGAACCTTCTGCAAAGTTTGTAGTTCCAGAAGGAGCGAACCATACAGAAGCTGAAGAATCCCCGCTGCTGCGGATCTTTATAGTACTGCCGGCCTGCGCTTCGCAACTTGCAGGAAACACATAATTCTGTACCTGAAAAAATCCGGCCGGATAAATATGCCTGTATTTATCCTGAATCCCTGAGTTGACACAGAATGTGTACTGTGTTGCAGGCCAGACATTATCTGAACGCACCTGAATCGGATCTATTGTGCTGTTTGGCGGGTTGATACCCATCTTATTGACTGTCGCAAATGTCCTCAGGATCGTCAAATGGTGTTTTTCCCCGAAGTCTTCACAGTTAATAGTGTACTTGACATTAGGATCAATATCCAGAATATTGTCATTCTCTACAACATGCGCAGTTCCCTCATCGTTATGCAGACCATAAGTAGGCCCGTTTGTCGCTGCGGGAATTCCCCGGACATAGTTCTCATTGATTTTTGTTCCCGGATTCTGCCCGATAGTATAGATTGCCCCGCTGTCATGGAGTCTTCTTAAAGTGTTGATAACACGGTTATAGCTGACGGTATTGTTTTTAGCGGTTGTCGAGTTCTTGAATTCTTTCCATCCCCACCCCAGATTGATACCATTGTAAGCAGTCTGTTCAATATGGTTGTATGTAATTGTGAGCGCTTCTGTGTAGTACGCCGTTATCGCAGCACATCCCCCGAAACCGGGAGCCGTGCTGATATCATACAGCAGGTTGTTTGTTATTGTGTTATCTTTACATATACCTTCGACACCAGACTGGTATTTTGCACGATTACCCCCATCGCCGATCTCTATATGCTGAGGATGACCCACGGTTATACCACTCGATGTAATATCGGTTATAAAATTACCGATAATATTGCAGCCTACGACATCATTAGACATATTGATTCCATCAGCACCAGCGTGTTTAATGATGTTGTCGGCGAAGTCTATGGACTTACTGTTCTTGATAGTTATTATTCCAGGGTTGAGATCAAGTATATCATACCTTGTGGTATGCCAGTTATTATCAGCATAGAATGCTATATAACCGTTAGCGCCCTGACATGTTGTTTTGCCCCTTGAATTCCCGACCTGATAAAGGTTAAAGTCTGTATGAGCGAAGGTAATGCCCTGAAAAGTAATATTTTCGACCCGGCTTGACGTAGAGGTACCCGCTATATCAAACAGCATCTCAGCAACTGGAGCCTGAACATCGGCGGTTGCCATATCCTCTCCTGAACGCGGAATATAATAGAGTGTTTTAGTCGTCTTATCAAAGTAGAATTGCCCTGGTGAATTCAGAAACTCAAACGCGTTGTAGATCGTATGGTTTCCGTTTGTGGTAAACGCCGCACCCCAACCGGGCGTCTGTGTGATCGCGCCGTAAGGCTGCTGCAGCATAAGTGCTCTGTTACCATCAGAAGTAGTGATTACATCCCTGACACAGGCGATGTTCTCGTTCCATGTAGTACCGTTTACAATCTCAAGGTCATCCTTGTTGCTGGCAATGTTTGGCACATCTGAAGCGTTATATTTGACACCATCACTCTTGCTTCCGGTTGCCCATGCCCATGGAGCCTGTCCGGAGGTAACCGAGTAGGTCCCCTGACCTCCTCTGGCCGTGGCTTTCTTGAGACTCATCAAAGCACGTTTGTCATTTACATACAGATATCTCAGTTTTGTAGAGCGGTCTAAAGATGCTTTGTAAATATTTCCACTATGGAGTGTCCATCCGGTAACCTTTACAGAACCGCTTACAACCGGAGTTTCACCCGGATAAGCCATATAATAGACCCTGAAGCCGTTTTTTCCGGAATCCTGCGGCCTTAATTCTATAGCACTTGTTACGTTGTAGGTGCCCCCCCTCAGGTATACGATAATATCCCCGGACATGCTGCTGTTTACCTCGCGTACCGCGTCCCTGGCAGCTGTTATCGTCTTAAAAGGTGCGCCTATGGTTCCCGCATTGTCATCATCGCCCTCAGGAGATACATAAAAGGTCGCCTGTGTGGCTGCACTGACAGCAGACGATAACAGAAAACAGATTATTAAAGCGGATAACCTGGAGAGCAAATGATACAACTTACCATTATTCTTACCTGCATTCATGTTCTTTCCCCCTGTAACGGCACACTTAAAGGTCCAATACATAACAAACTACCTCACAGTAAATTTAAGGTATTATATATTATACAGTAATGAAATTCTGATGATGAGATAAAAAAGTGTTCTATAAATCGGAACATCCACTGAAGCCGGTCTAAGCTATGAAACTGCTTATATTTCCGGGTAGGGACCAAGTGCGTTTAGACCCTGTAGCAGAAAAAGTATGAAGCGATATGCAAATACGAATCAATATTTCAACATTTCCAGTAAAACCCCGCCTGCGATTTTTTACCGAAATCAGTTACGACTTTAGCCTGTGACCCGCATCCTGCACACGATCGGATCTGAAAATGACTCAACGCTGTAACCCATTGTATTTCAATAGAGTTACAGCTTATTAACCTCTTATCGTTTAGATCCTCACCACTGGCAAAAATGCAGTTTTTTCAGTCGGCTCCTGCAACCCGGACTTCAATAGCCTCGGTACTCCTGAGACACATGTTTATTCTTATCGAATCTCTCAAATCCTGAGCCTCAGAAACCAGTAACAGGGGGAAAGACCCCACAGACAGAATTTTAGCCCGAAAGATTTACACATTTCTTCTTTGCTACCGGGCTAAAAGATTGTAATGCTCTGCTGCTGTCTTCCTGCAGATTCTGATCTTTTTCACTTTACAAGCATTATCTTCGAAGTGTGAATGATATCCTTTCCGGAACTGATCTTCACGACATAATATCCATTAGTCATATCGGATAAAGTATAACTGTTTGAGTGAATCAGGCCGGCCGTGGTCCTTAAAGCGACCGATTTTACGATATCTCCATTTAAATTGTAAATTTTCAGGTCTGCCCGGTTTTCCTGAGCTTTGAATTTTAAATTCAGCGTCGAACCGTTTATATTAACTTCAGCAATCCCCCGATCAGCGGTTTTTCCGGGATAGAATGCAGCCGTCGGAAGTAATGGTATCACATAGGTCGTTATAGATCGGGCCGGTGATGATGCCGCCAATGTTCCATTTACTACAGCCAAATCATCGATTTTCTTTAAGTTCTCCGTCGCAGAGCTCCGCCAGACAGAAACCGGTGAACCGACCTGCTCAAAATCCGACACCTTGTATTCATACGAAACAGCGGAATTACCGGCATTTCTCTGAACAATGATCAGCCGATCCTGTTCCGGAGAAATACAGGCAACCGCATCATTATTATCGATACTTATCATTTTTGAGAAAGGCCTGATAAAACTGGTAAACTGCCGGAGCGCATGGAATTTTTTGGTAATGTGATATTTGCTACCGCCATTGAAATCGGCATGAATACAACCCCAGTTTTTGTTGAGGGTTGTCTGGGCCTGTTCACTCTCCACGATCTGCCAGAAAACCCATCCATTTGCTTTCAAATCACGCAAGTCACGAATTACGCGGTTTGCGATATCAAGACCCGGGACGATATCATTATGATTATGCGTCCACTGGTCAAAAGGGTAATCAGCTCCGCTGCCATCGATTTCCGATGCCCAGAGCCTCTTGCCATCCCGCGCTACCGCAGCCTGCAGATCCGTTCGGCTGCCGCCAAAGTAGCCATGGGTATTAACCTGGGATATGTAGGATTTGATGGTGGCATCGTAAAAGTTGTAGGAGGCGGTGGTTGAACTGTATGTATTTCCATCAGAAGCAGAAATAACTGTTGTGAGTTGTTTTTCGTCAATTTTTTTCTTCACTTCCCTGATCAGCTTCACCTGATTTTCATGCGAGAATGAACATCCCTCCTGCTGGGCGCCTGAAGTCCAGCCGTTCTCCGGTTCGTTCATAGGTTCAAGCGTACGGAAGGTGATCCCCCACTCGTCCTTGAAATGCTGCACCACCGTTGTCAGATAGTCGGCAAACTGAGTATAATAATCACTTTTAAGATTATTGCTTCCCCCCGCTCCGCCAGAGGCGCATCCACTTACAGTCATCCAGTATGGAGGTGAATTTGAAAACGCTTCGGTAATAAACCATTTTTCGGGGATCCGCTGTTTTGCGGCATCAACAACCCATCGCTGTGCCGCATCTTTGGTCCAGTCATAAGAGGCATTTTCCCCTGACTTGAACCCCTCCATCATCTTTCCGGTCTGCATGTGAGTATGGGAAGGAGCATCGCCGCCGCCGATATTATATCGGATCATCGAAAGCCCCAGTCCATCTGCAGTATCAAATATAAGATCCATGATTGAATCACGTGTCTGCTGAGGGAATTTGCCTATGATATTTCCCCACCAGCAGATCGAGGTCCCCCAGCCTTCAAATTCCTGATATTTGACAGCTGGATTCACGTTGACTGTTACTGCTCCGGTACCGGAAAACAGCAGAAAGAGAATTGCACTGCAACACGTTACGGCATTCATTTTAGACTTCATTTTTTCTCCTATATTTGTTTCAAATCAGGCATTTATCTTCGGGTTAATTTAAACTGAAAGGAGCTTCTGATAGTTTCTGACCAAACAACTCCCAGCCATCATTTTCTAAAGCAAAAGAAGTCGGCACGAATTTAATTGAGCCGATCACATAATCCCTGCAATCATATTTTTGTCTGAGATATTCGAATACCTGTTCGATAGAAGTATAACGCGAATCGCCGAAAAGAGTCAGGAACTGACTGAGTTCATCATTGATTGGTTTTACTTTTGCTAAATAGGTGTTCACCGTATTAATTCCCGGCATATACATTCCCTGCTACTTTGCGACAAATATTTTCGATGTAGAAATATTACGGTCTGCGATTCCGAGTTTGACAATATAAAATCCTCCGGGCAGACTGGAGAGATCGAAATTCCTGAACTCACCATTACCTTTACCGGTTGTAAATGATACAGATTTTACAGTTTCCCCCTTAAGATCAAAGATCTTCAATGATGTTTTTTTCTCTCCCTGATCTCTTAACTCTATTCTTAACAGTGCATTTCTACAGTCCACATTGACAGGAGAGTATCTGGCACAGCCGTCCGGGATAACGGATGTACCCGTCGTGTATAACCCGACAAATGAGACAACACTCTTTGCAGGCAAAGTCCAGGAAAAACTCGTACCAGCCGTAACAGGGCTGCGGGCTGTCAGCTTGACCGCATCAGATGTCTCCCATGGTGTTACCGTGGGCACAGATATGCCATCCAGTACGAATTTCTGCTCTGTTGCAGAGGTGTTTTCATTTATGGCGACAATGGTCAACTGTCCAAGAGAATCATTGCGGTAAGCTGTAACATATACTTTATCAGACGGTTTTTCATTCGCAGTCACCCGATAAGATCCTGGTCTCACAAAACGACTGTAGTTGCCCATCACGTATCCACGCTGTATCACTTTTCCCCGCATGACAAGACCGTTTGAAGCCGTTCCGTTTACCCCGTCAGCGGGAATAATCCACCATGTATGGTAAGCACTCACAGGCCCATTAACAATCTGACCATGCATCTGTTTGGCGATAGCGATACCAGGAGTCATAGTCTCATTACCCGCAAACTGGTCAAAACCATATTCGGTCTCCCAGAGCTCTTTACCTTTTTCCCTGACCAGATTATAGGGAAACCCTCTGGAGCTGGTTGGTTCATCACCGTAAGAGTGGGATGCAATAACATCGCAGTACTTCACCGCATTAGGACTGTTTAATATGGCATCACCGAAAGGTTTAAGGGATCCCCAGTTAATCACTTCCGGTGCGATTATTCCAGTTTTCAAACCGGCTTTTTCCAGCGAAGGGCCCAGGTAATCTCCCACAAATGTCGCCAGCTGTTCAGGCGTATACCTGCAGGATTCATAATCGGCTGTCCAGTTAGGTTCATTCTGCGCCGAAATCCATTTTAAGTCGACCCCCTGAGTTTGAAGGTTTTTAACATACGAAACAAGCCGGTCAGCCCAGTCCTGGTAGTGTGCCGGAAGCAGACTTCCACCTTTATTAACATTGTTGTTATCCTTCCAGTTTGCCGGCGGCGACCAGGGAGCGGCCCAGATAGAGGCGCCCAGAGCCTGGGCCTTTTTAGCAATATTAATCTCACCCGACCCGGTAGTCCCGTTGGGAGCTATCCTCATCCTTACCAGAGTCAACCCGCATCCTTCTGTGGGAGAAAAAAGACCGGTTATCAAGTTGTCTGCCAGCCCGCCTGCCCAGGCTGTTGATCCCCCGAAACCCGACATGCGCTGTTGGCGATCCTCAAACTTTACCGTACAATCACCCGCAGATGTCTTCGACACAAATCCTGTAAAGAAAACAACAACACACAGGATCATCAAATTATTTGTTATCAATTTTAACCGCATAAGAGAACCTTTCAGGCTGATGTTCTTCCTAACTATTTGCATCCGGGAAGAGATGAATTGCATTTAGGCCCTGTGGCTGAATGGTTTGAACAAATCGCAGATGCACCACTCTGGGCGGGACATCTGCGGTTTGTGAAACCATTATAGACAAGGTACATACAAATCACCCTGAGCAGGTGCATAAGTTAAGCAATAATTGATTATCCAGTCCACATATTGTAATCAGCTGCATACCAGATCAGTTTCTGCAGATGAATTTTGTACTATTGATCAACATTCCATCCGCCTTGAGCCCGGCAACATACGTTCCCCCCGGTAATCCGGAGAGATCGAGTGTCCAGATGTGCCCTGAGCCGGATTGTAAGATTCTGCTGTCGACAATATTTCCCCTGAGATCAAACAGATCCAACGACAACTGTGAACCTGGATCTGTCTGGTATTTAATTCTCAAAGAGGAGTTTTTGTAAGAAACATCCGGTTTGAAACTGATCCTGCGACTCACAGAGGGTACAAAAGAGGTTCCGGTAGCTTGCTGAATTATGATATTATCCAGATAAACAGTCCCGGTTGAGGCACCGAAGTTAAATCCAAGCCTTGAACTTGAATCGGTTGGCTGCTCCATTTTGAAGGTAAATGAATAGGGCGTTTTTGATGTAGTAATATCGAATGTTTTCAGAGCTTGAAGGTAACTGGTCCAGGGATCATCTTCCATTTCAACATTGACATCCAGAGTCCGGTTAGAAGCCGCATATGCATCAAATGATACCTGATAATACTTTCCCTGCTCAAGGATAAGTCCGGTCTGCACAAGCTGGATATCGTGAACATTTTCTCCGATGCCTGAGACTGTTACCTTGTACTCCCCTTCCACTACATCCCCGGTGGCGCTTCCTGACCACACATTAAGACTCCACCCGATTTTTCCTGTGTTAAATTTTCCATTGTAAACTGTATCACGCTGCGGAGGAATAGCAACCCCGTCAAATGAAACTCCATCAAAGGGCACGATAATAACTTTACTGTTATGGCTATCATTTCCCCCGTCATTTTCTTTTTCACAATCAATCACAGAGAAGGTCCAGTGAGTGATGTGGCCATCTTCAATGTAAACTCCGGGACGTTCAATTTTTGTCCAGTGGTTTACTGTTCCATCGGTGTAGCGCAGGAAATTTGATCTTGGATCAAATGCCGTACCTTCATTTGTCCAGTTTCTTATACCATCTCTCGATCTGAGATGAAAGGCTTTTTTATCGCTCCATGAATTAACCACCACATGATAATATCCCCCGCTGTACCACAAAACCGGATCTTCCAGATTAGGGGCAAGGCCGCTGTAAATGGAATTACACTGTACCTTATACGGTCCGGTAAGATTATCACTCGTCATTATCTGCCCATTACGTTCAATGACCATGAATTTACCGTCATCGGGACGGATTATTATACTCAGATTGGCGATATGGCCGGGTTTATTGAAACCATTAGCTTCAATTTTGATTGAACCGGCAAAGCTCCAGGGACCATCAAGCGACGGGGCTGTAAAGAAATCTCCCGGACGAGTGTCGCTGACCACAGATGCATAGGTTCCATCTTTAAGCTGCAATATAGTAAGGTTGTGTCCTTTTCCTCCGGAATTATTTGGCCAGGTCAGACCTTTATCAATGTATGGTCCCATAATATTATCACTTACAGCATGAATTCCCACGGAACTGAGCCATGCCCAGTGCCCCCCGCTCTGGTTCCAGCGGCTTGCAAACATATGGTACTTTCCATCGGGGCCCTTGATTATCGGACCGTCCCAGTAACTATACGACCTGTTTGTAGTATCTTCCATGCCATTACCGATATCCCTCTTGCCCACAGAAGAGCCCCAGACATTCGACCGCAACGGCTTGACAATTGGCATGGGCTGAAAAAAATCGATTAATGTCTGGGCCGTACAAATTGATGCCAGTGACATAAATATGATGCTGGTAAGAGTAACAGTCTTGACGTTGACAATTCGATCTTTTTTCATATTCCCTCTGTATCTTTATTGTGCCAGACGGATGGTCCGGATCTATAGAACCTGACCGGTTCCGCATTTATGATTAATTATCCATTCTAATTATGCTATACTGCCGATTACCTGCCAATCGAAACATTTCCTGATTTGTGAACAAATCCCCCGCTTCTGACTTCTAAATGCAACTATATATATCAAATACGGATCGTCAGATCAGCATTATTCTTTAATATAGCAACACATGAATCTTATGGTATGGATTTACGGCAGGTTTTAACAAAAAGTGTTCCAAAAACTGGAACACACTTCGGCTCCAATTTCGGCATCCGGTACTGGTGATCCGGCCGGGAAAGCACGATTTTTCTGCTAACAGCTATCTGGTTACCACTACCTTTGAGCTGGAGATAATGTTTCCGTCATTTTCTATCTTCAGGATGTAAAATCCATTGGGCGTATCAGTTAAATCAATAGGTTTGGAACAGGCCTCGCCCGCGTGAGCTGGAAAAACATTTGACTTAACCACAGTTCCATTTAAATTGCAAAGGTTTAAATAGGTGAACCCGCTCCGTGGCACCGTGAATTTTACTTTCAGAAAAGATCTGGCGCAATTAACATTCACAGCGGATCTCTGAGCAGTGTAAGCGGCTTGAGATGTTGAGGTTGATCTGGATAGAATGACTGCGATTATAGAAAGTGCAGGTACCTGTATGGTAAAAGCATTTGAGCTTACAGTAATCTGGTTTTCTTTCAGGGCATTTTGTGAGTGTGACACGAAAGTCTCTGTTTCCGGCAGAGATGACAATTGTAAGGTTTTATAATTCCCGTCAGGAATTGAAAAACCGTTAAGGTTAACCGTCACATTCCGCACGGAATTCATATCGCGATTTACAACAATTACAGTCATAGAATCAACTGACTCATTTACCGTTGTGTAGGCCGAAACCGTGTTTTCAAGCGTAGAAGCAGTTGCCACACTGTAGTTTTTTGCATACCGGCTGAACAGATGCAAGGTTTCCCACATGCCCGTAAACCATGTCCATGGAGTAAAAAAGTCTATCCCGTTGTTGCCAAACAAGCCCAGATGCGATGCATAAATGACTGAGGCGAGATTGGGTTCCGATGGTCCCGGACTCCATTCGCTTAACGCCAATGTAATGCCATGATTTGCACCGAAATGTTGATCGAGCCAATTGTTGATCCGTTTAAAAATGTACTCTTTTGTTTGTGAATTATCCCAGCCCCCGTTTATAGTCTTAATGCCGTTTGCCCCCGGATAATCGTAGGTCTCATCGTAATATGCCCGATGAAGCTGCAGTGCTGCCTCGTTTGAAGGGAAATATGGATAATTGTGAAGGTCTACAACATCCAGCACCCGAATACCTGTTGCTTTTTCCTCATCAGCACATCGTTTGATAAAATATTCAAGAAAGCAAAAGTACTTTCCATCTATTGTTATGTCTTCATCTCCCCATCGAAACCATTGCCATTCGCTGGTTGTAACCGGTCCGCAAATTTTAATTTCGGGGAATTTGGCACGGGCTTTTTTTGCCAGATCAATAAATCGATTCATGAATTCACTGACAGGGATCAACCCGGATAACATCACATCATCATGGGTTCCATCCCATATGTCCGGTTCGTTATCCATACTCCAGTATAGAAACTGATTCTTGTTCAAACCAAGCCCACCGGGACCAAACCAGTGGTCCAGAATAGCAACAGAAGAATCGGCGGGCCAGGGCTGGGTGTAAAGACTGGCATCGCCCTCCACCAATGCCCCTTCCTTTGGATTTTCTGTATTCGGGACACCTCCTCCTGCCAGGTTCTGTCCAATACCCTCCCAGTACTCTGATTGATTATACTCCCAGTCATTAAAATTGTGATCTGTGCTGGAAGCAACTCTGCCAAGCAGCTGGAAGGCCCACATTGCCTGCATATCCGGATGGTCGGCGGCAATTTGCTGTGAGATTTTATCCCAGTCATTCAGATAAACATTATTATACCAGTCAGGGTGCGAAGAGATCTTTTTACGCCAGTTATATTTGGTGGCATTATTACCACCATTCATCCGCACAAAACGCAAACCCGCGTCCTGGTAAAATGATGCCGGTTTATCAAAAGTATTATTGCGTCCGTAAAGATAGGGGGATACCGCCTTTTTATCCTGAGCGGCATTGACTGTTATGGAAACATTCTGGGCAAATGCGGAATTAATTACTGAAACACAGAGTAATACCGGAAAAAAGCGATCAAATCGCATTTAAAAATCCTTGTAGACGAACCGAATACCAGCGTGGCTTCCCGACAATCATGGTTCTATTTTGTCAGCAATATCTTTGTCGTATGAAAAGCTCCGTCCTCACCGGCCCCCAGCTTTACGACATAATACCCGTTTGTCAGCTCTGACAAATCAAAACTGTTTGAATAATTTGTGCCGGCACTGGTTGTAAGGCGGATCTTTTTCGCAAGATTTCCTTTAAGATTGTACATCTTAAGGTATACCTGGTTTGATTGTGCTGTGAAATCGATTTTTAAAGTTGAATTACTGCTTTTTACACTCCCCGAAAAGGCTCCCCGGCTTTCAAAGCCCTTTTTCCAAGGATTAACAGACGCATTTGTGGTGCCTCCTCCCCTGACTTTTGAAAAGGCCCATTTAGCCAGCAACGGGTTGTGGTTGGCATTCAAGCGTGCGGATTCGTGATCTCCACCATTGAACATCAGGAAAATGTATTTCGCACCCGATTCAATCGCTCTGTTCAGGGAGTCGTAGGAAGGGTTTGCATTCTTGTATATGATGTCTTCGGGTTCGGTCCCCTTTTGAATCTCATTAAGCCAGCCGGCAGGAGAACTGACTACCTGGTCGCTTGTCACCCGAAGCACAGGATAGCCATGATTTTCAAGTGCGGCAGACATCCTTTTGAGTGCTGCACCGTCCATATCGTTAGATCCGTGATGATGCCAGATGGGTGTTTGGGCGATCAATTCAATCTTTAAAGTGTCCCCTCCCGCAGAACAAGGCACCGCTGCTGCCCAGTAATCGGGCTTCATCTCTATCTGGTGATAGGTACCTGATCCTCCAAGGGAAAACCCGCCTATTATGAAACGATTGGTATCTAAGGAATACTTGTCCTTTAGGTCCTCGATAGCTTCAAGTACTGCCTTTGCCGCTTCGGATATTTGTCCGGTGGATTTACCCATTCCGCCCCAGGTGACCGAAGGACACTGCGGGGCCATGATGAAATGAGGCCAGCGCGCCTGAACGCTGTCTTCGATCCATGGGTGTGCCTGATCATTATTATTCACCTGATTAATATTAGAATCGCCGCTGCCATGTAAAGTGACCACAAGCGGATACTTCTGTGATTCATCGTAGTTTTTAGGAACAAACAGAAGGTAATTCAGGGTGACCCCGAAAGAGGTGCGATAGGAGACATTTTTCATCAGGTCACTATCACGTGTCTGCTGAGCAGAAGATAAGGAAATAAAGGAAAAAAGAAGAAAAAACGTCACTATTTTCATGATTCAATCCTTTTAGATTGTATACAAATGCCCCACCAAACATTTACCTGTTGAACCGGAGATTTTGAACGCCACAAAAAGAGCCCCCATAATAATGAGGGGGAAGAAGAATTTTATACCGGGTGTTACTCAGGTACTATTTAAAAACCGTCAGTTTATCATCACTTTTCTGATTCATATAGCTCAGTTTAATAAAATCCGGCGATTTTACCCTGTACAAAATTGAAATTTCATCGAGTGAACCTTCCCACTGGCAGTGCCCATTTGAATCCGATCCAAATCTCAGCGGAGCAGTGTTTAAAACGGCGCCGACACTACCGATGTCACCCCCAGTTGGAAGCGCACTTATATCCGCGCCATCTAAATAGACTCTGCAATTGTCATTATCGTAACGATCAACCACAGCAGCAACGTGATGCCATGAAGAATCGGTTACCCAGGTATTTCCTGTAAGAACAAATGATCCCGGATCGCCCCATACTCCTGAATCTGATGCCATGAAAATCGATAACGCTCCATCACCGTCAAGTTGGAAGAGCCAGCCATAGGTCTCGTTTGGAAGATTTCCGAGACTTTTGGCAACGATAGTCTGTATCTTATCTTCACCAATCTTTTTGATCCAGGCGCAAACCGTAAGGCTGGATGTATCAAGGTTGCATACATCTCCCATATCTGTATAATCATCGGTTCCATCAAAAGATTGCGCGGAACCGATATTACCTTTTACACGCGCCTGATCACCATTGCGCGCACCTGTGTTATTGTTCCCGGTTGCATCCAGAACAGTTTCTCCATTGTCCCCCAGGTGCCATACTCCTTTGTACCCGGCAGAAAGATCAAAAACAGCCGGACCACTGGAGCTGCTTGTAGCCTCAGGATCTCCCCAGTGCATGGAAATAAACTGTGTACTGTCATTACCGTACACGGTATCCACTTTTACCCAAATCTCAGCTTCATGTCTGGAAGAGTTCCACCGCTCAATTTCATGCGGAATAGTGAGTCCGTTTTCTTTCGTGAAGAGCAAATCGCTCCCGTCCGCTTTAGCCTGTGAAAAATCGAAATTACCGGTGTGCAGCCTGACAAGTACAGGAAAGTCAGTAACATCACCTGCGACATCGGCCCCGGTTGAAGTGGTGTTAAGAAAAATCTTACGAGAGTACAATGATCCTGAAGACGCTACTATGGTTGTGATTTCCGGTTGAACATCAATATTCTCAGCCAGGCTCCGGGGCTCATCCTGCAGATCGGATTCCTTGAAAAAGACTTGAAGTATAGTCTGCGCCGGTACCGAATCGATAACGGCACTTCCGTTCTTCACATAAGAATAGTAATCGGTGCCTGGAATAAATACATACCCTGTCCGGGTTGCCGGAATATCGGAAAATTTGACTTGAATACTGCCGGTTTTGTAAAGTGGAGCTGCATCGATCAGGGTCGAATCGCCTGATGCAGAGATATCAATATCTGAAACGATCGTCCGGGTCTGCTGCTTGAGATTACTTGCCTGCAATGTGTACACATCAACCTTAGATGAATTGATGGTTATCGTATAGTAGCCGTTACTATCTGTGGTATCCAGGCAGAGACGGAGCATTTCCGGATCTGAAGCCGGGTCGAAGTTAACCGGGTACAAAGTGACAACCGTTCCGGATGCGGGTGTTCCATCCTCATGCACAATTTTACCGATAACGGTTTCTGAGCCAGTGCCGACGCCAGTGATCTGAGGCGTGCACAACAGGAATGTAAAGCCGATGCAGGCAATTAGAAATGCTAAGATTCCTCTGCTGAGTAGGTACATCTTTTACTCATCCTTCCCGAGGTCTGTCAGAGGAAAAAATTGACAATTAAGTTGATAGAGACATTCCGGATGTGTGTCTTTTTCTGCAAGACTGAGGACTTTTTTCCGGAAAACAGCCGCTTCCTCCTTTATCAAATGCCTGGTCTTTTTCGATATGCTGAGTGTAATGGTGGACATGTCCATCTGCCGCTCCGAATACCGGTCATATGCTTCAGCGGCTAAGGATAAGAGATTTTTCTGAAAATTGATAACGCTCAATGTTTGAACCTGCTTGTTGTTGTTCAACTGGCCGGTAGTGATTATCTGGTCGCTGGGCTCAAAGAAACCGTTCTCTTTTCTCTTTATCATACCGAGCCTCTCCAAAACCTCAATCGCCTTTTTCGCCTGCTCTGTTGTTATTGGAGGTGAGAGCAGATTTGCCAATGAGGAGAATTCTACACCATCAAACGAGTAAAACGAAAGGAGTGCCCGTACGGCACTATAGTACCATTGAGAATAATACTCATAGCGTGATGACTCAATAATACGGGCTTTTGATTCATGACACGCCATCATCCGTTCGAAATAGAATTTGCGTTCCTCTATGGTCTCGGCATCTGTAAAAAACACCATTGCCTCAAAGTACTCCGCTTCACGTTTTGAATGGCCTATCGCCTCGGAAAACTTGGCAATAGCCCGTCGGGAAAGAGACTGCTTCCCGTCTACAACATCCTTGTATAGACCAATCGACCTTATTCCCGCTTTGTTTGCAAAATACCTGTAGGAAAAATAAGTATTGCGCTCCTTTTGATCCTTATAATATTCACCGAGGTAACTGCGATAATCGGAGTAGTCAAAAATTCTGATTGCTGATTTAGGTCGAGCCATAGTGTACGCACCTATAAAATGGTTGCTTAGTTGTTATTATAACACAAAATCTATTTGAATGCCGTATAAAACCTTACATCAAGATTTGTGAAAGCCTTTATGCACGAGGGACAAGCGCAATTCGCCCTGATCCGTGTGCATAAGTCAGGTGATATAAACGGCAATAATAAAGATGGTATAACCTATCACAAAAATTTTAATCCCCCTGTAATACTAATATAAAGAGGCTATAATCGGGCAAATGCAGATTTCAGACAAAGCTTGAAAAAAGTGTTCCGGGAACTGGAACAACGCAATGAGTGCCTTCTCGCACTATTTTCGGTTACTATGCTTAAAGAATTAAAACGATTTCGCAGGACATGAGAGGAAAAGCAGACAACACCCAACGACGGGTCAGAAACCGGGGTGGTCATTCCACCCCGGATCTTTACGTCCATTCACTACTTGGCAGTGGTCTTCAAGAGCTTCATGGAGCTGTTGCTTCCTTTGACTATATAAGTCTGGCTTGCAGTGTGAATTCCCGCTGCTGTGGCAGGCATAACTTTGTACGATCCAATTTTCACGCCGCGCAGATCGAAAATCGCTGCCGGGTTGTGCTTTCCGGAAAGAATCAATTCAGCAGTAGCTGATTTGGAAGAACGGTCGGATGGAATAACACTGACTTCGTAGTCCTTGAGTACATTAAGCACAGCAGTATATGCTGGTTTAGGCTGGTAGCTTCTATTCAAGAGCAGCGCATCACCGGTTCCGGAGAAAGTACCTGGAACCCATGAATGTCCGTCATCCAATCCCCAAACCATAAACGTTCTGCAGGCAGGATTTGCCAGACAGGTCTCCATATATTCCCTGTAATAATCAGCCTGCTTCTGGAGTTCGCTCTGATCTGTGGGAGTTTTAATCCTGATATCAAGCTCGGTAACTGCTAATTTGAGGCCCAGGTCTGAAAATCTCTTGAAATTATCTTTCAAGCTCTTAATAAAATCAGCGGAATATTCTTCAAGAGTCTGATGAGACTGGAATCCCATACCGTGAATCGGAACTCCATTCTCAACCATCTTTTTAACCTTATTGTAGACGGCAGTGGATTTTGCGTTTATGTTGCTTGTGTTGTAATCGTTGTAATAGAGAATCGCATCAGGATCGGCACGATGAGCGAAGGCAAAAGCAGAATCGATAAAATCTTCACCTATGGTGTTTTTCCAGAACGAGCTGCGCATTGTTCCGGCTCCGCCGTCATTGAAAGCCTCATTGACAACATCCCATTCAAATATTTTCCCTTTGTAATGACCCAGAACACCATTTATGTGATTCTTCATCTCATTAAGAAGCGTTTGACGGTTCCAGTTTCCATTCTGGAGCCAGCCGGGGTTCTGGGCATGCCATACAAGTGTATGCCCTCTCATTTTCATTTTGTTCTCGTTTGCAAAATTAAGCATCTGGTCGGCAGTGCCAAAATTGAACTGTCCCCTGTTTGGCTGCATAGCACTTGCCTTCATTTCGTTTTCCGCAACAATTGTGTTAAATTCGCGGATCAGCGTGTTCCTGAAGTTCTGATCATTTCTGTATGTGTAGGCGCTTATGCAGGTACCGATATTCATGCCTATTTCATCGGCATATTTTTTAAGAGTCTCCTGACCATTTACTATCATGACGCTTGAAACGAAAATCAATAGAGTAAAACAACTTCTGATACGCATCACCCTGCCTCCTTAGGTTAACAATCTCTGGCTATATCTGACAACGATCAAGTCAGTAACCAACTATCTTATAATAATATAACGCAAACAGAGCCCGACATACCCCGCAATGGGAACAATCCGTTGAACTATAGTTCAACGGTCATTGTTTTGTTGAACCCTTCTTCAACACTTTTTGTACCCCATTACTGCGCCCCCACTGATTTTGCCTTATATTTCTGAGTAATAGTTTGTTTTTACTGCTGTTATCAGATCAATTGTAAAGCAGAAACAAGATTCAAAATTCTGTTACATTGAAAAAAAGCAACATTTACAGTTTTTTGACAAAACGGGTATTCGATGTATACAGGATATGTACGAAAAATGAATACCCTGATGAGTGAATTACAAAGTGTGGGAAAAAAAGATCTTATTTTAATCACATATATTATAAAAAAGGGATGGTTGAGAGTCCTCACCCTTAATTTATCCCGTATCAAACAAGCAGAGGGGCGAACATGAAACATTTCAGTTCAAGTATTGCAGTTCTTATATCCATCGGAATCTCACTCCTGACTGTAAGTCAGATTTCTGCTCAGAATGTTACTGTTAATCTAAACAGTGAACAGCAGTTGATACGCGGGTTTGGAGGTATCAACCACCCTACATGGTATAGAGACCTGAATGCCGCAGAACGTGAACTGGCATTTGGAAACGGGCCTGGACAACTTGGACTTACTGTACTTCGTACATTTGTATCCGATAGAACAAATGAATGGTCTCTTGGCATAAACACAGCCAAAAGAGCGGTTGAACTTGGAGCTATTGTATTCGCATCACCCTGGAACCCGCCTTCCGGCCAGACTACTACAGTCAATGGGGTAAAAAGAATCAATACGAATACTTTTGCGGCATATGCAAAACACTTGAACGATTATGTAACCCACATGAAGAACAACGGTGTTGAACTCTACGCTATCTCTACTCAGAATGAGCCTGATTATGCGCACGAATGGACAGAGTGGTCTCCAACCGAGTCGGTTAATTTTATAAAGAATTACGGCAAACAGATTAACTGTCCCTTAATGACTCCGGAATCATTTCAATACCGTAAAAATGTGTACGACCCGATTTTAAATGATCCTGCGGCACTTGCCAATGTCGAGATCTTCGGTACGCATCTGTACGGAACACAAGTCAGGGATTTTCCCTACCCTCTCTTCCAGCAAAAGGGTACCGGGAAAGAGCTCTGGATGACAGAGGTGTACACAGACAGCAAGAGTGACGCCAACATCTGGAATCTGGCTATGGATATGGGTGTCCATATTCACAATGCAATGGTTGAAGGCAGGTTTCAGGCCTATGTGTGGTGGCCGCTTCGCCGTTACTATGCCTTGATACATGATGGCGAAGGCGGGCATGGAAGCAGCACTGTTGCGGCGGCCGGAACAGCTACAAAACGCGGGTATGTCATGGCCCAGTATTCTAAATACATTCGAAACGGTTATAAAAGGGTAGATGCGACCAAAAGCCCGGCAAGTAATGTATATGCTTCAGCTTATAAAGGTAAAGACAGCATAGTTGTGGTACTGGTCAATAATAACTCCTCCCAGCAAACAGTCAACATTTCTATCCCTAATTCAACTGTGAAGAGTTTTTCAAAAATTACAACTTCAGAAAGCAAAAGCCTGAAAAATGACGGAACCGCGACTGTTAACAACAATTCATTCAGTGTTACTCTGGATGCAAAAAGTGTTACTACTCTCTGCGGAAAGGGCGATGCAACCGGCGTAAAACCCAATAAGTTGTCAGACAATAATCGGATTGACCCGTTTACGGGCGATGGGTTCAGTATTAAGCTTGACGGTCATTTTAACTACCGCATTACAGATATAAAAGGATCGGTAATGGAAGCCGGGTATGGAATAGATGAACTTGGAATTGGAAACGGTCTTGTTCCAGGCATATATCTAATCTCAGTGAAGAATAACACCGCTAACTTTTCCAGAAGAGTCTTAAAAAAATAGCAGGAAAGAGAATCCCTCTTAAGAAGGCCGGGAGAATTTGCAATTAGAATCTCCCGGCTTTTTTATTTTGTAATATTCACAGAAGTCTGCCTGGTTGTATTTCAATAAAACCTGGTCTAAATGCACTCAATTATGTTCGCAAATTTTTAAGGTTCTATTTTTTTTATCTTCCTTTTTCCTTTTATTTCAATGAGTTACCGTTATTTTTGTTCGCATCTTTACCTGTCTAAATAAGATTTTCACCACTTTTTTTCCTTTTTTTCTTTATATTAGCAAATATATGGGAACCAATGCGGCTAAGAGGTTTAACATTTTTCAATACACCGATTACCGTTCTCTTCTGAACGACTACTACTCTTTTCAGAAAAAGGCGATGAAGTCGTTTTCTTTCCGCTTCTTTGCATCTAAATCCAGTGTTTCTCAAAGCATGTTCAAGGATATTATTGCCGGAAGGCGGCGCCTCAGTCTGACTGTCATGCAGAAGTACGCTTCTGCAATGAATTTAACGCCAAAGGAAACAGACTATTTTGGTGCTGTCATACAGTTTGTTAACAGTAAAACAAATGATGAAAAGAACCTTCATTTCAGCCGTATGCTGCGTTTACGGGGAAAATGCGAAGTAAAAATCCTTGATGAAAGCCGATATGAGTTTTTCCGAAACTGGTACCATAGCGCGATACGGGAATTAGTGACCCTGCCGGAATTCAAAGAAGATTATGACTGGATTGCAAAAAAATGCATCCCCTCCATTACTGCCCCGCAGGCCAGAAAGTCGATTGAAACAATGCTGCGGATGGGAATCTTATGTCGTGATCAGCAGGGAAAACTCCAACCCGCAGATCCGATGATCTCCTCTGAATATGAGATGAAATCCCTCATTTTACGGAACTTTCATACTGAAATGATTACACTTGCAAAGGGTGCAATTGAACGATTTGAGCCATCCCAGCGAGAGATCAGCTCACTTACCCTGGGTGTATCACAGAAATGTTATGTGCGCATAAAAGAACGAATCCGCTCGTTTAAAGAGGAATTGATGAATATGGTTATAGAAGATACCGACGTTTCTGAAACGGTTTGTCAATGTAATTTCCAGCTTTTTCCATTGACTAAAAATCCGGATGAAAGTGAGGGGGCGCAATGAAACTGATCCTTGCGCTGCAAAAGAGGAGATTTGGACTATTATTCCTGGTTAGCACCTGCTGTATTTCAGCCATGCTTTCATTTTTACAGTGCACCACAGGTGATAACATTGCCGGGACCGGTTCGCACGCCGGTAACGGCCGCATAACATGTGCCCTTTATAACGATGATGGCAGCTTTGCTTCAGATGCCGCGGTTATTCTTCGGCCGCACGACTATACTGCCAGTGCAGAAGATATGGCATTAGGGAAATCTTCTATCAACCGTATCAATACAAGAACCGATTCACGCGGCGTGTTTTCTATCGATTCAGTCGACCCGGGGACTTATTGTATCGAAGTCAACGATGGTTCAGGTCACGCGGTTCTTGTCAGATGCACCATCGAAGAGGGTGATTCCACACTGCATCTTCCATCAGACACACTTCGTCCTACCGGCACCATAACAGGATTCTTTCCTCCGTCAATGGATAACCAGGAAGACCTCTATATCCAGGTATACGGACTTGAGCGGATAGGTGTACACGATGAGTTGACGGAAGGATTTACTGTCTCTGATATTCCGGGCGGGACCTATACAATCCGGGCTTTTACTTCTTCTGATAATTTCAAACCTGTTGAGATTGACAGTGTCACCGTAAAATCAAGTAAAGTTACCAATATCGGCACAGTTGACTTATACCACCAAAGCAGCTGGGATCATTCCAGAAAGCTATTCTTGAACACGTCTGCTGATGGAGCCGGTGTAGCAGCTGATGTAGTGAATTTTCCAGTACTGATCCGCTTGCGGCAGGACAATTTCGATTTCAGCCAGGCAAAAGCGGACGGAGAAGACCTGAGATTTACAAAGTCAAACGGAGACCCGCTCCCCTGCGAGATTGAAGGGTGGAATTCAGTAACCCGGGAAGCAGAAATCTGGGTTAAAGTTGATACAGTGTATGGAAATAACAAGTCGCAATTTCTTGTAATGTACTGGGGTAATCCGGAAGCGCCCGGTGAATCTGATGGTGGCGCCGTGTTTGATACCGCAGATGCATTCCAGGGTGTGTGGCATCTCTCAGGTAAAGGAAAAGAGGTGGCATCAGACGCGACAATGAACCACTACCATGGAACACCGCAGGGAAACTCAGAAGATGCCCCTGTTGCAGGAGTCATAGGCGGTGCGCGGGCCTTTGATGGTAAAACATCTTACATAACAATGCCTAATACAGCACAGAGCAGTTTGAACTTCCCCGAGGACGCACACTATTCGATATCATCCTGGGTATTTGCCGAAAGAATCGATTCTCTGTACCGTGCTATCGCAGGCAAAGGTCACGAGCAGTACTATTTACAATTCAAGTGTATAAAAAATAAGCGGGCAACCTGGGAGTTTGTGGAATTTCAGAACCAGCTTGGGTGGGAATATACGGAGGACTCTGTTCCGCCGGCCCCCGGCGCCAAAGAATGGGTATACCTGACAGGTGTAAGATCTGGTACCAGTCAGCGTTTTTATATAAACGGAGAGTTGATGGTTGATACAGCGGCACTGATGCCCGGTGAATACGACAGGAACACAACTGACAATTTCACTATCGGAAGCCACGGCAGGTCTGTAAATCTCCCCTATCAACAGGGGTGGTCATTTTTCAACGGAAGCATAGATGAAGTGCGCGTATCAAGTACAGCAAGGAATGACGACTGGATCAGACTCTGTTATATGAATCAGAAGAATGATGATGTACTGGTGGAGTTCAGAGAGTGATCGGAATTAAGGTTAAAGAACATAGATGATTACTATACTTTTACAAATACAACATGGGAGGGCAGGTATCATGCGTAAAAAATCTCTTGTAGTTGCGGCCACTGTGCTGTTGACAACATTCTTCGTTACGGCACAGGAGAAGCTATACCCTAACGAATTTCCGCTCAGTGATGTTAAACTTCTGGACGGGCCATTCAAACACGCCATGGATCTTAACGTAAGCCATCTGCTCAAATACAATACCGACCGGCTTCTGTACTGCTATCGGGCCGATGCAGGACTGTCGACTAAAGGTGTGTCCAATTATTCCAACTGGGCCGGACTGGATGGGCATGTGGGGGGACATTACCTCTCTGCGCTGGCAATACATTATGCTTCTACAGGGGATGCACAATGCAAGCAGCGTATGGATTATATGATAGATGAACTTAAGAAGTGCCAGGACGCCAATGCAAAGGATGCTGATTTTGTCGGTTATGTAAGCGGCATACCAAACGGAAAGCCTCTGTGGCGGGAAATTAAGAAAGGGAATACCGGTAAGGTCTGGGACTACTGGGTACCCTGGTACAATATCCACAAGACCTATGCAGGACTCAGAGATGCCTGGGCTTATGGGGGCAGCGATGTGGCAAGGCAGATGTTTCTGAAGCTGTGTGACTGGGGAATCAATATCTGCTCAGGGTTGTCTGAAAATCAGATTCAAAGCATGCTGGGCAATGAGCATGGAGGAATCAATGAGGTTTACGCAGACGCATATCAAATGACAAATGATACAAAATACCTCAATATGGCAAAAAAACTTTCTCACAAGACAATACTTACCCCGTTGTCATCGGGAACAGACAATCTTGACAAGATGCACGCAAACACTCAGGTACCCAAAGCCGTAGGATTTCAGCGCATAGCAGAACTCGGCAACGACAATACACACTTCAAGGCTGCAAGCTTCTTCTGGGAGACTGTGACTGGAAAAAGAAGTCTGGCCTTCGGGGGAAACAGCTTAAGTGAGCATTTCCCCACAGCCGCAGCCTGTGTGGATTATACAACCACACGGGAGGGTCCGGAAACTTGTAACTCCCATAATATGCTCAAGCTTTCCGAAGGGCTGTTCCGGATGACAAATGATGCAAAATACGCTGACTACTATGAGCGTACGATGTTTAACCATATTCTTTCCTCCCAGCACCCCACACATGGAGGATACGTTTATTTCACCCCCGCACGCCCCCGTCATTACAGAGTGTATTCCGCTCCGGATAAGGCCATGTGGTGCTGTGTGGGAACCGGAATGGAAAACCACGGCAAATACAACCAGTTTATTTACACTCACAAGAGTGACTCTCTTTTTGTCAACCTATTCGTTGCGTCTGAACTTAACTGGAAAGAAAAAGGCGTAAAAGTAAAGCAGGAAACACGCATTCCCGATGAAGAGCGCACTGTACTTACAATAAGCGTTGATTCCCCAGTCAGGTTCCGGATGCTTATCCGCCACCCATCATGGGTACCCGCGGGTGCGATGAAGGTCGTTGTAGGGACCGAAACGATTACCTCGCAGTCACAGCCATCCTCCTATTTTGAAGTTGACAGAACATGGAACGGTGGCGAAGTAGTGACAGTGCAATTACCGATGCACACCACTTTAGAGCAGATGCCGAATGTTCCTTCATTTTTTGCCTTGATGCATGGTCCCATTCTTCTGGGAGCAAAAACAGAAACCAGCGATCTGAGCGGTTTAGTTGCCAATGAAGGCAGATGGGAGCACGTCGCCAATGGTAGTCTTTACCCACTGGATAAAGCGCCGGTTCTTCTTGGAAGCAATATAACCATCCCTGCAAAGCTTGAACGCACTAACAGTGAAGAGATGTCTTTTACCGGTAACAGTCTCTTTGGAAACTGGACAGGTGCTAAGCTTGTCTTACAGCCATTTTTCCGCATTCATGACTCCCGCTATATGATTTACTGGTCACTTAATGGAAGTGGCAATTTAGATGAAGAAGAGGCTCTTATACTCGACAAGCGTACAATAGATAAAGTCGCACCCGGCGAGCAGCAGCCAGAAGTCGACCACCAGATGCAATCTTTAAATTCTAAAACAGGTACACATCAGGACAAGTTTTACCGTGATGCAGGAGAATGCAGTGGTGGAAGCGGAGGTTTCTTCAGTTATGTCCTCAGCACAAATAAAGAAACTGACCTCTCTCTTCTGGTCCAGTACTGGGGGAACGAATCATGCACCCGCACATTTGATATTCTTATTGATGAAGCGAAACTTGTCACCGAGAATATTTCGGGCAAGTGGAACAAGAATGAATTTGTGCACCAGGAGTATTCCATACCAAACAGTATGATTACAGGTAAAGATGAGATAACCGTTAAATTCCAGGCTTCATCCGGTATGGTTGGGGGTGTTTACTATGTGCGCCTGTTGAGAAAAGATGCACCGGTTTTTGCATTTGAAGGGATACAGGAAAAAATCGGTTCCGGTTTTTCTGTACATAGACTCTCAGATGGTGCATTGAAGCTGTCATTTGGGAAAAAAGATCCCTCACGCAGAGTAGCGGTTTTTTCGTTGTCAGGGAAGAGAATCGCAGAGATGGCGGCTGTTTCTGAAAATCTGATTTTAAATCGAATTTCAGCTAAGACTCCCAAAGGGATTTACACAATTCAGATTAAATCCGGGAAACAGATAATCTCCAAAAAGATTCATCTGCTTTAGAAGAGGTTCAGCGTCGTGTTGTAGAGACGTCCGGCCGGACGTCTCTACAACCCTGCCCCCTTACGTTGAACTGTAGTTCAACACAAAAATAATCAGGCCCGAAAGAAAAACGCTAAACCACTCGTATACTCTTTATATTTAATATAAGAAACAGCGCTTTAATTATTTACAGTTAATGAAGCGCTTAAATAATTCTTACACCTATATTAAATACAAGGGTAAGTGCATAAACTACACCAATACCCTCATATTTAATACAGAAAAAGCGCTTAAATGACACTTAGACCCTTATATTAATAATAAGATGCACTTTATTCAACCTGTATTCCGTTAACAACTTATAGGAGGAGCAGTATGAGATTTTTCCGAAAAAAAGGGCTGTTAATACCAATCGCCTATACAACCTTTCTTTTTGTTCTTCTGGTTACAGCCACCTCCCAGGCTCAAATAGCCAAAGGAGCTAATAAGTTTCTGGGTAATATTACAACCGGTTTCCAGGTGCGTTCCGATTTTATTTCCATGTGGAACCAGATTACCGGTGAAAATGAGCACAAGTGGTCATCTGTAGAAGGCACACGTGACAGAATGAACTGGGGTAGCGGCGACCGCATTGCCAATTACGCCAAGGAACACAACATACCCTGGAAATTCCATACTCTTGTCTGGGGGAGTCAGTACCCGAAGTGGATGGATGGACTCTCCACATCAGAGCAGAGAGAAGAAATTATTGAATGGTTCGATGCTGCGGCCGCCCACTATCCAGATCTTCCGATGATAGATGTGGTCAATGAAGCGTATATGTCAGATCCTAACAACTGGAATGCCGGGAAACATGCTCCTATCCCCTACCGCGAGGCCCTGGGGGGTACCGGCTCTACCGGATTTGAGTGGATTGTGCAGTCTTTTAAAATGGCCCGGGAGCGTTGGCCTAACGCCATCCTCATCTATAACGACTACAACACACTTGAATGGGGTAACGAGATCAACTGGATCAAACAGATAATCCCCAAACTTGTGGCAGCAGGTGCACCGATTGATGCAGTTGGTTTCCAGGCTCACGGCTTAAAAGGTACTTCGGCAGCAACCCTTAAGTCACGTTTGAATGACATCTGGAACTCCATAAAGCTCCCGATGTATATCACAGAGTATGATATCGGTGAAACAAACGATCAGGCTCAGCTTGATAACTACAAGGCTCATATCACCGAGTTCTGGAATCATCCAAAGGTAGTTGGAATCACAGTCTGGGGTTATATCTATGGCTCCACATGGGTCAATGGCACCGGCCTGATCAAAGACGGGAAGGATCGTCCTGCAATGACCTGGCTGAGAAGCTATATAAAGGATAACCTCAATCCCCCCAACGATTACCCTGGTTTCAATGAAGGAACCGGATCATCAAGTTTCGCACTTTCAGTAAGCACAAGGGGAAGAGGTACCGTTACCCGCAGTCCTGAAGAAAACAGCTATGAGAAAGATACAAAAGTTACACTCACCGCCACGGCCTCAGAGGGCTGGGTTTTCAGCGGATGGAGCGGGGATGCCAGCGGTAAAGAAAGTCCTCTCTCTGTAACAATGGACAAGAGAAAATCAATAGTCGCCAATTTCACAACTGCAGACGGTAAAGAGGATCTGGTTTTAAACGGAAACTTCGCTGCCGGAGCAGATTCCTGGACCTTTAACTCCTGGGGCGGCCAGGGATCAGGCACTGTGGCAAACGGTGAATATCAGATCACAGTCAGTACTGCAGGTGACAACCACTACGACTTGCAGGTTGTTCAGCCGGGCATAACCCTGGAAAAAGGCAAGTCATATCGTCTGATGTTCGATGCTTCTGCATCTGCAAACCGGTCCATGGTTGTAAATGTAGGAATGCCGGAAAGTCCGTATACTACATTTCTGAGCGATATCCACACCGGGTCAACAGATGTCAACCTCACTACATCAAAACAGACTTTTACTCTTGATTTTACCATGACGGAAAACACATACGATAATTCCAGAGTTGAATTCAGCGTGGGATTGAGTAACCCGACAGTGAAAATCGATAACGTTTCGCTTTTTGAAATTCCGGCTATTGCTGTTTCTTTACCGGGCAGGAGTACAAAAGCTGATCGGATGATTGTCCGGCAGATTGGCAATTCTGTTAACGTCAGTTTTAATAACGTCCATAAAAGCAATTCGGTTCTTGATGTCTTCAATTTGAAGGGTAACGTTGTGCACTCAGCGGATTTCAAGACAAATACCAGTTTCAGTGCTGCAGGGCTACCCAAAGGTTATTACGTTGTGAAGGTAAGAAGTGAGAATTTAGTTCATAAGTCAGGGTTTGTTCTGAAATAGCCTAAACCTTATTTGCTTGTCTTTTAAAGCCGGGGATCAAAATCCCCGGCTTTTTTTATACAGACATTTCCTTCAGGAGTGTTCATCTCCGTTCGTGCGTGCCCGCCCCTACCGTATTATTTCCCGTGTCTTTAGTTTTTTTCCGGATATCTGAACTGAAACGGCACGACCAACTGGCAGAAGCGAAAATCAGGTAACTTCCATGGCGATTATGGTCAAATCATCATTGACAGGGGCTCCAGCGGTGAAAACATTGACATCATGCAAAATAACATCCAGTATTGCTTCAGGCGTATTCGCATCATGGCTCGATTCGATCAATTTGTAAAGCCGACTGAGTCCGTAGGCGGATTTTTGAGGATTAAATGCTTCTGTCAGTCCATCAGTGTAGACAATGTACCGTTCGCCTTTTTGCAAAGGAATGACAAGCTCGGAAACGGCTCCTTCAAATGTCTTGCGATTTGAAAAAACGCCGAGCGCAACACCGTCGGAACGGAGAGTCTCAACACTGTTATCCGGATTTATCCTTATCATTCTGGGGTGTCCTGCACGGGCATAAGTCATTGTAGAGCCGTCTGGACTGATGATCAGACAGGCAGCCGTGATAAATGACAAATCGTCAAGGTTGGCCTGCATGGAATCATTAACTGCGCACAGCAGCTGTTTTGCTGATGTCTGAAACCGTGCTTCAACACGGGATGCACTCCTGAGCAAAGCCATAAGCAGCGCGGCAGGGATTCCTTTACCGCATACATCTGCAATAAAAACAACCCAGTATCCCTCCTCATTTTTAAAGTAATCCAGATAGTCCCCCCCCACTTCGTAGGCAGGAGAGTAAAACCCTTTCAGATTGACACGCGGAATATCAGGTTTTTTATCAGGAGTAAGGCGCTGTTGAATGGATCTGGCGGCCTGCAGCTCCCCTTCCAGATGGGCTTTTTTATCGAGTTCCTGATAATATATGGCATTGCTCAGACACACCGCGGCCTGCGCAGCGAGTGTCAGGATAACGTTGTTTTCTTCCTGCAGAAGCCTTTCGATATTCCCGCCGGGAAAAAGAAGCAGTATGCCAATAGTACGGTTATCAGCCAGCAGGGGAATGATGACACAGCTGGAGATCTCTGTAAGATTGGTCCAGGGGACAGTTTCAGTAAATTGGGTCTTCCAGTCTGCAATAACTTTCAAAGTGGTAATTTTGGAGAGATTGAGCTGCGATATGGATTTCTCTATTGCATCTTTGAAAGTGGAATCTGCCAGAGCTCCAGTTGAATAAATACATGAGAACCAGTTGTCAGTATATTTCAGGATTGCAGCCGTCGATATCTGAAGTCTTGAAGTGAATGCATGGAGAATTGCCACACCCAGATCACAGATTCCAACATGTTGCGCCATTTCGTATGAAGCGGTTGTTAGAAAATTAAGCTGATCGATTCTTCGTTCAAGTTTCTTATTAGCCGATTGGAGTTCTTTAGTCCTCTCACGGACACGATCCTCAAGCTTGTCTTTTATTCTTTGCAATTCATTTTCATACTGCTTCACCTGGGTTATGTCGCGGGAGATACCAAAGGTTCCGGTTATGATTCCATCTTTATTGCGAATAGGCAGTTTTGAGGTAAATACCCATCTCTCAGGCATGCCTGGAGCGGTTTCGCGTTCAATTATGCCAAGTAACGGTTCGCCTGTGGCAATGATGCGTTTTTCGTCCTCAAATGCTATCTGGGCATGCTCAATCGGGAAATAATCAAAGTCGCTTTTACCGATTGCTTCTTCCGGGGAATCAATAAAATTGAGTGCCTTATGACCTCTGCTGACCAGAAGATACTTACTATCGAGGTCTTTGAAATATATGGAGTCATGACTGTAATCAAGCAGGATATGAAACCAGTCACGTTCCCTCTCAAGGCTTCTGATGAGAGCTTCAAGTTCCGCTTTTCGTGCGGCCCCACACATGGGTTGAGTATTATCATTTGGTGAAGAGTCGGATGTATTATGATTTGATTGTTGATTGCTGTTCATAGGTACTCTGGTTACAGAAAAATATTATCGGATTCAGGAGACATGCTTTCTATAAATATAATAAACAAAAACAGATTTTTCTTTAACATACTCTTTTAAGGTAATACAATAAATTCACCAAATTATAACAGGAAACCACAAAATTTACCACTAATTTCTCAGTATAAGGTAAATTCTCAGAATCATATAAAACATCGTTAACAGTACTCTTTTGCTGCGTTTCCGTATCAGTAAGTGTTTGGATTAACTGAATTTCGGTATTGTTTAAATCGTAATTTCATCAAAAACCTTAGTAATTTTGATTATATTTAATGACAGGTCAGGATTTACTGGTATCAACGTGTTAACATTGACACACCAATCATACAGATGACCTGTTTTGTCCGTTAATATTTTCAGTACGGGGGCCAACAAAGCTATGACACGTTCAAAAGTTCTCTATCCGATTCTTCTTACTGTCCTGGCGGTTTCATTTTCACAGGCTCAAGTTGACTCGAATTTTCACTGCTATTTACTTTTTGGACAATCGAATATGGCAGGCGGTGGAGCTGTAAGCACTGCTGCTGTGAATTGTGATACGACTTCACGAATTAAAGTTCTTGCATTCTGTGATTGTAATGGCTCCAGTCAAAACTGCAATCGTCCCCTGAACAGAACCCGCGATAAATGGTATACATCCTTCCCGCCGATCCATATTTGCAGTGAAGGAATCAGCCCCGGAGACTGGTTCGCTAAAACCTTGATAGATTCAGTCAGATCCGATATTAAAATCGGACTCATTCCATGTGCATTGTCGGGGCAGGCTCTTAATGTATTTCTAAAAGGGCGCAGCAATTTTAATATTCCAACATGGGCACACCCTACCCTGGGCAACAGCAGTCCATACACCTGGATGTATAACCGGTGTAAAATAGCACAACAGACCGGAGTAATCAAAGGTATCCTTTTACATCAGGGTGAAAGCGGTGCCGGTGATGGCGCGGACTGGGTCAAAATGGCTAAAGGGATTTTCGACACACTGAAAAAAGACCTGAACCTTGACATAAACACTCCTGTTATTGTCGGTGAATTAAGACAGGATGTCACTGTATCGCCTGCACCCAGCGGGGGGAATGCCGGCTTTAACGCGAATCTTAAAAAGTTAGCAAATGAATATCCCAGCTGTGCAGTGGCATCATCAGCCGGGTTGCTTGGAAATGGCAAGGATGTGTGGCACTTTACCCCTGATGGTATGACTGAACTGGGTAAACGTTACGCAAAGGCATTTCTTTCTTTAGCAAGTCCGGATTACGTCCCACGCCAGGGAACAGTCAGTGTTGCCACACCCAAAACACCTAAAACCGTTCCGGTAGCAACTGTCAAATCCTGGAAAGATGAAGCCAGAATTTTCACGCTTGATGGAAAAGTTGTACCGTCATTTCAATTTTCAGGGAAAACAGCTTTGAGTGGTGTTCGACCTGGAAACATGTATCTGGTGACACGGAACAACAATACCGGTGTAAAACTCATGGTAGTTCCATAATCCTGAAAACCACCGGTTTCTCAGGATTACCCCTTACATGGCCTCGCCTCGATACAATCGGGCAAGCCGGTTCAAGACCGGCCTGATAATCTCTTAATTCTGATACTTGCCAGCAGTCCTCTCCACATTCGTCCCCTGATCAGCCGGTAGTTGCTTTTTCCAGCTGTACGGGGGCGGTGGCTGACATTGATTTCACAAATGTGGAATCCGGCTTTACGGATAATCATCGGATGAAAGAAAAATTCACACCCCGACAATTTACCCTGATAGGGATGAATAATCTCCACACAACTGCGGCGCATACTGCGGAAAGTGCATCCGGAATCGGAAATGGAATCCCCGGTAATCAGGTTCCGGAAGCTGTTTGCTATTACAGAACATCCTTTTCTTACCAGACCGTCGTGACGCCGGTGACGAACGCCGCATACCATATCATACAAACCCATTCTCTCCAGTAAAAGAGGTATCTCCTTTGGATCAAACTGACCATCGGCATCCATCGAGACTATTATCTCCCCCACTGCAGCTTTAAAGCCATCCATCAAGGTATCTGATTGCCCGACACAGTTATCGTGCCGGATCAGCCTGATAGTGGGCCAGGTGCTTTTTCCGGTTTCAGATCTGTTATTGACTTCCGATACAATGGTCTGTACAATAGCTACGCTGTCATCATCTGATGCATCATCTACAACGATAATCTCAGCATTTACCTTCAAGTTATACTTAATGACATCGATTATTTCCACAAGGAGAGCAGCGATACAGCCAGACTCGTTGCGGACCGGAAGCACTATGGAAACTGATGTTTTATTGCCCATTTATCATGTCCTGCTCACTGGGCGACTGTGTCCCGCCATGCCGTATATCGATTTCTTACCACCTGGTAAGACATTTTCTGTTCCCGCTCAGCAGTAACGATTCCACATCCGTTAAATCCTTTCGGGGTGCCCGGGGGGCGCTTTTTATTCATGACCGCCATATAATCATTGAATGCCCACACAACCATACCATTAACATACGCATTTCTGCTCCTGATCGAATCCATGTGGGCTGCTATGAAAAGAGCCTGATGATCCTCGCTTATGTCCTTTTCGAGCATGCTTTTAACCGGTCCGGCAAGTTTTGCTTCAGCGTTGCGCAAACCAAGCTGGGCCTGAGCACCCAGTTCCGACACGATCACCGGCTTATCGGGCCACTCCTGATTTATTTTGTCAAGCATTGGAGGCAGCATGTCAAGTGAGGCCAGTTCCCAGCCGAAGTACTCGTTAACGGCTATGAGATCCAGCGATTCGAAAGCCTTGTCCCAGATATAATAGTAACTGCAGAAAGTAACAAGCCGCGACGGATCGGCCTGCTTTACAGCCGATGCCACGGTACCGACAAAATCGGCTACGGCAGTTTTATAGCTCTTGAACTGATTACCTATAGACCAGACAGCCAGTGAAGTGTAATTACCATGTACCGCTGTCAACTCCTGCATATACGATTTGCCGTATTCCCGTCCAGATTTACTCCCAAGAAAAACCGGATCTGTTTTCCATGCCGGAATTTCATCCATGACAAGAATTCCCATACTGTCGCAGAGTTCATAGATATCACGATGCTGGGGGAAATGGGCAATACGCAGGAAATTCACACCCATTGACTTAAGATCAGAAAGATCCTTCAACCGCTCTTCCCTGGTGGGCGGTGTACCGTCAAGGCGAAGAATATCATGTCTGGCCATACCGCGCAGGTAATAGGGCTTACCATTAAGAATTAATCGCGTTTTTCTGGTGGCAAGCTGGCAAAATCCGCGAAGAGCCGAGGTCACCTCCCCTTTTTCACCGCCAAACCATGGGGTAAACCGCAACTGATATCGAAAAGGATCTTCCGGGGTCCAGGCATGAATTCCCCCGATACGAACAAGAGTATCATTACCTGTAAAAGTAAAGACTGCTGTGATAGATCTCCCATCCTGCGGGGAAATCACAACTGAAACGCTGTCCCATCGGGTGCTCTCAGAAGGAGTAAGTGAGCAGTGAAGATCAAAGGTATCATCTGCATGGTGATATGTCCGGATCTGCATCCCGTCAATACGCTGCTTCTCCCTGACAACCAGCGAGACTTCACGGCCGATACCTCCGTATATCCACCATCCCCTTGCGGCAGGATCAGGAATCTGTGCGGGCAGCAATCTGCTGTCAACACGAACTGCAATGCGAAGAACTTTGTCTTCCTGTATGAAGGAATCCAGGTCAACGCTGAATGGAAGGTAAGCATATTTACAGCCCCCCGCGGGAATTCCATTCACAAATACCTCAGCCCGCAGACAAACCCCTTCAAAGGAAAGCGAAACATTCTTTCCTTTAAAATTATCAAAGACATCTATTTCACGGAAATACCACCCGTACCCGCTTGACGGTTGAACACCGGGATTATCTGAAGGGAAAACATGAGGGAGCGTTACTGTTACATAGGAATCGAGGTTGGTCTTTCTGGCATACATGGTGGAGTTGTCGTTCCCTGTGAATTTGAATTTCCACCCGGTGTCAAGGACCATCACTGTCCTGTCGGTCTCATCAAGCCAGGAACATGAGCTGTACCCTGTTGCACAGGAGGTAAATGGAATAACGGCAGTCATTATTAATAAAGAAAGTACAGTAATCCTGAAGAGACAGAGACGAGTCTGGTTCTGTGATTGGAACTTTTTCAAGCAGTTCAGAACACTAATTGACATAACTGATTGCT
>Ga0123335_1000890_pt1 | contig 50089 bp, 37 predicted proteins | sample BiotimSIPDNA_2_FD_89707 | JGI IMG/M metagenome (GOLD analysis project Ga0123335, IMG submission 89707) | Anaerobic biogas reactor microbial communites from Washington, USA - Biogas_R2 time_0 SIP DNA | ecosystem: Engineered > Bioreactor > Anaerobic > Unclassified | place: Washington, USA...
AGTGCGGTTAAAAGGGCGAATAACTGCGTTGCCCCGCCAGTCCCGCTCAATCGACGTACTTTAGTACGTCTCAATCGCAGTACTGACAGGGCGCCTTGTTCTTCACCCTTTTTGCTCGCTCTGCATACGCTGCTAACTGCGTTGCCAGCGGGCTGACAGAGGCGTCGGCCCCTACAGTGCCTGGTGTACTATATTCCTCAAGGTTCCAACTTTCTGCTTTCTACTTTCCCCTTTCTCCCCCGACCCCTGACCCCTAGCCCCTGACCCCTAAAACCGCGCGCCAGCGTGGGTTACACTTCACTCCTCACCCCTCCCGCCTCACTATTTCCAACCTTACACTTTCTGCTTTCCAATTTCCGGCCCCTGACCAACCAGTCGCTGCTGTTGGAGGCTGCGCAGAATAATGTTACAATAACAACACAAGCAAACCAGAAGGGAGAAATGCTATGGCAAACATTAAGCCCATATCTGATTTAAAGAATTATGATGAAGTGTTACGGGATATAGAGGTCGGCTCACCGGTATTTCTAACTAAAGACGGCCGCGGTCGTTATGTGGTTATGGAAATACAGGAGTACGAAAAAATACAGGCAACATTAAAATTGCTCTCAGAACTGGCCAGAGGTGAAAAAGCTGGGCGGGAAAGAGGATGGTTAAGTATAGATGAACTGGAATCATCCCTGGGTATAAAAAATGGCCAGCCTTAAAATATCTCCTAAGGCACAAGAAGATATGATGGAGATAAAAAAATATATCACTGAGGAACTGTCTAGTCCAAAAACAGCTACAAGGGTATTGACCAGAATAACCAGTCGGCTAAGGGAACTTATCAAATTCCCTTTGTTGGGAATGAGGCTTTCTTCAATCATTGATATAGAAACAGATTATCGTTTCCTTGTCTGTGGACAATACATTGCATTTTACCGTTTAGAAGATGACACGATTTATGTGGAAAGGGTGCTTCATGGCAGAAGGGATTCAATGAGGATTTTGTTCGGGGATATTGTAGTGGAAGAAGATGACATATAATGTAGTCTGGTTTTAGAAGCGGGGGCACCGCACAGGCGGTGTTTTTTTGATCTTATGTAAGGTGACGGAGGAGACGTTTCACCTGTCTCCTTTTCCTTGGCTGCTCGGTCCGCCACAGGGACGGGCCCTTCGTCTCCCCTTCGGCTCCGCTTCGCTCCGGACAAAGGTTCAGTCCCCAAGGCTCCTGTTTCCTGACCCCTGACCCCTGACCCCTGACCCCTGGCTCCTAAAACCGTGCGCCAGGGCGGGTTATGCCTCCCGCCTCACTTTTTTCCAACTTTCCACTTTCTCCTTTCCCCTAACCAACTATCCAACTACCCAACTGTCCAACTGGCCGGTGACAAAACTACCTTAATGGTGCTGTTTACAGCACACTGTAGTCCCCGGAGGGGGGGACCGTCCCCGTGTCATTCCTCTAACCCCTGACCCCTGACCCCTAGCCCCTAGCCCCCGGCTCCTAAAACCGTGCGCCAGGGCGGGTTATGCCTCCCGCCTCACTCCTCCCGCCTCACTTTTTCCCCCTTTCCACTTTCCGACTTTCCCCTTTCCACTTTTTTAACGCTTTGTAAAACTGCTGTCCATGTTATAATGATTTTGTAATATGCAGAAAGCTGCATTTCATAAATATATAGAAGAAGAGGTGATTAGATTGAACAATGACCCTATGGAGAAGAACAAATTGGGCGGGTGTTTACCTAGCCGTAATGATGTAAAGGGAGAATACCCCGGGATCACACGCGAAAGCGGTGCCCCGGTTATTAACAATCAGGATACTATGACAGCTGGCCCAAGGGGGCCCCAGGTGCTGCAGGATGCCTGGCTCCTGGAGAAGCATGGCCATTTCAACCGGGAGGTTATACCGGAACGGCGTATGCATGCCAAGGGATCCGGAGCTTTCGGTGAATTCACTGTGACTCATGATATCAGCAAATATTCTAAGGCCAGGGTTTTTTCTGAGATAGGTAAAAAGACCAGAGTCTTCATGCGCTTTTCCACTGTTGCCGGGGAGCGGGGAGCAGCTGATGCGGAGCGGGATATCCGTGGTTTTGCTGTGAAGTTTTACACTGAGGAAGGCAACTGGGATCTGGTGGGGAATAACACTCCGGTGTTCTTTTTCCGGGATCCTAAAAAGTTCATCGATTTAAATCATGCTGTTAAGCGTGATCCCCGGACCAATATGCGCAGCCCCAACACTAACTGGGATTTCTGGACTTCCCTTCCGGAGGCGTTGCTGCAGGTGACCATTACTATGAGTGACCGCGGCATTCCTTCTTCCTATCGCTATATGCATGGTTTTTCCAGCCATGCTTACAGTCTGATAAACGCTGATAATGAGCGGGTGTGGGTGAAATTCCATTTTCGCAGTCAGCAGGGCATCCAGAACCTTACGGACCAGGAGGCTGGAATGGTAGTAGGGAGCGACCGTGAAAGTCATCAAAGGGATCTTTACACTGCCATTGAAAAGGGAATGGCTCCGAAATGGACCTTGTTCATCCAGGTGATGACGGAGGAACAGGCGAAAAATATGCCTTATAATCCCTTTGATCTGACTAAAATGTGGTTTAAAAAGGATTTTCCTCTGATTGAGGTGGGGGAAATCGTCCTGAATAAAAATCCGGAGAATTATTTTGCTGATGTCGAACAATCGGCTTTCAACCCGGCCAATAATGTGCCGGGGATCGGTTATTCTCCTGACCGTATGCTCCAGACCCGGTTGTTTTCTTATGGGGATGCCCAGCGTTACCGCTTGAGTGTCAACCACCATATGATTCCGGTCAACAGTCCTCTGGGTGTTAAGAATCCTCATAGCTATCATCGTGACGGCCTGATGAGGGTTGATGGGAACATGGGCAGCGAACTCCACTATGAGCCTAACAGCTATGGCAACTGGACTGACCATCCTGACACTGCTGAACCGGTCCAGGAGGGCGGCGATGTTTATCAGTATGATTTCCGGGAGGATGACCATGATTATTTCACCCAGCCGGGAATGCTTTTCCGGGCAATGACACCGGAACAGCAGCTGGTGCTTTGCGAGAATACCGCCAGGAACATGGGGGATTCGACATTACAGATCAAGCATCGGCATATCAACCATTGTTATATGGCCGATCCCGACTACGGCCGGGGTGTGGCTGCTGCACTGGGGATTTCCCTTGATGAGGTGGATCTTACCCCGATGAAATCTGACAGCCGGGCTGCCTGGGAACAGGATAATGCCCGGGGTTCCGGCCTGAATGAGCCGACAGACCCTGCGGATCCTGCCAGTGCTGCGGATCTGACTGCCTGCGGCCGTGACACCAATGTGGAAGACCCGGCCAGTTTGTATGATTGGCAGAAGGACCCTCAGTTATTATAATCACAACCGAATGAATCATAAAAACCAAAGTGCTGCAGTTTTGGGCTGCAGCACTTTGTTATGGTTTAGAGGGAGCATTTTGCGATATTATAAGGGGTATTTTTTTAATTCGGTTTTCAATACTTTGGCAACACCATTTCGGGGCAGATAATCGATGAAGATCACATCTTTGACCACCTTGAATCGGGCTAGATTCTGGCGGCATAGTTCAATAACATCTTCTTCGGTCAATTCGGCGCCGGGCATTTTGGCAACAAAGGCTCTCGGTACTTCGCCCCATTTATCATCGGGAATACCAATAACCGCTACTTCTGCAACGGCCGGATGCTGGGCGATTACATGTTCTATTTCTGCCGGGTAGACATTTTCCCCGCCGCTTACAATCATATCTTTTAAGCGGTCGACTACGTATATAAATCCGTCTTCATCAACTTTACCCATGTCTCCTGAATGATACCAGCCGTCTATAATGGCCTGGGCGGTAGCCTCCGGATTATTCCAGTAACCTTTGAAGACCTGGGGGCCGTTGATGCAAATTTCACCGATTTCTCCGGGGGGCAGTTGGGCACCGGTATCAGGATCGACGATTTTTACCCCGCCGTGGTAGACCATTTTCCCGACTGATTCATGTTTTTCCATGCCCATTTCATGAGTCCAGAAGGTAACAGCACCGCCGTATTCGGTAATGCCGAAGACGTTTTCTACTTCAATATTTTTTTCTTTGTAGGCTCTGATCAGTGATCCGGGGACCATGGAACCGCCGCATACAATGTGATCCAGTGAAGACAGATCCATTTTATCCATATCAGGAACATTCAGCATAAATGTAAGCATGAGGGGGACAGTCATCATAAAATTGATCTTATGTTCTTCGACTGCCTTCCAGGCATTTACAGGATTGAACTCGGAGAGAAAAACTGAAGTACAGCCATTAACTACATTGGTAAACATCGGTGCTAAACCGCCGATGTGAAAAAGCGGGGCAATGGAAAGGAAGCGATAATGGGGATTCCATCTTAATGAAGAATTATGTCCATCGGTGACAAAAAGCATGTTGTTATGGGTCATCATAGCCCCTTTGGGCTTCCCGGTAGTACCGGAAGTATACATTATAATAGCGGTATCATCATCACATGAAGTTGGCCGGGGTTCAATTGTCGGGCGGCCTTGCATAGCATCAGTGTAATTGACATCAATGTCGGATTTGCCGGCAACAATGTATTTTCGCACCAGGATTTCCGATCGTATCTGGTTGACGGTTGCGGCAAATTCTTCATCATAAAGCAGGACTGATGCTCCGCAGTCTTTTAGTATATAAGTTAATTCTGCCGCTTGTAAGCGCCAATTCAGCGGGACCGTTATGCCGTCAGCTTTGGCGGCGGCAAACATGGCTGAAACGGTATGCTCGTTATTGCGGCATAGTATTGCTAAACGATCGCCGGGGAAGAAAGAATTTTCTTTTAGAAAATGAGTTAATTGATTGATCCTATCATTAGCTTCTTTATAGGTGAGATGGTAACCATTGCCGATAAATGCTTCCATCCCTGGTGATATATACGCGCGGTTCGCCATCAATTTACCTATGTTTACGCCCATAAATAACTCCTCCTTCAATTAATCGGGATTCTTTCTTTTATACTTTTACAACTTCTGCTAAAGCAATATCCTGGTAGGTATGGAACAACTCGTGGCAGTATTTGTCCCAGCGCATGCTCATGCGGATCGTTTCTTCATTGTTTTGCAATAAATCAGGATAAGCTGCTATTTCTTCCAGTTCTGCGGCCAGTTTTTCTACTACAGCGGCATCGCCTCCGGCCAGAATATTTCTTACCAAGTCACCGGGATTATACCAGGCGGAAGCTTTTTGTATATCACGATGAATTTGCATTAGCAGGACATTTCTTGGGCCTTCCCAGAGTTCATTTACGGCTGAATCGCGATACAATCTGGGTAACACGGAGAAATCCTCCATGATTCCGTGGCCGCCGAAAAGGGACATGGCAGTACGTATAACATCGGTAGAATCATAGGAGGCCGTTATCTTTTGCAGCATGATCAATTCCCGTATGTTAAAAGCTTCCTTCTTCTCCTCCAGGGTTTGCTGTTCGCGGTTGGCATTGCCCAGACCGCCCTGGGCGATTACACTTTTATAGAGCTTGAAAGCTCCGGCAGTTGTGCGGCGGGCATATTTCTGAATATCATTCAACTGCCCTGTGACCAGAGGGAAATTGCCTATTTTCATGCCAAATGCATCACGAAACTGCACATATCTTGTCGCTTCTCGGACCGCTCTGGTCATAAAAGCGGCAGCAGACAAGCCGACAGTTAAACGGGAATAGGATAGGACGATGCCTACTACATTGGCCACACCTTTGTCCAAGGGGCCCACCTCGTAGGCGATGGCTCCATTATAGGTTAATTCTGCGGTAGTCAATTCACTGGTGCCCATTTTCCATTTGATCCGATCGATGGTATAACCATTGCGTATTTCTTTTTCTTTGTGGCCGGGCAGCCAGGAGGGAACTACAAATAAGGCTACTTTATCCGAACCCTGGGGCTTGGCAGTAACCATTGAATAATCTGCATGGGTGGCAGAACAGAAAAATTTTGTGCCATAGAGTTTCCAGGTGCCGTCTTCTTTTACTGCTTCCAATAAATTAGCGGGGATATCAGAGCCGCCCTGGATTTCTGATATATACTGAGCACCGATGGCAAAATCCCCATCGATGCCTTCCTGGCAATGCTCCAGTATACGCTGCAGATCCGGATGATCATTATCAGCATACCGTTCCAGAATTGTTACCATGCCTTCTGTACAGGTGATGGGACAGGCTACACAAGCTTCGCCGTTCTGATAGATCAAATACATTTTTAACAGCTTTAACCAGGGTGAGGTGTTTTTGGAGAATAAAGCTTCGGAAAAGATTTCTTTTTCCATTATTTCGGTTTCATGTGGACGTACAATACGGTCAATACGGTTTAAATGCCCATCATAATGCATCATATAAGGGCGTTTCTCCGGATAAGCTATGGATTCAGCCATCTTATTCCAGCGATATGATACCTGTGTTGATAATTGGCGTGCTTCTTCGTCAATTTTCTGCCAGTCTTCGCCGACAAAATGCTGGACTATCTTTTGAATAAAGGGATCATCGGCATAAAAATCGACCTGATTGCGCCAGTCTAAATAATCTTTAAAATTATAAGGGTTAAACCTATCGGGATAAGACAAAAATAACACCTCCTGAAATAGTTTGATAATGCAATTGGATTAAAAAACACTTCACCTCCCCATCATGAAAACTGTTTTCTGCTTAATTGCTTAACAGGGTGTAATAAATATAACGGATTGTTAATTTTAATATATGACAATGAAAATTAAATGTCAAAGGAATATTGAATGTATATGCAGGGAAAAAGTGATCATTTACAATCCCGCCAGTAATGTTTCCCCAGGGGAAAGGGTATTTATATTGTTATAAATATTTCTTTTCGTTAATTTAATGGCTATACTTAATATATTGAGGTTGAGAGGAAGCTAAAAGGTGAATTACAAAGAAATCGGATATCGGATCCAAATTGCCCGCGAAGAAGCCGGCTATAATCAGAAGGAATTGTCGGAAATACTGGGTATTTCCCAGGCGGCTTTATCTAATTATGAAAAAGGCAAACGCCGGGTATATTATCCGCAATTGCAAAAAATAGCAGATATCCTGGGCCGGCCTCTGGAGTATTTTATGCAGCCTATCGAATGGGAAGGCCCGGGGGTGAATTTTAATAATCATGATGAATTTGGCGAGATCCTGCAGGTATTGATCGAAATGAAGGATTTGCCCCGGGAGGAACGCAAAACTGTTATTGATTATATCAAATGGCTAAAATCCAACAAAAGGGGAGAAAAAGATGATCAGTTTTAAAATGTCCGAGGAACAAAGGGGATATATTCATTCAGTCCGGCAGCTGGCCCAGCAGGAAATAGCGCCTCTGGCTCTGCAAATGGATGAAGACAGCGAGAATTTTAATTGGCATTATATTAATATACTGGCCAGAGAAAACTTGATCGCTCCTATTATACCGGTGGAATTTGGCGGGCGGGGCCTGGATTATCTGACTATTGCCATGATCGTCGAGGAAATAGCCGCCGCCTGTGCCGGTCTGGCGGCAGCTACTGTGGGAACCATGCACGCTGTTTTGCCCCTTCTTATCGGCGGCACGGCAGAACAAAAACAGGAGTTTTTACCCGGGCTCACAAGTCAGAAACCGGCACTGGCTTCCTTTGCCCTTACCGAGCCCCAGGGCGGTTCAGATATTGAAAGCAACCATACAATAGCTACCTACATGGGTGACAGGATAATACTCAACGGATTAAAAGATTATGTGATTAATGGGGCAGTGGCTCAATTTGTAACGGTTTGCGCCAAAAGCAACACGACGGGGAAAAGGGCTTTCCAATTTTTCATTGTTCCGGCCAATAAGATCAAGGTCAATATGATCCGTAATACAATGGGCATCAGGTATGTAAATACCGCTCAACTTGCTATGGAAAATGTTGCCCTTGAAAACCGATACGCACTGGGGCAGCGGGACAGCGGATATTTATTGCTGACACAAACACTGGACATCGGCCGCACTTTGATCGCTGCCATTGAAGTCGGCATAGCCCGGGCAGCATTTCAGCTGGTCCTGGATTATTCCCGTGATCGGGAACAATTTGGCCGGCCGATATTCTCCAATCAGGGCATCTCTTTTCCCCTGGCGTCAATGGCGACTTCTATTGAGGCAGCCAGGCTGATGGTCTGGAGGGCTTGCGATTTGATCGATAAGGAAGAGGATTTTACCCAGGCCTCCTCGATGGCGAAAATGTATGCCAGTGAAGTTGCCCAGAACGTTACAACAGGAGCAATTGACATCATCGGGGCAGCGGCTTATGATACAGGACATATTGCCAATGTCTATTTCCGCGATGCAAAAGTCTGCGGTATCGTGGGCGGCACCAACAATATTCAAAAAATGATAATCTCCTCACTGCTATAAACCCTTCGCGAGTTTTAACCAAACAAAGGGATTGTCCCCCCAGGTCGACAGAGGCGTCGCCCCCTACAACGTCAATGTGACAGCAGGAGCATATCCTTGTGTCCCGCCTCACCTTTTCCAACTTTCCACTTTCAACTTTCCCCTTTCCGGCCCCTGACCCCTAACCCCTGGCCCCTATAACCGCGCGTCAGCGCGGAATCGCCTCACACCTCCCCCCTCCCGCCTTACTTTTCCGACTTTCTGCTTTCCCCTTTCCACTTTCCGGCCCCCGGCCCCTAACCCCTGGCCCCTTAAACCGCGCGCAGCGCGGGATCGCCTCCCTCCTCACTATTTTCCGACTTTCTGCTTTCTACTTTCCTCTACCCAACTAACCAACTAACCAACTAACCAACAAACCAACTAACCAACTAGCTCCGCCTCCATTTTTACGTCAGTTTTTTTGGACAAACGTCCCTTATTCTGTTACATTTCTTGATAAGAGACTGTATATGATGAAATTGAGTAAAAGCAAACGAATTAAGTGCTTTATCAGCAGTTATTGGGGGAGTTAAAAATATGCGCAGTGTTTTACAGGGCTGGCAGCGGTTTTTAGTGGTGATCGGCCTGTTTGCCGGTATATTATGGTCTTTTTATTCGCTGCGGTTTACCCGTTGGTGGCATTCTAAAGGCTGGGCAGAAAGACGACGCCAGGAGCTCTGGGGTGAAAAAGCCCATCATTTCCGGGTGACCGCGGTGGAATTGGGGGGACTTTTGATCAAACTGGGGCAGTTTTTCAGCACCCGGGTGGATATTTTCCCTTCCGCTGTTATTCGGGAATTGGAAAATTTGCAGGATGAAGTCAAAGAGGTGCCTTTTCCCGCTATAAAGGAGGCTGTCCAGGCGGAATTTGGCCGTCCCCTGGAAGAAATATTTGCCCATTTCGATGAGAAAGCTATTGCGGCAGCATCTCTGGGGCAGGTCCACCGGGCAGTTTTACCCGACGGGGAGGAGCTGGCGGTCAAAATTCTGCGCCCGGGGATAGAAAGACTGGTTAGAATCGATCTCAGTGCGGTGCAACAGGTAATCAATCTGGTCCTTCGTTTTACCGACTGGGGTGACTGGATGGATTTAAAGCTCATATTTGAGGAATTCACGGAGGCGGTTTACGAAGAACTGGATTATTTGCAGGAAGGCCGCAATGCTGAAAGGATCGCTATTAACAGCCGGGCTTTTGAGCAGCTTTTGATCCCTAAAATCCACTGGGAATATACTACCAGACGGGTCCTGACCATGGAGCATATGCCGGGTATAAAAATCAGTAATTATGATCAACTGGACCAGGCCGGAATCGATAAGGAGAAGGTAGCCCAGCTATTGATCAAAATCTACTGTCAGCAGATTTTTGTTGACGGCTTTTTTCACGCTGATCCCCATCCCGGTAATTTGTTTGTTACGGAAAAGGGCGAGATAGCCATGATCGACTTCGGCATGACCGGATCCATTAGTGATGAATTGCGCCTGCAGCTTACGGAGTTGGCGGCAGCTGCTGTTAAGCGGGATCATCTGGAAGTGGTGCACTGGCTTAAGAAAATGGGTTTTCTGGATGAAGGAGCCGAAGACGAACTGTTGGCCCGGGCCATAGGTGTGATTTTGGAGGGGATAATTGGCTCCGGACTCTCCCTTCCGGATAATGAGGTAATGGATTTTCTGGCCGATCTGGAAGTGCTTTTTTATGAGCATCCTTTTCATATTCCCGGTAATTATACATTTCTGGGCAAAGCGGCGGGAACTCTATACGGCCTGTGTATAGGACTGTACCCCACTATCAATTTTCTGGATGAGATCAAACCCTACCTGGAAATATTTATCGGCGGCAAAAAAGGGATATTTGACCGGATAAAAGAAGAAGCAACGGAGTATATAAATGGGTTTTTGCAGCTGCCGCTGCAGAGCACCCGGGTCCTGCGCCGCCTGGAGGAAGGGCGCCTGATGGTGAAAGTGGACATGAAACCTCTCCTGGAAGCCCAATGGCAGACCCGGAGAGCTTTAAACAGCATCAGTCTGGTCCTGCTTCTGGGGGTGGTCCTGTTTACATCGGCTTACCTGCTGGTAAACGGATTGACATTATACGGGCAGATTGGTCTGGGGATAAGTTTCATCATTTTTATCTATTACCTGCGCAGTATTAAAAGAAATGATCCGGATCCCCGGGCGCGCCATCCCCGCTTTATCCCCCGGGGTAACAAAAACAGGTGATGTTGTCAGGAAGGCAGTGGAAGGATAATGGGCCAAAACGGCGGAACATTTATAAAGACCCGCGGAAAGAGATGGTGAGATGACCCCTTATATAATGATAACAGGTTATTCCAACTCGGGAAAAACCTTTGTCACCAGTAAATTGATCGAACTCCTTACCGGGAAGGGCTGCCGGGTGGCAACTATAAAACATGCCCACCATGGCTATGAAGTGGACACCCCGGGAAAGGATTCCTGGAATTTTTTCAATAATGGTGCCCAGGAAGTGGTGGTATCAGGCCCTCAGTCTTATTCTGTCCATCGCCGGGTGGAAGAAGAACTGGGACTGGAGGAACTCCTTCAGGTTATCACTGATGCTGATATTATCCTGGTGGAAGGTTTTAAAAGCCATCCCGGCCCCAAAATACAGGTATATCGGGAGGGTCATTCATCTGGGCAGCTTCCTTTGACCCCGGAGACTCTGGCTATTGTGTCTGATCTCGAAACAGAAGGCGGGGTCCCAATTTTCGGTTTCGAAGAACTGGAGGAACTGGCAGAATTGATCCAAGCCAGATATATTGAACCCTGATTATTGTTCCAGGAACACGATCAATGTTCGCTTTTCTCAGAATACACGGAGGGACTGTGCGCAGGAACAAGGGAGTGTAACCTATGTCCTGAACCATTTGTAGACCTGTGCCCTAACTGAACCGATTGCCCGGCCATTCTTCTCCCGCCCCAGCCCCCCAGCCTCCGGCCCCTTTCCACTTTCCACTTTCTGCTTTCCACTTTCTGCTTTCCACCTACCCAACCAACCAACGAAAAGGAGACAAGTAAAACGTCCCCCTGTCTCTTCGTGAGGCGGAAGGAGTGAGGAGTGAGGAGAAGCCGCGCTGTCGCGCGGTTGTAGGGTCGACGCCTCTATCGGCCTGCGGAGTTCAAGGGAAACAGTAGCCTTGGGGACTGACCGTTTGTCCGCAGCGAAGCGGAGCCGCAGGGGAGACAAAGGGTCTGTCCCTATGGCGAGCTCAGCGGCCAACGAAAAGGAGACAAGTGAAACGTCCCCCTGTCTCCCCAAGCGGAGCCGCAGGGGAGACAAAGGGTCTGTCCCTATGGCGAGCTCAGCGGCCAACGAAAAGGAGACAAGTGAAACGTCCCCCTGTCTCCCCCGGCCCCTTTCTGCTTTCAACTGCTCTCTTAAGAGAGGGTATTGACACCGGCGGCATACAAGGGGCCGCGGAAGCTCAAATGATATAGAATAGAGGCCATTTCCCGGGGAGTTTCCCGCTGCTCCTTTTCCAGCCAATGCTGAATGACTCCCAAATGGGCAGATATCAGATAAATGACCAGGTAATCACCGGGGACTAATAAATTATCTTTTTTGATATGTACGGAGAGTTCTTTTTCAAACAAATTGCTCCAAATAATATTTTTGAACTGCTCCTGAAATGATAAATCACCTTTCATGCTTAAAAAGGCCCTTATCAATGAGGCGTTTTGATCGAAATATTCGAATAAGGAAACCATGAAAAGGGGGGGATTATTTGAATTGACATATTCTTTAATAACCAGCGAATTCGATTGGAGGAGCAGAGCCTAGCATTCTTCCATGATATCCCCGACGGTTTTTTCCAATAAATCGGTTTTATCCTGATAATGAAGGTAAAAGGTCCCGCGATTGATATTGGCTTTCCTGGTTATATCCTTTACTGTTACGGCGTCAATGCCTTTTTCTTCGATCAGGGTTACCAATGCCTCGAGTATGACCTGTTTGGTGCGGATTACGCGGCGGTCTTCTTTACGGTCTTTCATAATGATCCCTTTCTTGATGATTGATAAAAATATCCGGCCTTATGGACACCGGAACTGCTTTTGTTGATAAAAGGTCATTTCTATCCATCATGTTCATTGCAAGTCTTGGTGAACATAATTATAATAACACTTAGAAAGATAATCAACACAATGTGCATTTTAATCAAACCAAATAGAATTTATACAAGGTTGTGTTTGCACTGTTTTTAAATATCTGGAAAAGCTCCCGGTCTGATGTGGAGTGGACGGAAACCGATAAGGATTGCATCGTCCTGACGGGCATCAATAAATATTTTGATGATAAACAGGTTTTAAAGGATATAAACCTGCGGATTCCTTACGGGCAGATATTCGGGCTGCTGGGACCCTCGGGCTGCGGGAAAACCACTTTAGTCAGAATCATAGCGGGGATTTTAAAACTGGAGGCTGGAGAGGTCAGCGTTTTGGGTCATAAGATGCCCCAATTGGAAGTGCTGGATAAAATCGGTTACATGGCTCAAACAGATGCTTTGTATATGAATCTTTCCGGCCGGGAGAACCTGCATTTCTTCGGCTCGCTTTACAGCATGAAAAAAGAGGCACTTAAAGCCAGGATCGATGCAGTAATGCAAAGGCTCAGCTTATATCAGGATCTGGACAAGGAAGTGCAGGCCTATTCGGGGGGGATGAAGCGCCGCCTGTCTCTGGCGGCAGCTATTTTACATGAGCCTCCCTTGCTGCTCCTGGATGAACCTACAGTGGGGATCGACCCTCTGCTGCGTCAGGATATCTGGCGGGAACTCCATGATTTAGCGGCGCTGGGTGCCACCATGATCGTCACCACCCATGTAATGGATGAGGCCGAGAAATGTGACCAAATAGCTCTGATGCGGGAGGGAAGTATCATTGCCCGGGGTTCCTCCCGGGAATTGCAGGAGCGGATCGGGGCCCGGACCCTGGAAGAAGCTTTTATTCATTATGGGGGGGGACCGAATGAGGGTTAAAGCTTTAACTTTGCGGATCCTGACTCAATTGCGCCATGATAAGCGGACACTGGCTTTGATGGTTATGGCTCCGCTCTTGATGCTTACCTTGCTGTACTTCGTTTTTAATGCCATGGGCAGTTCGGTGACAATAGCGGTGGTTAATGCCCCGGAGAGTTATATCAGCAATCTGGAAAGCAATAATGTTTTCGTCCTGCGTTATGATGCGGCAGAGGCCCGGCGGGCTCTGGAGACCGGGGAGGCTGTGGCATCTGTTGATATTACCAGCGGCAAAGCCTATATCGAAATCGATGGCAGTAAACCGCTGGATGTTAATAAGGCTCTGATGGCCATAGAATTGGCTCAGAAACCGATGGGCCAGGTTCGTAACGATTTGCGTTCCGAAGTATTCTACCTGTATGGATATGAGGATGTGCCCACCTTTGATATCTACGGCGCACTTTTAATCGGGTTCATCATTTTCTTTTTTGTGTTCCTGGTGGCGGGGATTTCATTTTTGCAGGAAAGAAACGGAGGGACTCTGGAAAAACTGCTTTCTACCCCCATCAAACGCTGGGAAATCGTACTGGGTTATGTTCTGGGCTTTGGGGTAGTGACGGTATTGCAGGCTTTTGTCATCTCCTGGTTCTGTATTTATGTTTTGAACATGGTGATGGCTGGTTCTTTCCCCCTGGTCCTGCTCATTGTTCTGATAAATTCCATGGTGGCCCTGACGCTGGGGATACTGGCCTCAACAGCGGCCAACAATGAATTTCAAATGATACAGTTCATTCCGGTGGTAGTTATCCCCCAGGTCTTTTTCTGCGGCTTGTTCAACCTGCCCCATCCCTGGAACCTGGTGGAAAAACTGGTGCCATTGTACTATGTTACCGATGCCCTGACCCTGGTGATGATAAAAGGGCAGGGATTAAAAGCCATTATTCCTGATGTGGCAGTAATATCAGGGTTTGCCCTGGTCTTTGTCCTGGTCAATATCAGATTGCTCAAGCGGTACCGCAGTATATAGGGGTCACAGATGGGAAAAAAACTTAAATGGGGGAATTGTCGATGAAAAAATCGATTCTGGCTATAGGTCTGGCATTTTTATTATTGGTTCTAAGCAGTGGATGTTCCGGCGGCAAGGACCTGGAAATTATGGGGATAGTGGAAACTTCAATCATTTCCCATTACAGCGAGGTGGCGGGTAAAATCATCGCAATGCCTCTGGAACTGGGGCAGGAGGTCAAAGCCGGGGATATTATAGCCGTAATTGATGACAGCGGGGGAAAATATTCCCTGGAGCAGCTGGAAGCCGTTGCCGCCAAAAAACAAGCCTTGCTGGAGGAAGCTCTGGAAGGGGCAGATACGGAACTGATCAGGCAGGGAGAAAACAATGTCCTGCTGGCGGAAAAAGCCCTGGAGAGTGCACAGCTGAATAATGATCTGGTGCAAAGGGCTTATCAAAGGGCTGAGGAATTATTTGCGGCCGGGGGCCTGGCGGAGTCGGCCTGGGAGGAAGCCCGGTATAAATCAGAGCAATCGACTATCGATATAAATATCAAACAGGCCCAGCTGGATAATGCCCGGCAGCAGCTGGCGATCCTGTACAGGGGTGCTAAAAAGGTTCAAATCGAGGCTCTGCAGGCGGAGATCGACCTGACTAGCAGTCAGATAAAGCAGATCAAAGAGAACCTGGAAAAATATGAAATTACTGCCCTGGCGGATGGAACTGTGATAAGCCGCAATTATCTGCTGGGGAATATGGTGGCGGCCGGATATAATATTGCCGATATTGCGTCTAAGAGTGATAAATATCTGCTGGCTTATCTGCCGGAGAAATATTTGCCGGATATCGGCTATGGGCAGGAGGTATTAATAAAAAATGGTAATGAAGAGTATGAAGGCATAATAAGTTATATAGACAGCAAGGCTCAGTATACACCGAAAGAAATGCAGACAGCAGCCAACAAAAACCAGGACACAGTAAAGATCAAAGTCCGCTTTAAGGAGGATAATCCTTTGAAAATAGGGGAAAAAGCGAAATTGGTTCTGAAGAAAGCTGCCGATTGATGTTAGTCCTGGTTTGATTTTTCCGCAGTATAAATCCGCTGGGGGAGGTTCTGGGCAGATTTTTAAAGAGAAATATCGATTGAACTGTCTTTATGATTAAAAAACCTTGTTTTTTTCTATTTTCCGCCCCGATAAAATTCTTGAGATTAAGGCGTGGATAAGCTAGGATGATGTCAACATGTTAACTATACTTACCAGTGTTCTTTGTTTGCCTTGGTCCTGCTCCGGAAAGGAGGGTAAACACAAAGGCATTTTGTGTTATTACATATGAAAAAATATTTGCAGATGGGTTTAGATATTGGTTCTACAACAGTTAAAATGGCGGTTTTAAATGATGAAGGCCAGATGGTTTACAGTAAATACCGACGTCATTTTGCCGATGTTAAAAATACCATTGCTGATCTGCTGGAGGAAGCATACGAATTTTTCCCCCGCCAGAAGGTAACAGTCCTGGTTACTGGTTCGGCGGGTCTTTCTGTTTCCAAATGGCTGGAGGTGGATTTTATCCAGGAAGTGATTGCCTTAAGCCATGCCATCGAATATTACCTGCCCCAGACGGATGTAGCCATTGAACTGGGGGGTGAGGATGCCAAAATCACCTATTATTATGACGGTCTGGAACAGCGCATGAATGGTACCTGCGCCGGGGGCACCGGTGCTTTCATCGATCAGATGGCATCTTTGTTGCATACTGATGCCCAGGGACTTGATGAGCTGGCTGCCCGGCATAAGACCATTTATCCCATTGCAGCCCGCTGCGGGGTTTTTGCCAAAAGTGATATCCAGCCTTTATTGAATGAAGGCGCCGCCCGGGAAGATATTGCTGCCTCAGTTTTTCAATCCGTGGTCAACCAGACCATCAGCGGTCTGGCCTGCGGCAAGCCTATCAAAGGGAAGGTGGCTTTCCTGGGAGGACCTTTGTTCTTTTTGCCCCAGCTGCAGGTAAGATTCAAAGAAACTTTAAATTTAAATGATGAAGAGGCTCTGTTTCCGCCAGATGCCCAGTTTTTTGTGGCCATGGGAGCAGCTCTGGCTTCTGCTGAACTCAAGCCAGTCCATTATAGATCCATTATCAAGCGGCTGCCTGCTTTCAGGCTGAATACCGGTGATGAGATCCGCAAATTAGAGCCTTTGTTTGCCAGTGAGGAAGAATACCATGACTTTCAGGCCCGCCACAGTCTGGAGAAGGTCCAGCGGGCTGATATGAAAACTTTCACCGGTGAATGTTATCTGGGGATCGATGCTGGTTCGACTACCAGCAAGGCGGCCTTGATCGATGGAGAGGGGCGTCTGCTCTATTCCTGGTATGGAAGCAATGAAGGCAGTCCCGTCCATTCGGCAGTTAAAATTTTAAAAGATTTATATTCCCAGCTGAATCCGGAAGCCAGAATCGTCTATTCGGCTGTTACCGGTTATGGGGAGGGGCTGATCAAAGCGGCCCTGGGCATTGATATCGGTGAGATCGAAACCGTTGCTCATTACACGGGGGCCAAACATTTCCTCCCCGGGGTGGATTTCATACTGGATATCGGCGGACAGGACATGAAATGCATGCTGATAAGGGATGGAGTCATTGACCGCATCATGCTCAATGAGGCCTGCTCTTCCGGCTGCGGGTCATTCATCGAAACTTTTGCTTATTCCCTTAATATGTCGGTGGAAGATTTTGCCCGGGAGGCTCTGGGAGCCAGCGAGCCCTCGGATCTGGGTTCCCGCTGTACAGTTTTTATGAACTCCAAGGTCAAGCAGGCCCAGAAAGAAGGAGCAACTGTCGGTGATATTTCTGCCGGACTGTCTTATTCAGTGATAAAAAACGCTCTGTACAAGGTGATAAAGATCAGGGACCCCGAACAGCTGGGGGAAAAACTGGTTGTCCAGGGGGGCACCTTTAATAATGATTCCATCCTCAGGGCTTTTGAGAACCTGTCGGGGCGGGAAGTGACCAGACCTGATATTGCCGGTTTGATGGGGGCCTTTGGTGCGGCGCTCATAGCCCGCAATAAATACCGGCCGGGGAAAATAACTACCATGCTGGACAGTGTCGGACTCAAGGATTTTACTATTACCAATAGTATGAGAAGATGCGGCGCCTGTACCAACAATTGCCTGCTGACCATCAGCAGATTCCAGGATGGACGGCGTTTTGTTTCCGGCAACCGCTGTGAGAAAGCCTGGGGGGGCACTAAAAAAGAGCAGGAACTGCCCAATCTGTTTGACTATAAATTCCAGCGGCTTTTCGGCTATGTGCCCCGCGAGCGGGAAGATGCTCCCCGGGGGGCCATCGGTATACCCCGAGTATTAAATATGTATGAAAATTATCCCTTCTGGTTTACTTTTTTTGACCAGCTGGGTTTTCAGGTTATCCTGTCACCAACTTCCAACAAAGAGCTTTACGAATTGGGGCATGAGACCATCCCCTCTGAATCGGCCTGCTATCCGGCCAAGATTGTCCATGGGCACATCGCTGCCCTGATCAAAGCCGGGGTGAAAACCATTTTTTATCCTTCCATCATCTTTGAACGGCAGGAACAGGAAGGGGCGGCCAATCATTTTAACTGTCCCATGGTCATCTCCTATCCGGATGTACTTAAAAACAATATGGACGTGCTGGCCGATCCGGAGATAAATTATATGAATCCCTTCCTGCCCTATGACAACAGGAAACGTCTGGGGCAAAGGCTTTATGAAGAACTGGCTCCTCTGGGCCTTTCCCGCCGGGAGATCAAAAAGGCTCTGGCTGCTGCCTGGGCCGAGGATGAGAAGTTTAAAGCCGACATCCGGGCTAAAGGTGAGGAAACCCTGCGTTATCTGGAGGAAACCGGGCAAAAGGGCATTGTCCTGGCGGGACGGCCCTATCATATCGACCCGGAGATCCATCACGGCATACCGGAGCTCATCAATCAGTATGGGATGGCGGTTTTGACCGAGGATTCCGTCGCCTGGATGGGAGAGGTGGAAAGGCCGCTGCGGGTGGTTGACCAATGGATGTATCATTCCCGGCTGTACGCGGCAGCCAGTTTTGTAGCGGAAAGAGAAGATCTGGAATTGATTCAGCTTAATTCTTTTGGCTGCGGGCTGGATGCGGTCACCACTGATCAGGTGGAGGAGATCCTGCACCAGCAGGGGAAAATCTATACGGTTTTAAAAATTGACGAAGGCAGCAATCTGGGGGCAGCCCGCATAAGGATACGTTCCTTGCAGGCGGCCATTGAGGAGCGGGAGGAAGACGGCTTCAAGCCGCATCGGATCATAGAACCGCTTCAGCGGCGGCTTTTTACCCGGGAAATGAAAAAACAGCATACCATTCTCTGCCCGCAAATGGCGCCGCTGCATTTTGAATTTTTGGAACCGGCTTTCAGAAGTGAGGGCTATCAGGTCAAACTGCTGGAAGAGGCCCGGCCTGCTGCCATTGACGAAGGCTTGCGCTATATAAACAATGATGCCTGTTATCCCACTATCATTGTGGTGGGTCAGCTTATTGAAGCCTTAAAATCCGGCCAGTATGACCTGAATAACACTTCGGTGGTCATGTCCCAGACCGGAGGAGGATGCCGGGCTACCAATTATATTGGTTTACTGCGCAAGGCCATGGCGGAGGCGGGGTTTGAAAATATACCGGTCATATCGGCCAATATCGCCGGAATGGAAAAGAACCCCGGTTTTACATTGTCCTGGGGACTGATTAAAAAAGCCGTTATGGCACTGATATATGGAGATTTATTGATGCGGGTCCTTTACCGGGTCAGGCCCTATGAAAAGATTCCCGGCTCCGCCAATCTGCTCCATCGCAAATGGACGGAAAAAGCTGCGGCCCAGATCGTAACCGGGGATAGTAAAGTCTTTGATCAGTATATAAGAGAGATCATCCGGGACTTTGACTGTCTGGAAATCAATGAAGGAAGAAAACCCCGGGTGGGCGTGGTGGGAGAAATACTGGTCAAATATCATCCCACCGCCAATAATAATGTGGTGGGAGTTATCGAGTCTGAAGGGGCGGAAGCAGTGGTGCCGGATATGCTGGATTTCTTCCTGTATTCACTGGCCGATCCCATCTATCATTATGAAACACTGGCCGGCACCCGCAGTAAAAAGATACTGGCCCAGCTGTATATCCACCTGCTGGAGAAATCCCGCCGCAATATGGTGGAAGCATTACAAAACAGCCAGCGTTTCAGTGCCCCCATCCCCATTGAAGAAATGGCGGAACTGGCCAAACCCATCCTGCAGCTGGGGCATCATACCGGTGAAGGCTGGTTTTTGACAGCGGAAATGATCGAATTGATCAAAAGCGGCACACCCAACATAATCTGTGTGCAGCCCTTTGCCTGTCTGCCCAACCATGTAACCGGCAAGGGCATGATGAGGGCTATTAAGAAACATTATCCCCAGGCCAATATCACAGCGGTTGACTATGACCCCGGGGCCAGTGAAGTAAACCAGCTTAACCGGATCAAGCTGATGCTGGCGGTGGCTTTTAAAAACCTTCGAGCCGAAGAGGAGTATAAGGGAGCAGTCCTGCCCGCTAAAAAGGGACCAGGGCCTGGTTCTGGAGAAGCAATTAGAATAAAGCCGGGGCCGAAGCCGGGGCCGATAAGAGTGACCAAAAACGGTATAGCCCAGGATTAATAAATATTGTTCATGACCGGGCCGAGTTTTATGGGGGGATGAATCTGAATGGATAATTATTTGCTGATCAATCTAATCCTTTCCCTGGTGGTAATAATTTTACTGGCGGCGGTCCTGGTCCGGACCGGCAGCAATAAGAAAAATCAGCAGCTGCAGCAGGATCTGCAGGCATTGCAAAAAAACAATGAACGCCTGGAAAACACCATCCGGCAAGAAATAAGGAGCAATCGGGAAGAAAGCAGTTTGACCGCGCAAAAGGGCCGGGAAGAACAGGCGGCCTCTTTGCAGAAGCTGAATGAATCCCTTTTAAACCGCATTCATCAAAATGCCGAATTGCAAAACGATCAGCTGGGCAGTTTCTCCAAACGACTGGGGGAGCTTACCCATGCTAATGAACAGCGCCTGGAAACAGTGCGGCACACCATCAATGAACAATTGGCGGATTTTTCCCGTCAGTTGGGGAATCTTACCCAGAGCAATGAACAAAAAATTGAAACAGTGAGACAGACACTGGAAGACAGGCTGAAGTTCCTGCAGGAGGATAACAGCAAAAAGCTGGAACAGATGCGGGCCACTGTTGATGAAAAACTCCATGCCACACTGGAAAAAAGGCTGGGTGAATCCTTCCAGCAGGTCAGTGAAAGACTGGAACAGGTCCACCAGGGTTTGGGGGAGATGCAGGTACTGGCAGCCGGAGTGGGAGACCTAAAAAAGGTCATGACCAATGTGAAGACCCGGGGTACATGGGGAGAAATCCAGCTGGGCAATATTCTGGAGATGATCCTTACCCCCGAGCAATATGACTGTAATGTGGCCACCAAACCGGGCAGCAATGACCGGGTGGAATTTGCCATCCGTCTGCCGGGGCAAAGGGAATCCGGCGAACCTCTGTGGCTGCCCGTCGATTCCAAATTCCCGGTGGAGGACTTTCAGCGTTTCCTCGATGCCTGTGAGGAAGGGGATAAAGAGGCAGCGGATAAAGCCGGCAAACAGATGGAAAACCGGATCAAAGCCCAGGCTAAAGATATAAAGGAAAAATATGTGGATCCGCCTCATACCACTGATTTTGCTATCCTTTTTCTGCCAACTGAGAGCCTTTATGCCGAAGCGGCACGCCGCCCGGGTCTGCTGGAAACACTGCAGCAGGATTACCGGGTGAATATCACCGGTCCCAGTACCATGGCCGCTTTGCTTAACAGTTTGTCCCTGGGTTTTAAAACACTGGCGATAGAGAAGCGTTCCAGTGAAGTTTGGACACTTTTAGGTCAGGTGAAAACTGAGTTTGGAAAGTTTGGGGAAGTGCTGGACAAAACCAGGAAAAAACTTCAGGAGGCCAGCAACCAGATCGACTATGCTGAGGTGAGGACCCGGGCTATTGAGAGAAAACTCCGGAATGTGGAGGAACTTCCTCTGGATGAGGAATATATTCGCGGGATCACTGACGCTGCCGACGAAGAAGAATCGACGGAGAATTAATGTCCCCGCAGTTTTTTATATTGGCGAATAATTTTTGGGGTATCTTCCCCCTGCGGCATATCATCTGAGCAGCGGCCGGATATCAGCAGATGATGTTTAAGACCCCGGGCAAAAGGGAGAATTCTGCATCCAGAACACCGGGCTGTTCACCGTCGATATCCAGTAAGGCCCGATCCCTGGAAACAGCCCTGACCGTGGTGCCTTGCATGAATCTGACTTCGGGAAACTGGCCATGGGCTCCTTTATATATCGAGGGCAGGCATCTCAGCAATTTCCACTTTTTCAATCCTTCGATAAGAACTATCTCAAAAACACCATCATCTAATACTGCCTGGGGGGCTATCTGCATACTGCCGCCAAAATATTGCCCATTGGCAACGGCGGCCATTGTCGCCGGACCTTCATAAACCAATTTACCGTCGATTTCCAGTGACAGCTGAAAAGATTCAAATTGTATCAAGGCCATTATGGTTCCATAGAGAAATGAAAGAAAACCGCCAAAGAATTTGCTGGTCCGATTGACCCTTTCCACTACGGCGCCGTCCATGCCAAAACCGGCTATGTTCACGAAATAACGCTGAGTCGGTTTTCCGTCATTATCAATAAAATGCAGCTGGCCCACATCTATTTTGCGGGCCTCTCCCCGTCCCAGGATCTGGCAGGCTTCTTTATAATCTCCCGGGTAGTTCAGGGTCCGGATAAAGTCTCCGCCGGTACCCCCGGGGATGATCCCCAATCGGACTTCCGGATTGATCATTTTATCATCGGCAAAAAACCCATTGACAACTTCATTCAAAGTACCGTCGCCGCCCACGGAAATGATGGTATCATAGCCATCCCGGAGTGCCTGGCTGGCAAAGTGGGTGGCTTCGAAACGACAGGTAGTAAAGACATCATCAAATTCCAGCCCCGCAGCCTCCAGATTTTTTTTGATATCCGGCCAGCTGATCCGGGTTTTGCCGTTGCCGGAGGCGGGATTAACGATCACCATAGTTTTCCTGGCCATGGAAGACCTCCTTTATATTTGTCAGGGAATGGAGCGGGCTGCTACCAGATCTGCATCGGAACCAGCAATATTTTTCTTAATAACCTGACCAGATACTACAGGAGAATTCACTATAAGTGGTGCAATTTCCTGCATAAAGTCGAAAATCTTCTCTTTAGGGATGGGATGTGAAGTTTTGACCGGCAAACGGCTTATAGCAGCCCCCTGTAGTTTTACAGTGCTGGTCACCATGCGCAGGGGACGCAAAAGTTCCTGGGGGGCATATTCTTTGCCCAGTTTACAATTATGTCCGGTGACTTCAGTAACTTTTCCGTCTACTTCCTTCACTGTCAGAGTGCAGCTTAAAGGGCACAGGATACAGGTTAAAATATGCTCGGCCATTTACTTTGCCTCCTTTTCCGGTACCGGTCTTATATCTATAGTTATGTCGGTACCCGGGGATAGATTCCGCAGCTTGTCAGCGGTTATTTTTACTACGGCCATTTCCGGCGGCTTAACTATTTTTTCTCTTTTGCTGGCCAGGACCTGGCTGCCGGATTTAACTGTTATTCTTACGGATTTCATGGTTTCTTTGACCCGCAGGTATAAATTAACCTGCTCAGAGCAGCGCTCCGGGGTAAGTGCATGGGGAACGATGAAGGCACAATTTTCTCCCGGTCTGCAGGTGAGGGGTTCTGGCGGCGGCAGTTTACCCCGGGCAAAAAGGGCCGCACCCTTTCCGGCGGCCTCCCCGCTCTGGGTGACATAATCCACCAGATCATAAACGGTGACCACATTGCCGCAGGCAAAGATTCCCGGGACACTGGCGGCAAAACTCTCATCAACAATGGGGCCCCGGGTAAAAGGGTCCATTTTAACCCCGGCCTGCTCGGAAAGTTCATTTTCCGGTATCAGCCCGGCCGACAGAATCAGGCAGTCGCAATCGATATATCGTTCCTGCCCTGGCAGGGGATTTCTCTGTTCATCAACGGGACAGACGGTGACCCCCTCCACCCTCTTGCGTCCGTGAACGGCAGTGACGGTGTGCTGCAGATGCAGGGGGATATTATAATCTTCCAGACATTGAACAACATTACGGGTCAATCCCCCGGGACGGGGCAGGATCTCATAGACACCTTCCACCTCCAGGCCTTCCAGGGTCAGGCGCCGGGCCATTATCATCCCGATATCGCCGCTGCCCAGTATCACTGCCCGGCGTCCCGGCAGCAATCCCTCGATATTTACCAGGCGCTGGGCGGTGCCGGCGGTATAGACCCCGGCAGGACGGCTGCCGGGGATCATGATCTGGGAGCGGGTGCGTTCCCGGCAGCCCATGGCTAAAACAATGGCCCCGGCCTGGATGGGCAGCATACCATCCCGGGCATTTACCGCGGTGAGGGATAAATCTTTATTTATCTCTAAAACCATGGTTTCCGGCAGGCATTCTATATCATCCTGCTGCACCAGGCGGGCAAAATGTTCGGCATACTCCGGCCCGGTCAGACGTTCTTTCATTATCAAAGTGCCAAATCCATCATGGATGCACTGAGGCAGGATGCCGCCCAGGGTATTATCCCTTTCCAGGAGAAGCACTTTTTCGGCACCATGTGCCCGGGCACTTAATGCTGCGGCCATTCCTGCCGGACCGCCGCCGATTATCACTACATCAGCTCTTTTCATATTCCTTCGGCCCCCTTCAAGGTTTCACCGACAAAGAGCGGTGATCCAGCCCCGTCTTTGGTCACCTGTTCCAGTGGTATATCAAGCTCCCGGGCTATGATATGGGCGACTTTGGGCAGGCAAAAGCCACTCTGGCAGCGCCCCATCCCGGCCCGGGTCCTGCGTTTGACTGCATCAATAGTTGTGGCCGGGATGATACCGTGAACGGCATTTACGATCTCGGCTTCACTGACCATTTCACAGCGGCAGATGATATTGCCGTAGCGCGGATCCCGGGCTATCAATTCCTTTTGTGCCTCCCGGTTTTGCTCGCGGAAAACAGGAGGACTTTGCCTTATTGGTTCAAAATTGGGATCCGGGGTCAGTGCCAGTCCTTCGGCGGCCAAAATATCGATAATATGTTCCGCGATGGCCGGGGCGGCAGCCAATCCCGGTGACTGGATGCCGGCGGCATTGATCAGGCCCTTATAAAAGCGGGATGGTTTGATATGAAAATCCTCGGTATAGGCGGCGGCCCTTACGCCGGCAAAGTAGGCGATAACAGAGTCCCGGGGCATATGGGCAGTGAAGGCGGAGAACTTCTCCATGATCTTGTCCAGGCCTTCACGGGTGCAGTCCCGGTCTTCTTTGTCTTCCACCTCAACGGCGGTAGGTCCTATCATCAGGTTGCCGTCAACGGTGAGGATCACTCCTCCTCCCTTGGTATGGGCATCGGGGGGCATGCTCAGATCAGCATTGCAGCCAGTTAAAACCTGGCTGTATTTGCGATCGAAAAGGATGTGTTCCCCTTTGCGGGGATGGATGGTGAATTCTGGCTGCCCGGCCATTTCGGCAATCTCATCGGCATAAACACCGGCGGCATTGATGACAAAGGCGGCGGGGAATACCCCCTGGTCAGTAATGACAGCTCTGACCCGGCCCTCCTGGGCATCGATACCGGTAACAGTGGTGTTTAAATGCAGTCTTACACCATTGGCAACGGCATTTTCCGCATAGGCCAGGGTGGCTTTGTAGGGACAGGTGATGGCGGTAGTGCCGGAGAAGAAGCCGCCCACCGCCCCTTCAATATTAGGATTTCTGGCTTTTACCGCGGCTGCATCAGGGAGGATCTCCACCGCGGGGACCTGATTGACCTGGGCAATGGCCTTAATGGCATCCAGCAGGGAGCGTTGTTCTTCATGACGGATGAATCCCAGCAAACCGGTCCGCTGCAGGGGAAAATCCAGTTCTTTTGCAGCCCGGGTATACAGTTCGTTGCCCCGCAGATTGAGCTTATGTTTTAATGAACCCGTCTCCACGAACAAAGCCGGATGGATCATGGCATTATTGGCCTTGCTGGTTCCACAGGCCACATCGGCTTCCTTATCCAGCAAGACTATATCAAGTTTATAGCGGGACAGTTCCCGGGCCAGACTGGAACCGACAATGCCGGCACCGATGATGACCACGTCGGCAGCGGGGAACTTATGCCTCTTATTTCCCTTCATCCGGACTTTTTTTTTCTGTCCGGGGATGGTGATCTTATTGACAACAGAATAAACTCCCGGATATAGCCCGGCTATATGACCGGCTTTGACCACATCATCCCAGCTATTTACCCGGCCGGTCAATGTCACCAGACCCTGCTCAATTTCAAGTTTCACCCCCGACAGGGATGGATCATCATTGATCTGGGCGGTCAGTATCCGGCGCAAAAAACTATCATGGCTGGTTTCGTCCAGGCTGGCGGCCAGGATTTCTGCCAGATCGAAAACGGGCCGGGAGCTGGTCCGTCCCAGCATATCCTCGCAAAAAGGACAGCAGGTCACTATTGCCTGGGGATTGTTCCCTTCCAGCTCTGCGGTCCGCTGGCGGGCAATTGATAAGGCATTTTCCGGTTCGATCAGGTCATAGACCTGACCACCGCCGCAGCAATGGGTTTCTTTCCCGGTATAGGCTGATTCCAGCAGATAGAATTCCGGGATAGCCCCTAGAAGGGAACGGGGTTCCGACAATATACCGCTTTGTCTGGCCAGTACACAGGGATCATGCCAGACCATCCAGCCCGGCAGGGGGTTGAAAGTGAGCCGGCCTGCTTTGACCAGGGCTTCAGTATATTGAGCAAAATGCAGGATTTCTTTGTTCAGTTCAATGCCGTACTGGGGATAGCGTACTTTAAAAGTCTCCAGGCATTCCGGACAGGAAGTAACCAGGATTTTAGCACTGGCGGCGTTTATTTTCTGACTTGCTGCCAGCATCAACTGCCGGGAAGTGGCAGTGCTGCCAATACAATCGCCGGGAAAACCGCAGCAGGTTTCTTCTTCCAGCAGCATCACTTTTACTCCGGCGGCCTTAAAAACTGCCAGGGCCGCATCAATGGCCCCGGGATTATGAGAGCGGTAAGCACAACCGGCAAAAAACAGCACCTCCGGATTGGTTTCTGCCAGGACTGGCAGCGGTGCTAACTGTTCCGGCGGATATAAGACCGATGTTTTGTCCAATTGCTCCTGAATTTTGTATGCCGGACGGGGAGCCAGACCGGACTCCATTGCCTTGATGCGCACATCCCTTAATAATTCCGGTACTACCAGGTTATCAAAGGGGCACCACTGTTCACAGCCGCGGCAGCCTGTGCACTGATAAAATTGGTGGTAAAGTTCTTTGCTTTCATCAAGCTGTCCTTTTTCCAGCATGACATTGAGCCGCATTTTGCCCGAGGGGGTCACCGCTTCCTTTTTTATTACAGAGGTGACCGGGCAGTCGAAACGACACATATTGGGGCAAATTGCACAGTTGATCATCTGTACCATATTTTCCTGGGTCATATTATTCACCCCCCAATCCGATTTTGCCAGGATTCATTATATTATCCGGGTCCAGGGCTTTCTTCACGGCTTTTAAAAGGCTGAAACCGGCTTCACCCAGTTCCTGCTGCATAAAACGACCCCGGTTTAAGCCCACTCCATGGTGATGGCTGCAGGTCCCGCCCATATCCATGGTGGTTTTTAAAGCGGCATCCCAGATCTGATGATAATAGGTTTCCCTGGCAGCGGCATCAGGCGCCCCTGCTACACTCAAATAAAGGCAGGCACCGTCATGATAGACATGGGAGAAATGTCCGCCGGCAGATATGGTCCCGGGGACCTCTTTCAAAGCTTTTATAACACCATGGTAGAGGGGGGCGATTTTTGACCAGGGGGCCGCTACTTCCATGGTATCGAAAACCAATCCGTTTTGAATCAAATGGGAGGATATACTGATATTGAAGCGGCTTTGAAACCAGTGTTCAACTGGTTCCGGTCCGCAGTCAACGGCCTGGTATTTTTCGCAGCAAATCTGGGCCAGCTGGCTTTCAGCATCTGCCAGCAAAGCTGCTCCTTCAATTACCAGGACCAGCATGAGCTTGTCCTGGGCGGCTTCAAGATCGGGAAAATGCATCCGGGTCTCATTGGCATCATATATACGCACAACAGCTGGTTTGACATTATTTTGCAGCATTTCCCTCACTGCCTGGAGGGCGTCTTCTACTGTGGCAAAGGTAAAGGATCGGCGGATCTGTTTTTCGGGCCGGCGATGGATTTTTAACACTGCCTGAGTGACAACGCCCAAAGTTCCTTCGGCACCCAGGAATAATTGGTCGATGCGGGGGCCGGCGGCGGAACGGGGGGCAATGGTGCTGCGAAATATACTGCCATCGGGCAGCACTACAGTAAGGGCTGTCAGCATGTCTTCGATTTTTCCGTATTTGGTGGAGAACTGGCCTGCCGCCCGGCAGGATATCCAGCCTCCCAGGGTGGAACATCTCACCGATTGGGGCGTATGCCTTAATGTGAAGCCTTTTTCCTGCAGTTTTCGCTCCAGGATCTCGCCGTTGATACCGGTTTCAACCGTTACCAGAAGACTTTCTTCATCGATTTCAATGATGCGGTTCATCCTTTTCATGTCAATTACTATGCCGCCGTTGACGGCAGTGATCCCCCCCAGGACTCCGGAACCTTCACCGAAGGGTATCACCGGGACCTTATATTCACGGGCGATTTTGATAATGGCGGCTGTTTCATCGGCTGATTCAGGCCATACGATGGCATCCGGCAATGATGCTATTTTACCTTCCATGAACCAGATACTGGTCAGGGGCCAGAAATCTTTACCGCCTAAAATCCGGTCAGCTTCGGCAGTGGAGAAGCGCGGGCCTAAAAGTTTCTGCAGCTTATCCAGAGCTTCGTTAAGACCTGGTGGTGCTGCTTTTTTTTCGAAACCGGTCAAATATGGCAAAATAAAAACCTCCTTTTATAAAGCCTATTTAAATAATAACAAAATGCTGCTTAAAAAGGGCTTAAAAAAATCAACCGTGGCTGCGGCTGATTTTTTTAAGCTGAAATATGATTTAAAGTGTTAGCGATAATATCGGCCGGCAAAGGATTTGGAAAAGCTGGGAAACAAAATCAGCAAAGCCTGATAAGCGATGGCCTGATATTCATCAGTTAAAGGACTGAAGGTGTTTTTCACATTGGCATAATTATCACTGTCATAGAGATTGGCGGCCAGTTTTATCAGGGCGCGATAAGAAATATCCAGACCAACGGCCTCCAGTATTCCTTCAAAATCGATTTTCCCCTCGTCGACAAAGCGCTCAATAACGTCAATGGGGTTTGGCAGATTGATACTCTGGGTGCCGTTTCCATATCTGACTTCGGCATTGGCTCCAAATGTTTCAGCATTTTCGGCGCCTTCCAGAGTTCCAAGTCCGGCCAGGATATAACAAACAGCTGTAAGTTCCGGTGTTCTATGTTCTTTGTTTTTGGCGATAAGGCGCTTATAATTGGAACGGTGCGCCTTGCTGGTGTAATAAACAGGTTTTTCCATGCAAAATACCCCCCCAGATATTATTACTAATTACTATAATAACTTAATCTGCAGGATTTATAAATAAAAATCATTCCTGGCTTTTTAATAAACATATAAATTACTTTAATTGCATCATTATACAGGGGGAAATTCGCATAACATACTTTTATAGTTATCATGTGGCATTTAAAAACATTCTCCTATGTCAGCGGGGGATTTTCGGCCGGTATAAAACTCCTCCCTTCGAGGACTACAATGTGCAGCCAGCAAACTAATTAAAGCAGCTTCGCTCAATGCTTAGAGTAACAGTGATGGCATTATGCAAAATCTTCATTTAATTGGGTCATTGGGTCAGAAAACTTTAGCAGCAATAACTTTATAAAAAATACGGACTTTCCTAATAAAAATTTAGGACTATTCTACAATTTACCCTCCAGAACATTGGAAATGCTCTCCGAATATGATAGATTTTTCATAATACCTATAAAAAGGATTGATAGGCAGGAAAATGGGGAAATAATCTTTTGTCTGCGGGGTCGGAGCCTGCCGGCAAAGAGATAATGATATCCAAAGTTAGACAGGGCGTGGAGGGGCATGATGGGAAAGTCGGGGCGGCAGCCGGAAGATAACAGCTGGTATTCCCAACTATTATCCGGCGAAATGTCTGCTGGCAATGCCAGTGCAAACGAATTAAAACTCCAGATGGTTTTTGAACATGTGCCAATTGGTTTGATGCATTTTGACCGGACGGGAATAATTACCTCCTGTAATGGGTCCCTGGCGGCCATGTTGGGAACCACCCGGGAGGCCTTGCTGGGAGTGGATCTGCTGGGACTGACTGATCAAAGGATCGTCCGGCTGGTGGGAAACGCCTTGCAAGGGGAAATGTCGGCAGTGGAGGGTGGATATACTTCCGCTGCATCGGGCAGGAAAATCCGCTGTAAAATGAGCCTGCAGCCTGTTCAGGACCTGAAGGGGCAGGTCCTGGGCGGAGTAGGAATCGTCGAGGACATCACCCGGCACAGGGAATACGAAAAACATTTGCAATATCTCAGTCAGAAAGATCCTGTCACCGATCTGTACAACCGCAGTTTCTTTGAAGGGCAGCTGGAAACACTGAATGCCAGCCTGTTCAAAGAGCAAATTGTCATCATCATATGTGATATAGATAATTTGAAATTGATCAATGATACCATGGGACATCAGGCTGGTGACCGTTTGTTACGGGAAACTGCCCGCATAATAACCCGTTCCAGTTCACCGGACTGCCTCATCGCCAGGATCGGCGGGGATGAATTTGCCATATTGTCTATTGCCGGCGGTCAGGAAGGCATTGATAGTTTCCGCCTGAAGCTGCGGGAGAATATAAAGGAGCATAACCAGGCCCAGGGGGATATTCCGATAAGTTTGTCTTATGGTTATGCCATCAGCCGGGAAAACCAAACAGATTTAAAAGCTTTGATGCGGGAAGCAGATTTGTCCATGTACCGGCAAAAGATCACTCAGCGGCATAAAAACAAAGAATTTATTGTGCAAAGCTTTATGAGAAGGCTGGAAAACTTCGATGCTCTTATTGTGGAGAAAAGCAAGCGCTTGAGAAAGTATTTGACTGTTTTTGGTGACAGGCTGGACCTGTCCCGGCCGGCATTAAACTACGCACTGAGCCTGGCGGATTATCATGACATCGGCAGGATCAGCATCAAAAATCATCCGGAAATGGGTCGACTGGCCAAGGAGGAAGGAGCAGAGGGGGAAATAGACCGGCATTGTGAAATAGGCTGTCGCATTGCCCTGGCATCGGAAGAGACTGCCATCCTGGCCAATGCAATTCTTAAACACCACGAATGCTGGGACGGGAGCGGCTATCCCCTGGGGCTCAAGGGGGAGGAAATACCCCTGGAATGCCGGTTATTTGCTGTGGCAGATGCCTGTGATGAGCTCGTTCATAAAGGGACAGAGGGGCTGAATAAGGATCAGGTTATCAAAAGATTGCGGGCCATGGCGGGTAAACGACTGGATCCCGGATTGACCGGCATTTTCATTCAATTACTGATGGAAGAAAAAATTAAAATTCATGGGAGATGGGGCTGATTGAACGGCTGCAGAATAATGATCGTTATTTAAGGAAGGTTTTGGACCCGGTTGGGTAAGAAAACCTTCCTTATACAGTTGACTGATGAAGAAATCCTGCTATGAAAAAGCCCCGCTTTAAACGTATTAAATGCGTTGATAAAGCGGGGCATATTGTTTAAATCGTGATTTCAAATTATACGCTAAAGGCTTCTTCCACGATATCTATTGCCGAGGTATCACCGTCTTTGATAACACCCAGGGTCACTGCCACTTCCGGCAGTATATTGCGGGTGAAGAAGCGGGCAGCGGCGACTTTGCCATTATAAAACGGATAATCATAATGGTCCGCACCCAGGGCATCCATCTGCCGGGCGGCGATCAGGGCCTGATCCAGCAGTAGTTTGGCACCATACAGACGGCCGGTGGCATGGAGGATCCTGGTGGAATAAAGGCCGATCATACCTACTTTGCCTTCTCCCAGATAGCCGGCCAGGGTCATCTGGATCTCTTTATAATTATTTAAATGTTCCTGCAGGAGTTCAAATTCCCGGGTAAAATTACTTTCCCCTTTGTTTTTGTCAATGAAATCCTGGATATTTTGCAGCCAGCCTGCAAAGACTTTGCCCTTGCCCATCATCCATTTGCGGCCCACCAGGTCCATGGACTGGATGAAATTGGTGCCTTCCCAGATGGGATAGATGCGGGAATCTCTCAATAATTGTGCAATGGGGTATTCCTCGGAGTAGCCATAACCGCCGTAAACCTGCATGGCCTCTGATATAGCCAGAAAACACATATCAGAGCAAAATGCTTTTACAAGGGGAGTATTCACTTCGATGGTGGCTTTGGCCTGGGCTACCAATTCTTCATCGGAACTGAATTCAGCCACATCAGTTAAATAATAAGTATAAATGGTCATGGCCCGGCTGGCTTCGATGATGGATTTTTGATACATCAGCATGCGGCGCACATCTTCATGTTTGATGATGGGCACACGGTCGCCTTTGGGATTGGATAATAATTTTCCCTGGATCCTTTGCTGGGCATATTCCACTGCATTATTATAAGCAACAGTTGCTCCCGCCAGGGAAGCGTGACCGGTGACCATGCGCTCTTCATTCATCATATGGAACATCTGGGCCATGCCGCTGGCATTGCCTTCAGCATCGGGGGGATCTCCCAGTAAATATCCCAGGCAGTTATTTTCTTCCCCGAAATTGACTATGGCAGTTGCTGAACCCCGCAGACCCAGTTTGTGTTCAATACCGCCGCAGGTAACATCATTGAATTCACCGACTTCGCCATTGGCATCAGGCCAGTATTTGGGCACGACGAACAGGGAAATGCCCCGGGTGCCTTTTTTAGCCCCTTCGATGCGGGCCAGGGTCAGGTGGACGATGTTTTCGGTAATGTCCTGTTCTCCTGCGGTAATAAAGCATTTGGAGCCTTTTATTTTATAAACACCGGGTTTATCAGTGGGAAAGGCTTTAGTAAGCAGTTCACCCACATCAGAACCGCCGATGGGCTCAGTCAGATCCATGGTACCGGTCCATTGCCCGCTGAACATTTTGGGCAGGAAAAGATCTTTTAATTCCTGACTGCCAAAGGTCTGGATCAAACCGGCGGCACCGGAGGTTGCCAGGAAATACGGACAAAAGGCGCCATTGGCCCCCATCATATATTCATTGCTGCAGGCCAAAATGCTCATGGGCAGTGCTGACTCATCGTTCAGGTCCTTGTTGCTGGAACCCAGCCCATTTTCCTGGATAAAAAAGTAAGCATCTTTAAAGGATTCGGGAACAGTCACTTTTCCATTTTCAAAAACGGCATGCTGGGTATCGCCATCATCATTGGTTGGTGCAATGACCTCGCGGGCAATACTTAAAGCATTATCCAAGATAAAATCAATGTCTTCCATTCCATAAGAATCCTTAAACTTATCGCAGGCGAATACCTTGTCCATATCAAGCCATTCTTTCAAAATAAAGCGGTGTTCCCTGGTCGATTGAATAAAATTTGAAGCCATTATTATTTCCCCCTTAATTATATTATCTGATTATAGTTGTTCTAACCTTTCCCCCTTAATCCCTCTGTCACCTCCTGTAAGATGAAATTTTTGGTCATGAAAAAGCATTTCATGTTTTCTGAAAATATCCTGGGTCCGCTTCCATGACCAGCCCCTCTTTCAGCATATGTTGTAAATGGTTGTAAACCGTCATCTTCTCCCAGAACAATTCATAGATGTTTTGCTGCTGGGGAAAGACCAGCCGCTGTGCCGCCAGCTCGTCAATAGACATGGGCTGTTTTAAAAGCTGCAATATTTTATCGTGGCGGAACAGCAATATATTAATATATTTGTCCAGATCTGTGTCGATATTTTTGGTCAGCACCCGGCGGTGTGATGGTACCAGTATATCCGGATCGATCTCCCGGATTTTTTCAACTGATGCGATGAGATCGCCGACATTAGCGCTGTAATTGCTATACCAGGGGCCTGCTCTGGTCAGGTCGATATCCCCGGAAAACAGCAGTCCTTCTTTTTCTATGTAAAAACCATAATGACCGGCGGTATGGCCGGGAAGATGGATGGCGGTAAGGGTATATCTGCCCAATTGGATAAGATCCCCGTCTTTAAAAGAACCGCTAATGGATATTTTCCTGAAACCGGGGCTTACCGGGATATCTTCCGGTAGAGGAATCACTGAGCCATACCCGGGTCTTTTGATACCGGGCATCATCACTGACCATAGATCATAGCCGTGAAAACGATGATAGGATTCCTCGTCATTATAGGTATCCACTTCTTCTTCGCCGACATAAAACCTGGCCCGGGGGAAAAAACTGTCGCCATGGATATGATCAAAATGAGAATGAGATATCAGTGCCATCCGGACCCCCTGCCGGTCAATTTCTGCAAAAGCATTTCCCCCGGCACCCAAATCAATTATGGCCGGTATATCGTCATCGATGTACAGGCTGTTAGAATAGGGATATTTGGGTTGAGTATCAGGCGTGACTAAATAAACACCTTCAATCAGCTGTTTGAGAATTTGAAACACTTCCCCCCGGAGTAATACCTTTATTGTAACAGTAACCCGAGGGAATATAAATATATCACTTAAGGAATATTCCAGTACATAATATAATTGATCAATAAATTTGGGTCCTTGGTCATGGGAAAAAATGGCCTCTAGCTCCCTGCACCCCGTCAGTCCATGGGGCCCCCTTCCCAGTATTGTCTGATTTTCCTTATGGCATAACCGCCAAAGTATAAGCCGTTTACAAAGGCCAGGGGGATGGCCATGGCACCAAACCAATTGAATTTTTGCTGTAAATCTTCCTGGCCGTCAGTTTTGCGAAATCGGGTCATGATTATTACCTCCTTGTCTTTTTCCATGCCGGGCGAAAATAATTATTGGCCCTTGCCCAGCAGTGTGGGAATCACTCGGGTGAACAGCAAATAAAGCAAGGTCCCGGCCAGCAATAATAATAATAGAACACTGATTATTTTTTCGAACATTATATTCATCACCATCAATAATATGTGGAGAAACAACAATATTTATGCGATGCTGATGACCGGGGGAGAAGGCGGCAATGTACCATCAGAATACTACAGGGACTTGTACCGGTTCAAGGTATGGTTTACAATATTTACTAATGATTGGCAGGAAGTTTACCATATAATGAAGATAAAAATATTATTCAGGCAGAAAACTTTTAATGCTGGTGAAGGATGGTTAAAAGAATTGTCCTTTCCGGCAGGATAATGATATAGTATACCCATTCTGGACAAAAAAATGTTGCCAGACGCAAATTTAGCCCCTAAGAGGTTTTAAATGAGAAAGAAAAAGAACGGTTATCCCAAACCAATTTTAAAGCAACTTGCTCAGGAAATCGCCGCCGTGATAAATACCAACCAGGGCCGCTTCACTCTGCTGGAAAAACTGGAGTTTATGCCCTGGGAAGATAAGGATGAAATTATCGCCGGCATGGCTTCCTTTATTCAACAGGAAATGGTGGATTTCTTCTATTTGATCAAGAAGGAATATGAATGCGAGTATGAGGATATTTGTGATAAAGCCCTGGAAAAATATCGTATGGCCGGCCTTGATACTACTCCGCCGGAGTATTTGCAGGGGACTTTTTACAAGGCCTATGCCAGCAAAAGCCGGCATACGGGCAGGATAAGTCTTGATGTTGCCTGGTCTACGGGAGGCTCCGCCTTGCATGTGGAATGCTTTTATCTGACTTATAACCCCGATGGGATCCATAGTTTCATACTGGTTGATAATATACCGGTCTATGCCTATGAGGATGAAAGACAGGACCAGCAGCCGGATCTGGCGGCAGTCGATTTCGAGGAGGCCTGCTGTTTGATCTATCAGGCCTATGCCAATAACCTGCGCTACATGACCGCACCGGCCCTGGGAAAATTCCTTTACCAAAAGTACATTGATTATTATTTATTTAATAATATCGTTGCAGATTATACCAGCCTGATACGCCGAATTTCTGCACCTATGACACCTCGTCAGCTAATCAACAGTTATTTTCATGGTATCAGGAACCGGGATTATATATATCTGGAATCCTTAACCGATAATGATTCAGTGAATCTCCATATGATCCTGGATAATGTGGGCAGCTTTTTAGGCAAGGAAACCTTGCTGCTGGAAGCTCAGGCCCAGGAATTGCAGGCTATGGGGAATGAGGTCATTGTTACTGCCAATGTTTATACAGCCAGGGATAAGGAAATTTACGGCAATCAAATGCAGTTTTCCCTTAGCCGTGATGAAGGAAATGACTGGTATATTGATGGCTTTGAATTGCTTAAAGAGGAGAACCTGGGCTGGGAAGAAGGTTCCAATCCTTTTACGGAAAAAGTTACCTGCCGGGTTTATTATATACTCGAAGTTGAAACCCTTTTTGATATGCTGGATGGGATAGACAATGTGGTCAGCATCGAGGAGAGGACCTATGGCATACATCTGCGCATAAGGGAAGAGGCGGAGGAATTCAATCAGGGCGTGGTTTTTTTTGATGGAGTGGCAGCGGATATCGTTATCAATAATGGTGAGGAACTGGCTATAATCAGTCAGGATGCCGAATACATCGAGGAACTGCACGAGATGTTCACCGAAGAATACGGCAGCACGGTGATACTCCTGGGTACTTATGAAAGTGATCTGCTGACAGCGCATAAATATATCAATGGGCAATACCGCAGCTTTGAAGATGTCCTGTATGATCATGCGGGGGGGACGGCTTTTGATGATGGCATGCGCTGCCTCAGTGTCAGCTACACAGTTAAAGACCGTGCCCGGGTGAGTGAACTGCTGGAGGAGATAAAAGACATAGGAATTGATATCAGCGGTGATCAGCAGATATATTATCAGTTCGAACCCCAGCCGGCGGGGCCGGGATATTTCGCAGAGTTCGCCCTGGGGGATGATTGGCTGGGCATCTCAACTTTTGGGGAGAAGGATCTGGCTATTGCCCGGAATATATTTGAAGAACTGGCTGGTTCCTGTGTGGAATTTGATGGGGTGGAAAAACGCTGGGGCAGTATCTTTGATATTTTAAATACCGGGGTCAAAAAAGAGCATCCTGAATTAGAAATTGCTTTAAAGGAAATGTATCTGAATAAATGGTATTATTCCGGCCTGTCCCAGTTAAAGGGCATGAGCCCTTCAGAGGCCAGTCAGACCGAAGAAGGCAGCCGGCTTTTATGGAGCATGCTGAAAAGGTTTCGGCAAAAAGAAAAAAACAGCAGCCGGCGCCGGCTTTCCCTCCATGAATATATCCGCAAACTGGAAGAAAAAAGACAGGAAAAACAATGATTAAATTATGTTGACAGTTGAGCAGGCTTTGCCTATACTATTATAATAATTAAACAGGATAACAGGCTATGACAGGGCATAACATATAAAAAGGTCGGATCGCAGAGAACCGGGGATGGTGGGAACCGGTATCGACATTTATATGGTCATCACCCTTGAGCTGCCATCTGAAAGATATTATATCGAGTAGGTGGTGCCGGACGAACAGGTCCGTTACGAACTGGGCAAATTGCTGCGAGTGGTCGTTATTAACGACAAGCAGGGTGGTACCGCGAGAATTACCTCTCGTCCCTGATTATGGACGAGAGGTTTTTTATATCCAAATGGATTTATCCCATTTTTGTATTGGAGGGTAATTTTAATGAAAAGCACCATGGTGAAAAAAGGGCTGGAAAAGGCTCCCCACCGTTCTTTATTCAATGCACTGGGTTTAACTGATGAGGAGATGGCCCGTCCCCTGATCGGGGTGGTCAATTCCAAAACCGATATTGTCCCCGGACATATCAACCTGGATAAAATCGCGGAAGCGGTGAAGGCCGGGGTAAGAATGGCCGGGGGGACGCCCATGGAATTTCACACCATTGCCGTTTGTGACGGCATTGCCATGAATCATATCGGCATGAGCTATTCTCTGGGCAGCCGGGAACTGATCGCCGATTCAGTAGAAATCATGGCGGTTGCCCATGCCCTGGATGCTTTGGTTTTCATACCCAATTGTGATAAAGTTGTTCCAGGCATGTTAATGGCGGCAGCCCGCCTTGATATTCCTGCTATTTTCGTCAGCGGCGGACCGATGCTGGCGGGCCGGAGCAATGACAAGGCCGTCAGTGTCACCCAGGTTTTTGAGGCGGTAGGAGCGGCAGCAGCTGGTAAAATGGATGCCGGGCAGCTGTGGGCACTGGAGCAGAATGCCTGCCCCACTTGCGGATCGTGTTCCGGTATGTTTACGGCTAATTCCATGAACTGCCTGACCGAAGCCCTGGGGATGGGACTGCCCGGCAATGGTACCATTCCGGCGGTTTATTCCGAACGCATCCGCCTGGCCAAAAAAGCGGGGATGAAAGTCATGGAACTGCTGGAAAGGGATATAAAACCCAGTGATATAATGACAGAGGCCGCTTTCCACAATGCCATCCATATGGATATGGCCATCGGCTGTTCCACCAATTCGGTCCTGCATCTGCTGGCAATTGCCAGTGAAGCCGGTGTGGAGATTAATCTGGAACTTTTCAATGAAATCAGTCACCAAACACCTCATTTATGTAAAATCAGCCCGGCGGGCAATCATCACATGGAAGACTTATACTATGCCGGCGGGGTTCAAGCCATATATAATGAACTTAATAAAAAAGAACTGCTGGAACTGGACTGTATGACGGTCACCGGGCAGACTCTGGGGGAAAATATTGCTCTTTGTCCGGTACTTGATCATGATGTCATCCGGCCGGTTGATGATCCCTATAGCCAAAACGGCGGACTGGCCATTTTGTTTGGCAACCTGGCACCCGAGGGCGCCGTGGTCAAAAAGGGTGCTGTCGATCCGGCCATGATGGAGCATGAAGGTCCGGCCCGGGTATTTGATTCTGAAGAGGCGGCCGTTGAGGCCATTTTAAAGCAAAAGATCAAAGCCGGGGATGTGGTGGTGATCCGCTATGAAGGACCCCAGGGCGGACCGGGGATGAAGGAAATGCTTACACCTACTTCGGCCATTGCCGGTATGGGCCTGGATAAAGAAGTTGCCTTGATAACGGATGGACGTTTTTCCGGCGCCACCCGGGGTGCTTCTATTGGGCATGTTTCACCGGAAGCTGCTGCCGGCGGAGTGATCGCTCTGGTTAACGAAGGGGATCTTATACGAATTAGTATCCCGGCTAATCAGCTGGAACTAATAGTTGATGAAACAGTGCTGGCGGAAAGAAGACGACTATGGCAGGTGCCGGCAGCCAAAATTACCAGGGGATATATGCATAGATATGCTCAGATGGTACAGTCAGCCAGTACCGGCGCCATATTCAAAAAGTAATAGGGCCGGGAGACTGGATAGGAAATGTAGCGGGCCATCAAAAAGCCCGCTATTTTAATCGATAAACCTGACCGGGAGGGAAGCTAAATTTATCTGGCCGGCCCAGGTTATAAATAGAGAGAAAACTGCTTGAAAAAGCAGGGCGGACGCAGATGGCGTAAAGAAGTGAGGAGGTGTTCAGGGTGAAATTAAAAGGTGCAGAGATCTTGCTGGAATGTTTAAAAGAAGAAGGAGTGGACACCATTTTTGGATATCCCGGCGGTGGTGCTTTGCCTATCTATGATGCGCTGTACAGTTCGGACATCAGACATATTCTGGTGCGCCACGAGCAGGGGGCAGCCCATGCAGCAGACGGCTATGCCCGGGCAACAGGAAGAGTGGGTGTATGTCTGTCGACATCCGGTCCGGGAGCTACCAATCTGGTCACCGGTATTGCCACAGCCTACATGGATTCTATTCCCATGGTTTGTTTTACCGGACAGGTGGGTACATCCTTTATCGGCAAAGATGCCTTTCAGGAGGCTGATATTACCGGAATTACCCTGCCGATTACCAAGCATAATTATCTGATCGAGAGGACCGAGGATGTGGCATCAATCGTCAAAGAGGCTTTTTACGTAGCCAGGACCAACCGGCCCGGGCCGGTGGTAGTCGATTTGCCCAAGGATGTCATGGAAAAGGTCATTGAATATGAACCGATTACAGAGGATGTAAACATAAGGGGCTACAGGGTAATGCGGGGCTTCAGCATCGGGCAGGTGAATAATGCCGTTGAACTGATCAAAAAGGCGGAACGCCCGGTGATCTATGCCGGAGGCGGAGTGATTGCTTCCAGTGCCGCCGAGGAGCTTAAAGAACTGGCAGAAAGCCAGAAGATACCGGTAACTACCACCCTGATGGCTTTGGGCGGCTTTCCCTCTTTGCATTATTTATCACTGGGGATGCTGGGGATGCATGGGACCCGCTATGCTAATTATGCCATCGGCGAGAGTGATTTGATAATTGCCGTGGGGGCCCGGTTTGATGATCGGGTCACCGGTAGAATAGAAGGTTTTGCCCCCCGGGCCAGAATCATCCATATAGACATAGATGCAGCCGAAATCGGCAAGAATGTTAATATCAATGTCCCCATAGTGGGCGATGTGAAAGAAGTTCTCCAGGCAATAAATCAACGCCTGGAAAAAGTGGAAGAAAGGCCGGAATGGCTGCAGACCATTGCCCGCTGGAAGGATGAATTTCCCCTGTGTTATCCCGACTCAGCGGAAGGGCGTATAATGCCGCAGGATGTGGTGGAAAGGATCTGCCAGCACACACAGGGTGAGGCTATTATTGCTACTGAAGTGGGGCAAAACCAGATGTGGGCCGCCCAGTATTATAAATATAAAAATCCCCGCAGTTTTGTCAGTTCCGGCGGGCTGGGGACCATGGGTTATGGTTTTCCTGCTGCCATTGGCGCCCAGGTGGGCTGTCCCGACAAAAAAGTGGTGGACATAGCCGGGGACGGCAGCATTCAGATGAATATCCAGGAACTGGGCACTGCTGTGCAGTATAAACTGCCCATTGTCATATGTATACTTAATAATCATTATTTGGGCATGGTCCGGCAATGGCAGGGGTTATTCTACGATAAGCGCTATAGTTTTGTAGATATCAGCCACCAGCCTGATTTTGTCAAACTGGCCGAAGCTTATGGTGCCGTTGGGATCAGGGTCACCAAAGCAGAAGAAATTGATGAGGCCTTGAGCCGGGCCCTGGCGGTCACGGACTGTCCGGTGATCATCGATTTCTGGGTAGAACGGGAAGCGGATGTGTTTCCCATGGTGCCGCCAGGGGGTACTCTGGATAAAATGCTGGGGGGTGAGCGGGAATGAAGAAACATACACTGGCCGTTACGGTAGAAAATAAACCAGGTGTTTTAACCAGGGTGGCGACCCTGTTCCGCCGCCGGGGATATAATATCGACAGCCTGACAGTGGGAACTACGGAAAACGCTAATATATCACGGATGACCATCGTGGTCCAGGGTGATGACGCAGTCATTGAGCAGGTCACCAAACAGCTGCACAAGCTGGTGGATGTCATAAAAATAGTTGACCTGACTGATGAAAGAGCAGTGGATAGAGAACTGGTCCTCATCAAGGTCAAGGCTGATAATACTGTCCGGGCGGAAATCGTTCAAATCGTTGAGATATTTCGGGCCCGTATCGTGGATATTGGGCGCAGTACACTGGTGATCGAAGCCACCGGTGACTCGGTGAAAATCGATGCCATTGAAGAATCCCTGCGTCCTTTCGGTATTATGGAACTGGTCAGGACCGGCCGGGTTTCCATGATGCGCGGTACTAAATGATGGAAAAACTGCCAGAAGATTTTTAAATGATAAAGGAGGAACTGAAAAATGGCCAAAATGTATTATGATGCTGATGCCAATCTGGAACTTTTAAAAGGTAAAACAGTTGCTGTAATGGGGTTTGGTTCCCAGGGTCATGCCCAGGCACAGAACCTGCACGAAAGCGGGGTAAAAGTCATTGTGGGCCTGCGTCAACCCTTTAATGATGCCAGTCAGGCTGAATGGGACCGGGTAATAGCTGCCGGTATCCAGCCGATGACAGTCAGCGAAGCAGCCAGGCAGGGCGACATCATCCAGATACTGCTGCCGGATGAACTCCAGGCTAAAGTTTATAAAGCAGAAATCGAAGCCCATATGACCGAGGGCAAAGCCCTGGTATTCTCCCATGGTTTCAATATTCATTACGGGCAGATCGTGCCGCCGGCCAATGTGGATGTTTACATGGTGGCCCCCAAAAGCCCGGGACATCTGGTGCGCCGTATGTATGAAGAGGGGGCCGGAGTGCCTGCTTTGATTGCTATTTATCAGGATTATTCCGGTCAGGCCAAAGAATATGCCCTGGCTCACGCCAAAGGCATCGGTTCCGCCCGGGCCGGCGTTCTGGAAACTACTTTCCAGGAAGAAACGGAAACGGATCTGTTCGGTGAACAATGTGTGCTGTGCGGCGGAGTAACGGAACTGGTCAAAGCAGGTTTTGAGACCCTGGTAGATGCCGGTTATCAGCCGGAAGTAGCTTATTTTGAATGTCTGCATGAATTAAAACTCATCGTCGACCTCATGTATGAAGGCGGCATCAGCAATATGCGTTATTCCATATCCGATACGGCTGAATGGGGCGATTATGTTACCGGACCCAAAATTATCGGGGAAGAAGCCCGCTATGCCATGCAGGAAGCCCTGTATGATATCCAGGACGGTGCCTTTGCCAAGGAATGGCTGCTGGAAAACCAGGTGGGACGCCCCCGTTTCAATGCCTTGAAAAGGCAGGGACAGGAGCATCTGATCGAAGAGGTGGGTGCCGAATTAAGAGGTATGATGCCCTGGCTGAAAGATGGCAATGCGCTGGTGAAGGAAAAGAAATAGCCGGCCGGACAAATTTTATTAAAAGGATTTTGAACGCTTATGAACGATAAAAACAGGATATATCTTTTTGATACCACTTTAAGGGATGGAGAACAGTCCCCGGGAGTCAGCCTCAATGTGGACGAAAAAGTTGAGATCGCTCAACAGCTGGCATTGCTGGGAGTTGATATCATTGAAGCTGGTTTCCCCATTGCCTCACCGGGGGATTTTGCGGCGGTAAAAAAGATCGCTGATACGGTTGAGGGGCCTGTTATAGCGGGCCTTTGCCGGGCCGTTAAAAAAGATATCGATCGCACCTGGGAAGCGATAAAAGGGGCGAAAAGGCCGCGGATACACACCTTTCTGGCTTCTTCCGACATCCATTTGCAGCATAAACTCATGCTGTCCCGGGAAGAGGCGTTGAACCAGGCAGTGGAAGCCGTTAAATATGCCCGGAGCCTGTCACCTGATGTTGAATTCTCTGCGGAAGATGCTTCCCGTTCCGATCTGGACTATCTGGTCCAGCTCATAACGGCAGTCATCGATGCCGGTGCCAATGTGGTAAACCTGCCGGACACAGTAGGATACGCTGTTCCTGATGAGTTCGGACAGTTTATCCGTTCGGTCATGGAAAGGGTACCCAATATAGATAAGGCCATCGTAAGCGTTCATTGTCATGATGATCTGGGGATGGCCGTGGCCAATTCCCTGGCCGGGGTGGCCAATGGTGCCCGCCAGGTAGAGGTGGCAGTGAATGGTATCGGAGAAAGGGCTGGCAATGCATCACTGGAAGAGATCATCATGGCCCTTTATACCCGCAAGCCTTTTTACAATAAAGAAATCAATGTCAACTATCGTGAGATTTATCGTACCAGCCGCCTGGTCAGCAATCTGACCGGCATGGTCATTGCCCCTAACAAGGCAGTGGTAGGGCGCAATGCCTTTGCCCATGAATCCGGGATACATCAGGACGGGGTATTGAAGGAACGTTCCACCTATGAAATCATGAGCCCGGAATTGGTGGGGGTTAACCGCAGCAATCTGGTTTTAGGCAAACATTCCGGGAGGCATGCTTTTAAAGACCGGCTGGATCAGCTGGGTTATGATTTAAAAGAAGACGAACTGGCTATGGCTTTTGTTGATTTTAAGGAAATAGCCGATAAGAAAAAAGAAGTGACAGATGATGATCTGGAGGCCTTGATCAAGGATCATATCTGGAAAGTACCGGAAAGGTTTTCTCTGGAATATCTGCATATATCCAGCGGCACCACTGTAGTGCCTATGGCCACTGTCAGGCTCAGCATTGAAGGGAATGGCTTTGAGGCTGCGGCAACTGGTGATGGACCGGTGGATGCTGCCTGTAAGGCAGTGGACAAGATCACGGATATATACGGGAAACTGCATTCCTATAAATTGAATGCGGTCAGCGGCGGCAAGGATGCCCTGGGGGAAGTAAATGCCCGGGTGAGCATCAATGGTGTGATGTATAATGGCCGAGGCCTGAGTACCGACATCATCGAGGCCAGTGTCAAAGCCTATATAAATGCCATCAACAAACATTTTTATGCTGAGCAGCGGGTCAGAGAAGAACGAGAGAAGTAGAAGGAGGAGCAAATCTATGGGAATGACCATCAGTCAAAAGATACTGGCGGTCCATGCGGGACGGGATCATGTGGAGGCGGGTGAACTGATCAACTGCCAGCTGGATGTAATTTTGGGCAATGATGTTACAGCACCGGTGGCCATTTCAGAATTCGACCGTCTGGGGTATCCTCAGGTCATCGATCGGGACAAAATCGTCCTGGTGCCGGATCATTTTACACCCAATAAAGATATCAAATCGGCGGAACAGGCCAAGATCCTGCGGGATTTCGCCCGAAAACATAAATTATCCAATTATTTTGAGATCGGCCAGATGGGAATTGAACACTGTCTGCTGCCGGAACAGGGCCTGGTGGCTCCGGGGGACCTGATCATCGGCGCTGATTCTCACACCTGTACCTATGGAGCCCTGGGGGCTTTCGCCACCGGAGTAGGTTCAACGGATATGGCTGCGGCCATGGCCACCGGGGAAGCCTGGTTTAAAGTGCCGGAAGCCATTAAATTCGTCTATTATGGTAAATTGCCTGAATATGTAGGCGGTAAGGATTTGATACTACATACAATTGGCGATATCGGGGTGGATGGAGCCCGCTACATGTCCATGGAGTTTACCGGGGAAGCTATTGACAGCCTTTCCATAGATAACCGCTTCACCATGGCTAATATGGCCATCGAAGCCGGGGGAAAAAACGGGATCATTGCACCGGATGATATTACCCAGGGCTATGTGCAGGGCCGGGTAAAACGACCCTTCAATATTTATAAATCCGATGAGGATGCCAGATATTACGATGTACGGGAATATGATGTCAGCCGGCTGGAACCGGTGGTGGCTTTCCCCCATCTGCCGGAGAACACTCGCTTTGTCAGTGAAGCAGCTGATGTGAAAATAGATCAGGTGGTTATCGGCTCCTGCACCAATGGCCGGATCGAGGATCTTAAAACCGCTGCTGCCATATTGAAAGGCAGAAAAGTGCATCCGGAACTGCGGGTGATAATTTTCCCCGGTACCCAGCAAATATATCTGGAAGCATTACGGCTGGGTTATATTGAGACCTTTATAGAAGCCGGCGCCATTGTCAGCACCCCTACCTGCGGACCCTGCCTGGGAGGGCATATGGGGATACTGGCTAAAGGGGAAAGGGCTCTGGCCACCACCAACCGCAATTTTGTGGGGCGGATGGGCCACCCGGAAAGCGAAGTATACCTGTCCAGTCCGGCAGTAGCAGCTGCCAGTGCTGTTAAAGGCAGGATCACACCTCCCTGGGCGGTATAGAGGATCAAGGAAGGAAGGATGGTTTGCTATGAAATTAAGTGGGAAAGTCCATAAATTTGGGGCTGATATCGATACCGATGCCATAATACCAGCCCGTTATCTAAATACTTTTGACCCGGATGAACTGGCCCAACACTGCATGGAAGATGCGGATCCCCTTTTCCCCTCCCGAGTGGAGGCGGGGGATATCATTGTAGCCGACAAAAATTTTGGCTGCGGCAGTTCCCGCGAGCATGCACCAATTGCCATCAAGGGTGCCGGTGTTTCCTGTGTTATCGCCCGTTCTTTCGCCCGGATATTTTATCGTAATTCCATTAACATAGGACTGCCTATCCTGGAATGTGATGCGGTAATCGATGCTGTACAGGAAGGTGACGAACTGGAAGTGGATCTGGAAACGGGTGTCATTATCAATAAACGCAGTAATGAGCAATTCCAGGCCATACCCTTCCCGGAATTCATGCAGGCCATCATAACCCGGGGCGGACTGATAAATTATGTCAAAGCCAAGGACAGCAATGCGTAAAGCAAGAAAGGATGAACAAAATGTTTAAAATAGCAGTACTGCCCGGTGACGGCATTGGGATCGAAATCGTTCCTGAAGCCATCAAAGCTCTGGAAGCCATCGGGGAGAAATTTGGTCATAAATTCGAGTTTACCGAAGCATTGATTGGCGGAGCAGCTTATGATGAGGTGGGTCACCCTCTGCCCCCGGAAACTCTCAGGCTGTGCCGGGAAGCAGATGCTATTTTACTGGGTGCCATCGGCGGACCACAGTGGGAGGAACTGCCGGTGCATCTGCGTCCGGAAGTGGGGGCCCTGCTGCCCTTGAGAAAGGAATTGGGACTTTACGCTAATCTGCGCCCTTGTATGCTGTTTCCCAGTCTGCTGGGTGCTTCCACCCTGAAAGAAGAGGTTTTACAGGGTGTTGATATCATGGTGATCCGGGAACTGACCGGCGGGGCTTATTTTGGGGAAAAACACCATGAAAACCTGATGGGCGGCGGGGAAAAAGCCACTGACTGCATGACATATACCAGTTCGGAAATTGAAAGAATAATCAATTTGGCCTATGACACTGCCCGGAAACGGGGTAAAAAATTATGTTCAGTTGATAAAGCCAATGTTTTGGAGTCATCTCGTTTATGGAGGAAAATCGCCGTAAAAATGGCAGCGGAGAATCCTGATGTGGAAACCACCCATATGTATGTGGACAATTGTGCCATGCAATTGATCCGCAATCCGCGTCAGTTCGATGTCATCGTGACGGAAAACCTTTTTGGGGATATTTTAACTGATGAAGCCTCCATGCTCAGCGGTTCACTGGGTATGCTGCCCAGTGCTTCCCTCGGCGGGCAGGTGGGTTTATATGAACCATCCCATGGCAGTGCCCCGGATATTGCTGGACAGGGGAAAGCCAATCCACTGGCAACCATACTTTCAGCCGCTATGATGCTGAGATATTCTTTTAATCTGGAGAATGAAGCCCGGCTGGTGGAAGAAGCCGTCAATGAGTTTTTGGAACGGGATTATCGTACACCGGATCTCATGGAAGCCGGCAAAAAGCTGGTGACAACTGCTGAGACCGGGGATATAGTAGCAGCATTGATAAAGAGATAGTATAAAAACTTGATTAAGGGGGAGTTAGAATTGGGGATTACCAGTTGAATACCATGATTTATGATACTACATTAAGGGACGGTTCCCAGACCGAAGGCATCAGTTTTTCCCTGGAAGACAAGCTGCGCATAGCCCGCAAGCTTGATTATCTGGGGATCAGCTATATAGAAGGCGGATGGCCGGGGAGTAATCCCAAGGACCTGGAATTTTTCCGCCAGATACAGCAGGTCCCGCTGGAAAATGCCCGTATTGCTGCTTTTGGCTCTACCCGTAAACCGGGGATAAGAGTGGACCAGGACAGCAATGTCCAGGCATTATTGGAAGCGGGGACGCCGGTGGTGACCATTGTGGGGAAATCCTGGGACTTTCATGTCCTGCGGGCTCTGGAAACCACCCTGGAAGAAAATCTGGCCATGATCAGTGATACCATTGCTTATTTAAAAAGCAAAGGTCTGGAAGTGATCTTTGATGCGGAACATTTCTATGATGGCTTTAAAAATAACCGCGAATACGCTTTACAGGTTTTAACGGCGGCTGCAGAAGCCGATTGGATCATTTTATGTGATACCAATGGGGGAGCGATGCCCTGGGAGGTTGGAGAGATAACCGCAGTGGCGGCACAGACGGTTAAAAACCCCCTGGGGATCCATGCTCATAATGATTCCGGCTGTGCAGTCAGTAATTCCCTGGCAGCGGTGCGGGCCGGATGCCGACAGGTGCAGGGGACTATCAATGGTTATGGAGAACGCTGCGGCAATGCTGATCTGTGCTCCATCATCCCCAATCTGGAATTGAAGATGGATCTTACGGCACTGCCGCCGGGCAATTTAAAGAATCTGGCTGAGGTTTCCCATTATATCAGTGAAGTTGCCAACATGCCCCACCACAATAATCAGCCCTTTGTCGGGCATGGAGCTTTTGCTCATAAAGGGGGCATCCACGTCAGTGCTTTGCTCAAGGACTCATTGACCTATGAACATATCAATCCAGAGGCAGTGGGCAATAAGCGGCGGGTGCTGGTTTCGGAACTCTCCGGTCTGTCCAATCTGCTGTATAAAGCGAAGGAACTCAACCTGGATGTGAATACCTATGATGCTGAGACCCGTAAAGTGATACGCCGGATCAAGGAATTGGAAAACCAGGGTTTTCAGTTTGAAGGTGCCGATGCTTCACTGGAACTTTTGCTGCGCAAAGCTTTTGGGCAGTATGATGATTATTTTCAATTGAATAATCTGAAACTGATCATGGAAAAAAGTGAAGGGCAGGAAATCACTGCTGAGGCCATGATCAAACTGACCATAGGTGACCGGACCTTTCATACCGCTGCCGATGGCGACGGACCCGTCGATGCGCTGGATAATTCCATCCGCAAAGCTTTGACAGAAGTATATCCGGAAATAAGCTCCATGCATCTGAGCGATTATAAAGTCCGGGTCCTGGATGGCAATAAAGGCACCAGTGCCAAAGTCCGGGTCTTAATCGATTCAGTCGATGATGCGCGGCAATGGAGTACCGTAGGCGTGTCGGAAAACATTATCGAAGCGTCTTATCAGGCCATTGTTGACAGTATCAATTATATGCTGATGAAAAAGCAAATACCGGAATAAATATAAATCTAATTGCTTCTTTTTCATAAATTAATCGGGTTGAAAGCGGGACGGGGAGTGCTGGGGTACTTCCCGTCCCGCTTTGACCTGGAATGTTTTGAGTCTGTCGGAATGATAAAACTTTTTAAGCTTAAAATATATTTAAAGCTGATGGTTTGCATTAAATGATTTCTTTGATCCTTATGGCAAGAAGCTGGTTGGCATAAGACATGTATATAAATGGTAAACATAATGACTGCCGGGGGATTAAATGCTATTATATAAAAGTAAATTGTAAACTAACGGTTGTGGGGGGAAGTAATAAATGAAAGCTATGATAATGGCTGCCGGAGTAGGTTCCCGGCTTATGCCGCTGACAGTGGAAGTTCCCAAGCCTATGATACCGATGGCCAATCGGCCCCTGATGGAAAGCATCGTCAATCTGCTTAACGCGCACCAATTTGATGATGTGATCGCTAATTTGCACTATCATGCCGCAGCCATCAGCGGGTATTTTGGCAACGGGGAAGCATTCGGGCTGAAGATGCAGTATTCTCTGGAAGAGGAACTGAAAGGCACCGCCGGCGGGGTGAAAAATTGTGAAGGTTTTTTGAATGAGACCTTTGCGGTGGTCAGCGGCGATGCTCTGACTGATATCGATCTTACTGCACTGCTGGCTGCCCATCGTAAAAATGGCGCATTGGCCACCATTGCCATGAAAAAGGTCGATGATATGGAGCAGTTCGGTGTGGTGGTTCATAATGACGCCGGAAAAATAGAAAGATTCCAGGAAAAACCAAAAAGGGAAGAAGCATTAAGCGACATGGCCAACACCGGCATTTATATTTTTGAACCGGAGATTTTTAAATACATACCAGCGCGGCAGTTTTACGATTTTGGCAAACAGGTTTTTCCTCATCTGGTCAAGATCAAGGCACCTTTCTATGGCACGCCCATCCAGGATTACTGGTGTGATATCGGTAATATAAACACTTATCGCCAGGCACATAAAGATGTTTTATCTGGTTATGTACGGACCAAAACCGAAAGGATCATCATCAACGGCCACAGTGATGCCCGGGTCCTCTGCGGCGAAGATACCAGGATCGGAAAAGATGTGGTTTTCTCCGGCAGCATTGTGATTGGCAGCCGCTGTGTAATAGAGGATGGTGCCCATCTCAGCAACTGCGTCATCTGGGATGATACCGTGATAGGGGAGAATTCTTCCCTGCTGGATTGTGTGGTGGGGAGTTCCTGCCAGATAGGGCGCCAGGTAACTGTCAATAGCGGGGCAGTGGTAGCCAGCCGCTGTCACCTGGAGGATGGCGCCGAGATTAAGGCGGGGCAGAAGGTTTTTGTTAATACTTCGGGGTTGTTGCAGCTAGACCAAGGATAGCTCGCAGACCGAGGATAGCTCGCGAATCTCATCGTTATGAATGCAAGCCCGTCAATCGACGTACGTTAAGTACGTCTCAATCCGGGCTTTTTTCATGCCTCGATCTTCGCGGCTCTCCTCGGTCTGCAGGTTATCCCTATAGCTCGCGAATCTCATCGTTATGAATGCAAGCCCGTCAATCGAC
>Ga0123335_1000894_pt1 | contig 49925 bp, 45 predicted proteins | sample BiotimSIPDNA_2_FD_89707 | JGI IMG/M metagenome (GOLD analysis project Ga0123335, IMG submission 89707) | Anaerobic biogas reactor microbial communites from Washington, USA - Biogas_R2 time_0 SIP DNA | ecosystem: Engineered > Bioreactor > Anaerobic > Unclassified | place: Washington, USA...
CCTTTTGGCCCGGACGGGCCGCTACGCGGCCTTCATGTCAACCAAAAGACGTCGGGTCCCGGCAACTCCCGATAGCGCCCTCCAGGATTGCCCCCGGACCATGTTGCAGGGTGCCCTCTCGACCGCCTTTTAGCTCCAAATCCTGCTGAACAGCATGATCGCCTCCCTGTCCCCGTCCCTGCCCTTGTACCTGGCCCCGCCAAACAACACACTGCAATGTTTTGCAAATCAGTCTACACTTCCGTGGGCCACATGGAATCTTGTATGAGCCTGGAAAAACTGACTCGCAATCAAAAAATCGCCGTTGCGTTGGTCCTTTTCGCAGCAGCTGCCCTACGCGTTATCTATGTGATTCAATACCTTACAGTCACACCATTTGCCCATGCAGTTATCAGCGACTCCGCTTACTACGACGCATGGGCCATGCGAGTGTTGGCTGGCCAAGGATACGGTCCGTCGCCATATTACATGGCCCCACTTTATCCTTATCTCTTGGCAGGCATTTACTGGGCTTTCGGGCATAGCCTACCAGTCGTAGCCTGGATTCAATCCGCTTTGGGCCTGCTTAACCTCACAATGATTTATGCGCTTGGCAGGCGAATCAATGGGCACCCAACTGGCTTACTGGCGATGATCTTGGCCACGCTTTACGCACCTCTGATGTTCTTGGAGCCAAAGCCATTAACCGAAACTGTTACGATCACCCTGTCACTTGCCTCACTCTTGGCGCTGTACCACGCAATAAACAAACCTAAATTCCTGACTTATATCGTTGCAGGAATCCTTTTGGGTCTATCGTGTCTGGCTCGCCCAAACATGCTTTTAAGCACAACTCTTATCCTTGGATTTTTGATTGTTAGGCACATTATCAGCTCAATCAAGCACAAAAAAGAACATACCAGTTCTAACGACAAGGCCGCCCATCTTGCTGCCCTTGCCGTCACAATTGCTGCCGTCATAGCCCCTGTAACCATTCGAAATGTCGCAGTTGGTAATGACAAGGCGCTAATTACTACAAACGCAGGCATAGTATTTGCCCAGGCAAATCACCAGTTCGCCGATGGAATAGCCACAGTACTGCCTGGATTTACAACCAAAATCGAGGACCAGCAGGAACAAGAACTTGCCTTAGCTTCAAAGGCCCTTGGACATCCGGCAAAACCATCGGAATCGTCCAAATACTGGATGAAACAAGGCTGGTCCTGGATCCTCTCAAATCCATTGGATTATCTGAATCTGCTTGGACGGAAAATCCTTTGGTCCCTACACCCACGTGAAGCCAGAGACGTCCACACACTGGATTTCGAGGCCCAGGCAATCCCCCTGTTGTATGCCTTGCCAATTCCCTTCCCACTACTGTTTGGTTTCGGACTGTTTGGACTGATAGCGATTAAGCGCAAGACGATAACCTGGATTTCAGCAATTTACGTTTTTTCAATAATGGCCGGACTAGTTATCTTTGCAGTCAGCTTCAGATATCGTGCGCCTGCAGCACCAGTCTTGGCGATTTTTGCAGCTGCTGGAATCATTGAAACCTTCAAACGAATCTTGGCGTTGGATTTTAAGGGATTAATCCTGCCATTGGCATGCGTTCTCCCAGTGTCAATGGTGTCTTTTGTAAAATATCCCATAGAGGCAATCACCGCCGAGGCGCCTGCTAACTGGGGTGCTGGATATCTGACAGCAGGCCAAGTTGACAAATCCATGGCCTACAGCTTAAGGGCCTTGGAATTAAACCCAAACCTTGCAACAGCACACTATAACCTTGGCCTTGCCTTCCACCGAAAAAACGACTTGGAGCAGGCCATTTTTGCCTTTAGCAACGTCACCAGAATTCACCCACACAACGCCCAAGCCCGTCACAACCTTGCAACAATGCTTGATGAAGCTGGCCAAACCGAGCTTGCAATACAGGAGTATCGTCAGGCCCTCGCTTTAAAGCCTGACATGCCAAAAACCAACTATAACCTTGCGTTAGCCCTGTACACCATTGGTAAGTACGACGAATCGTATGAAGCCCTCAAACGGGCGACTGAACAAGGCGTAGACATAGACCCCAGATTTGAACAGGCATTAATCAAAAAACTACCGTCAGATAAGGAATAATTGGCCAACCTCTAGTCCACCAGCCAATTCCAGGATATGATTGGTCAAACTTTCTGGAAGGTGCCAGTATGATGAACATTGCGCTCTTTGGCCCACCTGGAGCTGGTAAAGGAACCCAGGCAAGGCGCCTCGTCGAACGGTATGACCTTTTTTACATTTCTTCAGGTGATTTGCTGCGTGAAGAAATCAAAGAGGGGACTGACATTGGCCTAGCCGCCAAGGGAATCATCGAAAAGGGCGGTCTGGTTTCCGACGAACTTATCGTCAAACTACTGGAAAAAACAATCAGGAAAATTCGCAAACAAACTAGGGCTCGCGGATTTTTATTTGACGGTTTTCCGAGGACCTTTGTGCAGGCCTACATCCTTGAGGGATTGCTGCTTAAAATGCACACCTCTTTGATGAACCTGTTTAGCATCGAGGTCCCGGCTGACGTCTGTGTTGAACGACTCTTGGGTCGCGCCTCTATCGAAGGACGCGCAGATGACCGCCGTGAAGTCATTGATTTCCGCTTGAAGGAATACAAAGAAAAGACTGAACCAGTCCTGGATTTTTACCAAGAAAAGGGCATCATGATTCCAATTGACGGAATGAAAAGTCCTGATGAAGTCTTTGAGCAGATCTGTAAAGAAGTCGACAATTCTTTAAGACAGGTCCACCTGAATGTTGTCGTCCTTGGGGCGCCAGGGTCAGGCCGAAGTACGCAGGCTAAGGTACTAGCTGAAGAGTACAACCTTCACTATGTAAACACCACTGATTTACTGGCAGAAGCAGCCAAGCGTGACACACCACAAGCCAAGCAGATCGGAGAAATGATGGAACAAGGCATCTTGATTCCAGATGAAATAGTTATTAGGGAAGTTGAGGGCTACATCAAGACACACCCTGACAAAAACGGTATGATCTTCAAGGGCTTCCCAAGAACATTGGTACAGGCTTACATCTTGGATGGCCTTTTGCGCAAAATCGGCCAAAGAGTGTCCTGCGTATTAAACATTCAGGTGCCCACCTTGGAACTATTCAAGCGCCTATCAAACCGAGGCCAATCTGAAAGAGGCCAGCGATATGATCAGTCTACCGAAACGATAGTACGGCGTATTGAAGACCATGACCGTTACGCCTGTGAAATAGCTAACTACTACGAAAAGTCCAGAGGCTTACAGGTCATCGACGGCAACGGAACCCGCGAAGAGGTCTACGAACGAATGGCCGCTCAGGTTGAAGAAGCATTTAGGCAGGCCAGGTAGGGGTAATCAGAGACAGGCGGCAGGGATAGGAGCAGAGACAGGGACGGGGGTGAAAGTGGCGCTAACGCGGCTTACTCAGCATCGCCGCTTCTGCAGCTGGGCTGCATATCAGCGGTTGTAACTGGATTACAGTTTGCTGGGGCCTTGTCAGGCAGGGTTACTGCGTAGGCATCTCCTGGATCTACTGGGAAGTCTGTACTAATGACATGTGCGCCGCTACGTAACGCGATTTCTAAGCGCCTAGCTGCTGTTTCAGCGTCTTGCACCGGACCTCCAACGTGAGTCCGCACCAAATAGCCAGCTTGGACGGCCGCGATAATCTCAGCCTCGTCACGTTCGGGATTACCGTACTCCAAGATGGCGCTCCAAGGCTCATCCTTACCACCTCTCGCAAACATCACCCGCCCTTCTAAGTTTGGATGTTCTTCAAGATACGTAGTTCTGTTTTCTTTGTTGTCCAACATCAAAAACATCACCTTACCACGCGCCTCGGCCAGAGTCGGCCACCCATCCGCCTCCAAGGCTTCCCTCAATGTCGCATGAGAACCGCGCACATCGTCAGGAGTGATTATTCGGTCATCACCCAAAACGGCCCTAATTGCAGCATCAACTTTATCAATTCCATTGTCGGACAGGTCCTTCCCAAATATTTCCTTGGGCTCAATCAAGATCATCAGCGGCACGTGCCAAGGATGGGAATCGGACCAATCCTTTACCAGTCCCAAGCAAATGTCTAAGGACTCGCAAGTAGTTTGATCATCGAACAATGGAATGTGGTGAACACTAAACCCACCTTCAGCCCTAAAATAAATATCAAGTTCAATAGAACGAACCATCTGAAACTGCAATTGTTCGTCAAGTGGCGCATGGGTGTATTTCCATTGGTCAAGAGCGCCTTCACCAGGGTCAATATGATAAGAATTATGGGTCCCAAGCAACTGAAGATGATTTATACGCAGCTCGTCGTCTCGCGAGTGCCAAGGTACCGCGTTCAAAGCATCCACAGTTGTAAACACATCCCCAATGTCACAAAAGTCAACAGCCAAGAAATTTACCTGGCGACCACTAGCGTTGCGACACCCCAGCGTACGTTCTGACAGAAAGGGATTGAAGTTAACCTGTTGCGCTAGGTCAGGGGATCCAATTGGCGCCGACAAAAAATGATTAAGGATAAACAAGGGGTTATCCTCATCACCCTTATGGCGATCACATTTCATATCCTCTTTTCGCTTTGCAGCAAAGTGGTTTTCCCACGCATGGTCGCTCTGCGCCATAAACCAAGGGGCATCACCACCCTGGAGGTCAAGGGTAAACACCACCAAACGGCGCCCGTCATCGATCATACTGCCCAAGGTAGGCCATGCCTCGCCTGGAACTTGAGCATGTAAAAACGGTCCCAATCCGGCCTCTTCAAACGTCTTTATGACCTCATTACCAGGCACAAGGTTTTCAAGGATTAGCGTTACCACCTCACGAGGATTAGCCAACAGCCAATCGCGCAGTTCGACTAGGGCATCAGACAGACGTTTACTGCCAAAAACGCATGAACCATGACACAACCAGGGGCTTTCAGGTTCTTTTTTTTCGTTATCCCACACATACAGGTCAATCATCATCGCTCGAACACCAGCATTCAGCTGATTGAGCATATTCCAGCCTTGATTGGGGCCAGCCCATCCATCTTCTTCGTTAGACATGGCATTATGTGTGGTCACAAAAACTGTAAAATCAAAAGGCCGTGAGCACAGGTCCTCGGATCCATTACACCTGCGGTCCGGTGGCAAAACAGTATCCGTCAATGCATCAGCCACATCGTCCCCTGAAACATCAGCGTCTGCGGCATCCAAGCTGTCGATCTGGTCCGGCCCCCAAGTGTCACCTTCATCTAGGTCAGTGTCTGCCACCACATCTGTATCGGATTCCCTGTCGATGATGTCTTCAGTGGCCCCATTACTACCACAAGCAACCAGCATCATGAGCAAAGCCACTAAAACAAGAGGTATTTGTGGTGATTGTTTTTTCAAGATATCCCCCGTTGCAAGGCCAGACATTGCCAATCGAAGGTCACGCAACATCAATTTAACATCTTTATACATATTCAGTATGGGTGTCAATCAGTGTTAATCCTGCAAATTCATCGTGTTAATTGGCAAAAGTGGGGGCAAATGAGTATTTAAAGATTCCTCCTAAGTCCCCCCTGACCACTTTGTCAAAAACGCGCACCTCTTCAACCAGGTCCACCTTTTTGGCCATTAGCCTCATGGCTTTTGCAAATATCAGCAGTTTTTAAGTGCCTGAAAGAAATCTGGATGGGCTATACTCCAGAAAAGGTGTCCTACACCATATTGCAACTTTTCAGGAGTCCAGAATGCACAAAGACATAACTAAGCGTTTTCCTGAGCATATCCTTGCCCAATTTCCACCTGCGCCTCGTGGTCCTTGGGCCGACGTACCCGATAAGGACTGGGAAAACTGGCATTGGCACCTGCAGCGACGTATCAAAGACGTCGAGGGTATGGAGCAGGTAATTAACCTAAGTGATGATGAGCTTAACGCGGCGGAAGCTACGAAGAATCTTTTCGATATAGGAATCCCCCCCTACTATGCCGCATTGATGGACCGCAATGACCCAGGCTGCCCCATTCGACTACAGGCGACCCCCAGAATGGCGGAACTGACGCCAGAAGAATGGGAAATGGAAGACCCCTTGGCGGAAGAACGTGACATGCCTGTCCAAGGCGTCACTCATCGCTACCCAGACCGGGTGCTGTTTTACATAACTCAAAACTGTGCAATGTTTTGCCGCCACTGCACCAGAAAGCGCAAAGTTGCCGATCCTTCAACTGCCGCAAATGACGAACAAATTGATGCCGGTATTGAGTACATCGCCAGCAATCCAAAGATACGTGACATCGTTGTGTCCGGCGGTGATCCTATGACCTGGAGCGACAACAAACTTGAAAAGCTGTTGTCACGCCTAAGGGCCATCCCACACGTCGAGATTTTACGAGTCGGAACCAGGACCCCTGTTACCCTACCACTGCGCATCACGGAAGATGTGGCGAAAATGCTGGCACAGTTTCACCCCATCTATGTAAACACTCATTTTAACCATCCAAAGGAGTGCACCAGAGAGGCGTTCATAGCCTGCCAGCGCCTAGCCGACCATGGAATTCCGATTGGAAACCAGATGGTATTACTAAAAGGTGTCAATGATGACCCAGCAACAGTCATGCGCCTGAACCACCTACTGTTGATGATGCGGGTAAAGCCGTACTACATCTTCCAATGCGACTTAAACCAGGGCAATGCCCACCTACGCACAACCGTAGATAAAGGCCTGGAAATTATGGAAAAACTACGAGGCTGGACCAGCGGTCTGGCAATTCCCTACTACGTCATCGACGCCCCAGGTGGCGGAGGCAAGGTCCCAATGCTACCCAACTACGTGGTATCCAGAGAACCAGGCAAAACCACGATCAGAAACTTCAAAGGCACCGTCCACGTCTACCCAGAACCCCACGAATAACCCCCTGCCCCTGTCCCCGCCCTTGTCCCCGCCCCTGTCCCTGCCCCCGTCCCTACCCCTGCACCTGTCCCGCCCTTGTCCCTGGCTCTGGCCCGCCTTTGTCACTGGCGCGGGCCCCGAAAAATCGCTAAACTTTCGAACCTTGCCGTTGATACAAAGATAGGAGTACTCCAATGCTAAAACTACAAAGACACGGCCTTTGGGTCGCCATCGTAGCAACAGTGACCTTATTTGCGTGCTGGTCCGCCACCGACTCTACGGACGACAATAGCCAAGGCGAGCTAGACGCCTTCCTCGACACAGATCAAGATTCCAAAGACTATAAGAACTACGAAGCCTTAGACAACGCAAGCGATGACACAAACGTTAAAACAGACGTTGAAACAGACGTTGAAACAGACGCACCAAACGCCGACACAACCCACGATCCTAAGCCCGATACAGGGGGCACAGACGACCCCACAGATTACGAAGACCCAGACATCGAACCTTACCCATGTGATAGCACCGTCATGACACAAAACATTGAGGCTATCGCCGCGGTGATACAGCAGGCCAAGACCATCTATCAGGAAACATACAAGCCTAACCCTCCCTACCTGAGGGAAAAGGCAGTAACTGACGTGATTGCTTACCTACAGTCGCACGATAGTGTTTCTCAGGCAGAAGCCTCTAGTGATGGCTCGGCCATCTATTTCACCTGGGAACCCGGAATTCGTTGCGGTATTTACATCAAAACTATGCTTGATGATGATGCAGTGGAACCTCCATGGGCATCCCCACCTACCCAATTTCCAACAAGAGCCCCAGGAGGAAACGGCAAGGCCGCTATCTACTCGACGTTGGCTGACGTCCCCGGTTTTCAAAATTCGCACCGAGGTATCGCACAATTGCTTTCAACCGCTGGATTCCAAGTTGAACCCTTGTTTGAAGGACCTGCCGTGACCTTGGACGCCATCGGCCGAATGTCCGAGTTCGACGTCATTTACATTCGAGTTCATGGCAACTTAGACCGATTTGGCTTCAATTTCATGACGGGCGAGTCTCCGTCTGGCGACATTTGTAAATACGGTAGTCTACTTGTTTATAACTACATTGGACTTGGGGCAACACTCGACAACGATGGTCTGTATTTCACAGTCTACCCACGATTTTTCAGGAACTCCCGATTTACACCCAAATTTAACTTTCGTGAAAACAGCTTAGCGTATTTCTCGTCTTCCGATGGACTCCTAAGTACTGGCCTAGCAAGTCAAATGCGTAAGCGAGGACTTGGTGCCTTCGTTGGCTGGTCGGGAAGGCTTGCGTGTGCAGACGAAGACGCTCACACGAACATTGCCCTCTTCGAGCGGCTTTTACAGGGGGCCACGTTAGGTGTTGCCATAGCGGAACTAGAGGAAGAAAACGAACTCTTTGGCCAGACTTTAGGTTGGCAGGACTTCGAACAGGCCGGAGCCCTTTTGGGATACTACCCAGGACTTGAGGGGGGACAAGTACGAATCACTAGTACCGGATGTGACAAGGACTCAGATTGCCCACAGGATCCTGAGCCCCTCGTCTGCATAAACCATCAGTGCATTGAACGCCCCATTCCTGAGTGCGCTGGTCGTGTTTGCGGACCCGACCCGGTTTGTGGTGAGTCCTGTGGAAGCTGCGCTAACAATATGGTTTGCGACCTTGATGGAAAATGCTCAGCCCCATTACAGAATTGTTCCAACGGCTGGTGTTTGATCCCAGCAGGGTCCTTCAAAATGGGCTCCCCAGACAATGAACCAGACCGCTTCGATAATGAAGGGCCAGTTCGTTTTGTCACGATCACACGTCCTTTCTACATGAAACAGACCGAAGTAACACAGGGAGAGTGGCAGGCAGTTATGACCGACAATCCATCTCACAACAGGTCCTGTGGAAATAACTGTCCCGTCGAGCAAGTTAGTTGGTTTGAGGCAGTCAATTATGCCAATACCCTTTCTCGAAAGGAATTTCTTGAAACCTGTTACGAGATAATTTTTGATGGTCCCGACGTCAATAGAGCCAAAGTCACTTTTAAAGGTCTCGACTGCAAAGGTTATCGTTTACCCACTGAAGCTGAATGGGAATATGCCGCTCGCGCTGGCGCTACAGGCCCTCAATATGGCAACATCGTCAACGTAGCTTGGTATAGCGGCAACAGCTCAGATAAAAGCCATCCAGTAAAACAAAAAACCGCTAACGCCTGGGGATTAAATGATGTACTTGGCAATGTTGAGGAATGGGTGTACGACAGCTTTAAAAGCGATTACTACAGCTCCCGACCATTCCGTTGCACAGATCCTATAGGTCCACCATCATACATCTCCTATAAGGTCGTACGTGGCGGTGCCTATAACAGTGCCACCACGCAAACACGTTTGGCCTATCGCAACTGGCTCCCTGGTGACACCCAGAGCAAGCAGCATCTTGGCTTTCGCCTTGTAAGAACCCAATAGTCACCGTCAAAATAGCGCCCTCCAGGATTGCCCCCGGACCATGTTGCATGGTGCCCTCTCGACCTCCCTTTAGCTTCAAATCGTGCAGGTCAGCACAATCGTCTCCCTGCCCCCTTCACCCTTCCCCCAGCCCCTGCCCCCACAGTCGCTTTAAAGCCGCCCTGTGGCAACCAGCGTCTCGTTTTGGAAGAAACCTTGTTGACTACTGACCTTTCTGAATGTAAACTATGCCGCTCTTTGACCAGGGACTTTCTGGTCTTTACGTTTCGGGAACTGAGGTATTTGTGATGTCCATTGCAATTCTTGGCAAAAAGATCGGAATGACCCAGATTTTTGACGGTGATGGGAATCGAGTTCCCGTTACAGTGCTTGAGGCTGGCCCTTGCCCGGTACTGAAAGTTAAGACCGCTGAAGGCCGTGATGGCTACGATGCAGTCGTACTTGGCTTCGGTAAGGGACGTAAGAAATCTATGACCAAGCCTGAGCTGGGCGTGTTTGCAAAGCTGAATATCGAGCCAACCGCCTTGGTGCGTGAAATCCGCGTGAACCAGGATGAAGCCCTCCTTTATCCAGAGGGCGGTTCTGTTGATGCATCCCTGTTCAACGCTGGCGAACTGGTCGACGTGATTGGCACTTCCCGTGGTCGCGGCTATCAGGGCGTCATGAAGCGCCACAACTTTGCAGGAACCCCTCGCTCCCACGGTACCCATGAATCGTTCCGCCACGGAGGCTCCATCGGTATGGCAACATATCCAGGACGCGTCCTCCCTGGCACGAAGATGGCTGGCCAGATGGGCAATGTTCGTAAAACCATTCTGAATCAAAGGGTTGTCGCTGTATTCCCCGATCACAACCTGATCTTTATCGAAGGTGGCGTTCCTGGCGCCATGAACAGCGTGGTTGTAATCCGCAAGGCAACCAAGGTTCCAAAGAAGCGCCAAGGCTAGCATCCTAGGCAATTATTTGTGTCTCATATTCCAGCATCAAGTGCACGCCGGGTCTGCCGCAAATACTGTTTTTAGCTGTGTAAAAACAATCTCAATGGGGTAAAGTTCCGTACCTTTGTTGTCATGACCGTTAAGGATTATACCGCATGACTGCTAGAGTACCACTAACTATCGAACAAGTAAAGACAAAACTGGCTAGTTTTGCACCAAAGTCGCTTCCAAAACCTGAAAACTTCCATTATGCGGCCGTTTTGATTTTGCTGACTGCTCGCCCTGACGGCCTGCACGTTTTGTTATGCGAACGAGCTTCTGACGACCCAAGAGATGTACACCGAGGTCAAGTCAGCCTTCCAGGGGGACGCCAAGATCCTGAAGACTCAGACATTCTGGCGACCGCTCTACGCGAGGCTAACGAAGAAGTTGGCCTTGATAGAAGCCGGGTTGAGATTCTAGGGCAACTTGGGGATTTTTTAACGATATCAAACTACCATGTGACCCCTTTCGTTGCCGTGATTGATAGTTTTGATGGCCTCAAACCTACTAGCAGTGAAATCGCAAAGACATTTTCATTTCCGCTGGAAAAGACGCGCGATCCCACGAAAGTCATTCGCATCGCCTGGGATAGTCTGCGTGGTGATGGAACAAGCACGAAACGCAAGCCAACCGAAATCTTGTTTGTAGTACATGACCGCCATTTAGTTTGGGGAGCTACAGCAAGAATCCTACATAATCTTGTGGAGTTATTTACATGACGATTAAAAACACCAATTTTACCAAGGCCGAAATCCTGGACACTACCCAAAGCCTAACGGTTTTCAAGGCTGTCGAAGACGCAACTACGATTGTGCTAACCACCCATGAAGGACCAGACGGTGATGGCTTGGGCTCCGAGCTCGGATTGGCACGCGCCCTTCGTCGGTTGGGCAAGAAGGTGACCATAGTTAACCCAGGTGAAACTTTGAAGCGTTTCAAATACATGGACAAACACGATGACTTAAATGTACTAAACGGAAAACACACCGATATTCTGATGTCCGCAGACCTAGCGCTGTTAATTGATACCGCTGAAATTGGACGTACTGGAGCCGTTGGCGACGTGTTGGCCAAGCGCACTGGACCAGTATTAGCAATAGATCACCACGCTCCCAATGATCGAACGATTGATGGAATCCTTGGCAGCAACTTTCCATCCACAGGCGAGCTGATGTTTCACGTTATCAACCGCCTGGGAGTAGATATTACCGCCGATATTGCTGAGCCACTTTACTCGGCTATGCTGTACGACACCGCTCAGTTTAGGTACGTCCGAAATGACCCCGAAGTTTTCCAAGTAGCCTCCCTTTTGGTACAAGCTGGAGCAGATGCTGAAGGAATAGCACGCCATCTTTTTGGCACCATCTCTAAAGACTCCATGTTGATGCAGTCTAGGTTGATGTCGACGGCAAAATTCGAGCTTGGAGGGCGACTGGCGTGGAGCCCAGTCACCTCAAACACCCTTGCAGGATTGAAACTAGACCGAGACGAAATCCGCAGCATGGTAGATGTTCTTGGAAACATTGATGGGGTTGAAATATGCGTGTTATTCAAAGATTATGATGGCCCCAAGGTAAAAATCTCGATGCGATCCCGCGGCAAAGCAACCGTTAACGACGTGGCCGAGCAACTTGGCGGTGGCGGCCATCCAAAAGCCGCAGGTGCAGACGTATTGATGCCCCTTGATGAAGCAATCGCCAAGACCCTACCACTGCTACGAGCAAAGCTCAGCCCTAGCGACCCAAAATAACCGCTTACTTGATACCTAAATTAAAACAATGACTTGACGTCTGGATTAACCCGCTCAGCCTCTGGAATTTCAAACATCTCATGACGTTTGAAGTTAAACATGGCTGCAACGATATTTGAAGGAAACATCTCAACTGTGTTGTTCATTTCCAAAACACATGAGTTAAACGTGCGCCTAGCTCCAGACAGCTGATTTTCGAGCTCACTTAAGGTCCGTTGCAAATCCATAAAGTTTTCATTGGCTTTTAAATCAGGGTATGCTTCGACTTGGACCATCAGACCGCGAACCCCCTGCATAAGCTCGTTGTCCGCCTTAACCCTCTCATCCATTGGCACTGATGGGTCCATCGCCCTGGCACGCAAACCAGCAATTCTAGTTAATGTTTCCGCCTCGTGAGTCATATATTGTTTTGCGGTTGCTACCATATTAGGAATGAGGTCATACCTATTTTTCAACATCACGTCGATGGTTGAAAATGCCTCCTTAATTTTATTGCGCTTCCCTACAAGTCCGTTGTAAGTACCCAGCACCGCAAAGGCAATTACAACCAGCACGGCAATTACAACAACAACTACTAATGTGCCAGACATCTTAATGCCTCCAAGAGGGTAACCACTGCAGAGTGTCGTTTCTTGACAATTCTACGTCAAGCAAATTCGGAGCATGGACTTACAGAAATGTATCAACTTGATGGCTGCGGATCAGATAAGTGGGCGATACTGGGATTGAACCAGTGACTTCATCCGTGTGAAGGATGCACTCTCCCGCTGAGTTAATCGCCCAAGGCGAAAACATTAGCGACCCCAACGGGATTCGAACCCGTGTCACGGGCGTGAAAGGCCCGTGTCCTTGACCTGGCTAGACGATGGGGTCAATGAGCCCAGTGAGATTCGAACTCACGGCCAACGGCTTAAAAGGCCGCTGCTCTACCGACTGAGCTATGGGCCCAGCCCTTCAAAAGGGAGCAGAGTTTACGCTGATAACCCAGTACTGTCAACTCAAACTTGATGAAAAACAAGAACACCGAATCTCAAATCTAAAACCACCTGTAATCAAAAGTCGATTTTTTCTGACCGTTCAAGGAGTTATTGCATCGAGAATACATAGACCAAGCCCATTAATGCCTCAAAAGCCTCGTTCCAAACAGCATTTCTTCTCAACAAGAAAACTGAAAAAAAGCCTGCCAGCCTTGACATCAACCACCAGTCGAAACGACAATGCCGCAGTGGTTTCCAAGACAAACACTCTCAGGAGTGGCTTGGTTTCCAGCTAAGCCTGATTCGGAGTCAGATTCTGATGCTACGAAAATGGGTCTCAAAATTGGCTGGTTTTTCAGCGCGTTATCCTTGGGCTATGCTCGCAGCCAGCCTTGTTATAACAGCCTTTGCAATCTGGGGTTTAAGCGGTCTTCCTTTTTACACATCACGCAAGGCATTATTTCGTGCCGATCAGGAAACGGTCCAAAGGTTGGATCAATTCCTTGAAAACTTCGGGGCTGCGTCTGATTTAATAATTGCCCTCGAAGGAATCCCCCGTCCAGAACTGGAAAAATTTGCCCTTGAATTGGCAGATGCCTTGTCAGGTCAACCAGGAATTAGAAACGCCGACCCTAGGATTGACCTCAAATTTTTCATGGATCATGCATACAACATGGTACCAGCCGAGGATTTGGCCACTGCAAAAAAGTACATTCCAGAACTATTGCAGCTCCCCGAAAATCCGCCAGACTCTGTTGAAGACGCGCTCGATACCGCCATCGAATGGTTTGAGGACCCACCTTCTCTGTCTTTGGGAGGCCAAGACATTGCCAGTGCTAAAGCGGCAATCGATGGCATCTACTTTTTCTTGCACGAATGGCAGCGTTGGCTTGAAGCTCCTGAGCCGCCCACATCGATCGCCTGGGAAGGCCTGCTCCACCAACAGCCTGACACGCAAGCACTGGTAGCCGGCAACGGCTTTTATTCCACACGCGACGGCAGAATGCTTTTCTTGTTTGTCAGCCCAGAATCCACATCCGAAGCCTATGAAGTCATAGCCCCTTTCATAGAAACAGTCCGCTCAGTCACCGAGCAACTACGTGAAAAATGGGTCGCCGACGGCAAAGAAGCTCCCATTTACGGACTGACTGGTAACCCAGCCATTGTGTACGAAGAATTTACCTCGGTTCAAGACGATATCAAGTTCACGATAATCACCGCCGCTGTTCTGGTACTCCTTTTGATCATCTTCGTGATGCGCTCTTTACGACGCGCACTTGTAGTGTTCATCCCAATCGGCCTTGGCGCCGTCTGGGGCAACGCTATGCTTTTGTTTACAGTTGGGCATCTGAACATGATTACATCTGCCTTCACTGCCATTTTGTTTGGCCTAGGGGCAGACTACGGCATATTTGTTTCCTCACGAATCCTGGAAGAACTTAAAAACGGCTTGGGTCTAAAGGAGGCTATAGCCAAGGGAGCCGGGGCGGCCTCAACCCCAGTTTTAACTGCTGGTGGTGCCTCAATTATGGTTTTTTTAGCCTTGGCAACCGTTAAATTCAAAGGCTTCTCCGAACTTGGCATAGTGGCTGCCTGCGGTGTTTTGGCCGTTGTACTTGCGGCATTTGTGGCTTTGCCAGCACTTTTTGCAATCTTGAAACCAAAGGTGCAAAAGGATCTGCTTAGCGACGGCGTTGACAAACAAGGTCAAAGCGGCACTCCAATGCCCAAAATCGCCTCGGTAGTCTTGGTAACCGTTGCCCTTTTAATCGCTGGCTTTGGAGCGTATTCAGGTATAAATCTCCCAGTCAACTACGATGTCTTGGCATTGCTCCCCAAAGAGTCTGAGGCCGCACACTACTCAAGACTGATGACCGCAGAATCCGATTTTCAGTCTGAAGTAGTAATTGCGACAGCAAACTCAACCCAGGAAGCAGCCCAGCTTGTTGAAAAATTCTCCAAATTGGACACCATCGCAAAGGTCCAGCACATTTGCGATCTTTTCCCAGCAGACGCCGAACTTCGAGCCGCCGAGGCCCGAGAAGTCGGTCTGGAAATGTCCAAATCAACGTTGGTAGCATGGCTTCTGGATCAAAAGCGCATTGAGCTTCCCAAAGATGGCGGCCAACGCATTTCAGGAATCCTAGACAAAGCACTTGATATGATTGATGATTATCAAGAAACCGCCTTTTCAGCTGGCCACACCGATTTGGTTGACAGCCTTGAAAAGGTCAGGACATCTGCCAAGAAAATTGCGCAACTACTAAGAGCCGATCCTGACCGAGTTGGAGTCGCGAACCAGCTTTTCCTAGATAATTTACTAGAGGACGCACAAATTCTTTCCAAAACAATAATATCTTGGCGAGATGCGCGTCCATTAGCACCGGCCGATTTATCGGCGTCTTTGAAAAATCGTTTTGTAGGCAAGGATGGTAAAATTGCAATCTACCTGTTTCCTACCAAATCCATCTATAACGTGGAATTCTTAGATAAAATGCTTGGGCAAATCTATGAAATTTCACCTGATGCCACTGGATTTCCAACTACCCACCAGGTTATGTCGCGGGAAGCCTTTGAAAGCTTCATGAAAGGTAGCGGACTGGCCGTAGCGGTAGCCCTGCTCTTTCTTTTGATTACCCTTGGCAGTTTTGGTTCCTTCCTGATTGCAGCTCTTCCGCTGCTAATCGGTGGTGGTTGGATGCTTGGAGTTCTAGCCGCTGCAAACATACCGTTGAACTACGGCAACATGATCGCCCTACCTCTACTTATGGCACTGGCGCTTGACTACGGAGTCTGGTTTGCCCACCGACGAAAGGAACTGGTAGGCCTAGGTCCCTGGCAGGTAATTAGGGTAGCTGGAACACCGATTCTATTAGCCGCCTTGACTACACTTGCGGGGCTTGGCGCCATATCATTCGCTAAATACCGTGCCATTTCCAGCCTTGGATTTGCGGTCACAGTCGGATTAATTTGTTGCCTTGCCTGCGCAATGTTTATTGCACCAGCAGTTGCTCAACTGCTTGATAGGAGGCGAAAATGAAAAGGTTTAGTGTTCTTTCGGCGTTCATTTTGGTAACCGCCTTGGCAGTATCTGCCTCGGCCCAAGACACTCGCCAGTTGGTGCTTTGCTATCCAGGCGGAAATATAAAGGCCAAGGATGCTGAGCCATCAGCAAAGGCAATGGTTGAATTGGTCGAGAAACTTGGAGGTTGGAAAGCTGGCACTTTTTCAAGCAAATTCACATCAAAAATCTCAGAATGCGATAAATTCCTTGCTGAAAAGCCACCCTTTGCAATCGTTTCCCTTGGATGGTGGCTTGGACACAAAAGCGACAATCTGATTCCTTTGGCCCAACCCAAAATCCAAGGTTCAACTGATGAAATCTTCAGAGTCATGGTCCGCAAAGGCACATACAAATCACTAGATGAGCTAAAGGGCAAGGTGGTAACTGGAACTCCCCTAATCGAAGGCGATTTCTTGCTTAAAGTCATCTTTGCTGGCAAATACAAGGAATCCGACTTCGAGCTTCGGCCAAGCAACCAAGCCTTAAGATCCCTACGAAACTTGAAGGACCGCGAAGTCGAGGCAGTGGTAATTACCGCTCAGCAGTACCAATCGATTGATGCACTGCCCTTTGCAAATCTCCTTGAGCCCATCTTTGAATCGGCCCCCATTCCAATCATGCCAGTGGTTGCCAACGAAAAGGCCACAACTCCTGAAGAAAGAAAGCGATTTCAAAAAGCGCTCACATCGTTTTGCGACCACAAAGACGGCAAGCAATTCTGTGAATTATTTGGAATCGACGCCTTTGTACCAGCCAATGCCTCCACCTACAGTGCACCAAAAGCCCTTTGGAAGTAAACTAGCCCTGACACGCTCTCCATTTTGGGAGGAATAATGAAAAAAATAGTTCAAAGCGTAGTATTACCGTGCCTGCTATTTCTGATGTCTGGATGCAAGACAACTGGTGTGGTCCCAATTGAATATGACCTAAGCTGTGACCCGTCCCTAGCCATTGGTGTTGATGGCCAGACATTTAATGTCCACACCACCAAGACACCAGACTTGGCATGTTCCTTGGCTGGTCTGCGTGAACTTGACCGCCCTGACGCTCGCCAAGCCTTGAATGGCGCAGCAGTAAGCGCCGAATTATCCGTCAGAGTCCCAAACCACAACTTTATGGAGCGCTTTTCCTATGAATGTGTGGACTGGGCTAAAAAAGCCGCAGCTTTTCCTGGCTTTGAAGATGAAGCTTCGTACTGGCATGGGTTATGCCTAGGCAATGCAGTCCGCAACACCCCCCTAAAGGCACTAAGAGGCCTTAATCAGTTGGAAAAAACCTTACTTCACGCCAAGGAAACTGTCCCAGATATAGACGAAGGTGGCCCCCTGCGAGTCCTTGGAATGCTTTACATCAAAGCGCCAGCGTGGCCAACAGGTGTTGGCGACTCAGATCTAGGCCTGGAACTGCTAGAAGAAGCCGTCCAAAAGCACCCAGATCATCCCTTAAATCACCTTTTCTATGCATACGCCCTGCTAGATGCAGCAGAAGATAGCGAAGCAGCAACAAGCGAGCTTGAAATCGGCCTAGAAAAGCTTGAAGACCCACGTTTTTCAGAAGCAGCACCCTATTGGAAAAAAGAGGCAATCAGCCTGGCCAAGGAACTGAAAATCCCGTTACCCGAATAGAGCTCCCATCCTCTTTTCAGACGTCAGATTTTTGTTTTAAAACTGAATTTGTAGGATGAGTTTGGGGAACTAATGACACATGCCATCAACGCCGCAGTAGTAGCCATAGGCACAGTGCGCGTCAACCTCGCAACCTTCTTTGCACTGGCCTGCCCCCGAGCAGTACTCGTTGAAGTTGCAGTCATTGTCAAAGACGCAGGTTCTGGTCGAGTAACAAGCGCCATCTGCACCACAGTACATGTCATTTGCGCAGTCGTAGTCGTTTCGGCAGAAATAATATGCCTCACAGTACCGAGCATTGCCGCAATAGAAGCCGACTGGGCAGTCGTTATCTCTTGAACAAGTCCAGCTCAAGTCACAACGACCATCTGAGGCACACTCGAAGCCTTCAGCGCAGTCGTGCCAACCAAAACACTCTTGGGGAACCCAGCAACCGCCATCGATTCCACAATAAGTGCCACGCGGGCAATCTGTGTCAAACCTACATCCAGCGCTGTAGCACAGGTTGTTGTCTCCACAATAGTTACCAGCACCACAGTGACTGTCGGTGTAGCATTGTACCGAGCTATCTGTGTAGCAATAGCCGTTAAATCCACATCTAGCCCCAATGCCACAGTCAGAATCCCAACGACAGGCAATGCGATTATCGAAGTAGCATGCTCCATCATAGCCACAAAGATAACCAGGTGCGCACTCGGAATCAGAATAACAACCGGTGTTGTATCTGCAGACGTTGGACCAGCTGTCGCAAAACATCGAACTGGGGCAATCCCAGGAGGTATAGCACTGGTAATAGGGATAATCATCAAATTCTAACCAGATGCAACCTGTGACAAAGAAAAGGGAAAAAAGGGAAATAGCAAAAATTGTATTTTTCATGGCTTCCTCCTGTGTGAGCCGACAATATATGACGACTGATGTAGATTTATATTTTATGGTTTTTCTGGCTGCTGGTCGTCTTCTGTGACAATTGGCACTTGGAAGCCGACTCTGACACCTAGCATGAATGAATCTGAAGGGTTCCAGTTGCCGACTTCAGTTGTACTGAAGGTTAAATCTCGAAAATAAGAGGCAAAAACTTCGCAATACTCTAAAAATCGGACTGATGCTGTTAATGAGCCTAAGGTTCTTTCAGGTTTGACAAAAGCTGGTGGGGTGGTGAAGCCGCGGGTGTATAAAGAGGCTGAAACTCTGGCCATTTCCCATAGTTTGATTTCGAGACCTGCACCAAATGTGTTGAATTCTCCTATTTGATCCAAGTCCAGCATTATCCAGGTGGTGACAAATGGGTCGAAGCCAAGTGATAGCCCAAGCCTCATTCCCATTCTGGGATGGGTCATGGATTCAAGGGCTACCCTTTTGGGAATGGTTGTAAAGGTGTGGCGATCTACCATGTAGGCTTGGTCAAAGTAGTTGGCGGTGTAGCCTTGGCCAAGCCATTGCCATTCGCCGAGGAACCCGAAGGAAAACCACTTGAATGCAGTTTGGATGGCTAGGCCAATTTGGGCTCCATCGCCCGTTGCGACGCGTCCCCAGGCTGCGTAAGGGGTGACTTCCAGTCGTTTAGAGCGGACTACTGGGTAGCGAAAATCGATGCCTCCGGCAACTAGTAAAGATGTCTCGTGAATTGGGACGCCTGCTTTGTTGAGGCCAGAGGCTGTTATTGATTTTGGGGAAAAAATGTCGGCAACTGCTGAAAAACCAAACTCAAGACGACCTGCTATGCCGTCGCCATCTATCCAAAAAAGTGGCCTGACCGCTAGACGTAAGCCAAAAACTGAGGGGTTGATGACTGAGTCCATGAAAAGGTCAAACCCGGCTGCAAGCCACGAAAATGAGCCTACAAGACCTGTTCGCCAGTGCTCGTAGTCGATGGTGGATTCATAGCCTGAAACTAGGAAGCCGGTGCCAAGGTGCCAAGCCTTTATTGGAGCGACTGCCGCGTGGTATTTATCGCCGCGTTCGCCGTATCGTACCTCGCCTATTATTCGGCCATAATCGTTGAGTTCGTCCCAGTCCTTGACGCGAAGACCGTTGTGATCGAAGCGAATTGGGGCGACCGCTGTAACATAAAAGCCTTTGCCAGCACCAGTTAAAGCCAAGTCGAAGGCGCCGAATCCTTCGCGGTGTACCATTCCCCCACCGAGGGTTGCTAGGAATTGGAAAAACGGGCCTTCTTCTTCCTTGGAGGCTGTTTCTTTTTCCTTCGAAAAAGCTGGTGCAGGCAGCAAAGACAGCGCCATGACGACTAGGAGCAATCTTTTAGCTTTAGAAAAACTTGATACACCTGTGATTTTACAACGCGGGCTCATGAACTAATGCTATCGCTATTTGGCTGGAACTCAAAAGAGAAGGGAAATTGTTGGATAATCAGATGCTTATTGAAGTATGCCGCCTTGTTTGGCAATCGAAAGGCCGCCCTTGGCCAAGAGGTCTTCCTTTTGCAGGACTTCTTCTTCGCGGGTGTATCCTGGCAACTTGTGGTCGCCTGAATCAAGGCGGATGGCGTCACATGGACAGGCCTCTTCACACATGCCGCAAAAGATGCACCTGATGTAGTCTATTTCGAATGAGACTGGGTATTTTTCATTCTTATCGCCGCGCTCACCAGCTTTGATAGTGATGCAGTCGGCAGGGCAAGCGGTTGCACAAAGGAAGCAGGCGACGCAGCGTACTGAGTCGTCTTCGCGCTTCATAAGCCGGTGCTGGCCACGAAATCTGGGAGGATAGGGATACTTTTCTTCAGGATATTCGATTGTTACCACATTTTTGCGGGTTAAAAAGTTCACCCAGAAGTGCCTGCTGGTCACTCGCAAACCACGCAGAACCTCTGGAATATATGAGCGAATCACCAAATCAGCTTTTGGACGATCAACCAATTTCGCCATCGTTCACCTCAAAGGGCAAAGATCCAAATCATCAAATAAGCGCCAAAACAATTGCTGTCACCACAATATTGGCCAAGCTAAGGGGCAGCAACACTTTCCAACCTAGGTTCATCAATTGGTCATATCTAAACCTGGGAAGGGTCCAGCGGATCAACATCTGCAACCAGCAAAGCGCGATTATTTTGAACACGAAGAAGCCAATCTGTGCAACGGTGATAAAGCCGCCAGCAACGCCCTGTGGGTCCAGCCAGGGAATCTGCCAACCGCCAAAGAATACTGTTGCAGCAATGGCGGCAATTAAAACTATCTCAACGAATTCAGTCAGGAAAAAGGTTGCAAAGCGCATGGCGGAGAATTCGGCAAAATAGCCGATGATTTCCGACTCACCTTCGGGCAAATCGAAGGGTGCGCGTTTGTTTTCAGCCATGGACGCTATTAAAAAGAGCACAAATCCAACTGGTTGAACCACAACACCCCACTTTGGCAGCCAACCCCACAGCAGTTCACCTTGGCCTAGGACCAATTGGCTTAAACTCATGGTCCCAAACACTGCAAACACGCCAACCAGATTTAGGCCCATGGTGACTTCATAGGAAACCAACTGGGCGGCTCCTCTAAGGGCACCAAGGAGACCAAAGTTGTTGTTGGAGGCCCATCCGCCTAGGGCAACGCCGTAAATCCCAAAACTGCCGATGGCAATTATGAAAAGCATGCCGGAGTCCAGGGGGGCGATGGTGAAATGCTCTCCTGGACCAAAAGGAATAACCGCAAAGCAAGCAAGTGTGGAGGCCAAAGCTATAGCAGGGGCTAGGAAAAATAGCATCCGATTCGCACCAGCAGGAACAAAGTCTTCTTTGGTGAATGCCTTGAACATGTCGGCAATTGGGTGCAGCAGGCCCCAAGCCCTGACATTACCAATCTGGGCTCTATTTGGACCAAGGCGGTCCTGGATTAGTGCAGACATTCGTCGCTCTACCCATGTTAGGACCGCTCCCAACATCAGGACAAATACCACCAGCACCACAAGTACCTTAAGTAAGGCAATCAACATAAACATCCAGTCCATGAGACTTGCTCCTCGGTCACTTCAGGGCTATACCAAAAGGCCCAATTCCATCTAACCCTGACGCAGCCAGTGGGGTGCCATCAAGGGCGTTGACGCTACTCATCGCAGTCACAAACAGCTCGGCAGGGTCGTCAGCAATTTGGTCATCTAAAAGCCGCGTAGTTAGAGCACCCAACCATTTTTCAATGGGGCGAGCATCCCACGTGGGGGTCAATGCTGGGCGAACCCTTTGTAAAATTCCAAATCCGTTAAGCCAAGTGCCGTCAATTTCGTACGGCGACATGGTTGGGAAGGCAAAACTTGCTGCATTGGCAAGGGGGCCGTCCTTTGCTGAAAAAACTACAGACAGTTGGGCGGCGCTCATTGCTTTAACCAGTACGTCTTCTAGGTGGTGATCGTCACCAAATATATAGATAGCCTGGGGAGAACCAGCCAAGGCCGCCGAAAGCGGTACCGCTTCAACACCTAGAGTTTTCAGTACTAACGCCAAACCGGCCCTGTTTGGTGCCTTGTCTGCGCAAATCAGGATGTCATCCTTGAATCCAGCCTCGCGGCCACCAATGGCATAGCGAACCATGCCTTTTAGCTTCTGCCCCACCTTGATTGCTGCCCAGGCGGCTTCGTTAGTCATGCTTGGGGATAAAACAACTAAAACCCTGGCACCAGAGGCCACGTTATCTAAAGCTGTGGCCAGCTGAGTTATGGCAGCATCGCTAGCAACCGGTTGGCCATTGGCTTTGGCCGATTGGAGTCGGTCTGTTTCGTAGTTGTGATACGCAAGGCGGCCGGCGTCACATGCCCAAAACTGGTTAACAGTTGGGTTTTCCCTGGGCATTATGCGTTGAATTTCATTACGATAAGTGTCGATCCGAATGGAACAGCCACGGCTGCATTCGCCACAAACTGATTGGGTACCGTTGGTAAACCAAACGCGGCACTTAAACCTGAAATCCTTGGTGGTTAGCGCACCAACTGGGCAGACGTCAGATACACACATTGAATAGGGATGGTCAATTTCTGTGCCTGGGAAGACGTCGATGTAAGTTCGTCCACCGCGATTGACCTGATGTAACTGGGGTGCCTTGGCAATCTCGTCGCAGACTCGGATGCAGCGAGTGCAATTAATGCACCTTTCTGAGTCGGCCATGATCTGAGGGCCTATCTGTCTAGCTTTTGGCTTGTGAAATTTCGGGAAGGCGTGCCTGGACGGTTGGTAATTATGTGCAAAGTACAGATCCTGCAGGTCGCATTCCCCAGCTTTATCGCAGATAGGGCAATCGATTGGATGGTTTAGCAATATGTACTCAAGAACTGCACGGCGAGCGTCAATAACCTTTTGGGTTTTGGTCTGGATTTCCAAACCGTCGACGGCCATCTCGTAGCACGATGGAACTGGTTTTGGGCTACGATTGCTTTCTACCAAGCACATTCTGCAGTTAGCCGCCACAGAAAGTCCAGGGTGATAGCAAAATCTTGGGATGTCGATACCAAGGCGGTCACAAGCCTCAATGATTCTAGTCCCTGGCTCCACCGTAATCTCGATACCGTCAATCTTCAGAGTGGGCATCTGTTAATCTCCAGGTCAAAATGCTATCCACTAACGATCAATCTCGCCGCCGATCATGTTGATTGTGTCAAAGGTCGGTATTATGTCGGCCAGCAACCCGCCAATTGTCATGTCCCTTAGGCCCTGCATCAAAGCGAAGCATGGGGGGCGAACATGGAGGCGATAAGGATATCCAGATCCATCAGAGACGGCGTAAAATCCGACCTCACCGTTTCCACCTTCAACCGCGTAGTAGGCCTCACCTGGCGGGACTTGGATCCCCTTCATAATCAATTCAAAGTGAGCAATCATGCCTTCAATGGAGTTGTAAACATCATCCTTGGGAGGCAGGATAATTCTGTAATCATCAATATTTACAGGGCCGTCAGGAATGTCACGAATCACCTGCCTGATGATTTTGACGCTTTGACGGATCTCTTCCAATCGAACCAGATAGCGGTCGTAGTTGTCGCCCTTGTGGCCGATGACAACATCGAAATCTAGGCGGTCATAAACCAGATAAGGGGCGTGCTTTCGCAGGTCCCAGTCAACGCCGGAGGCTCTAAGGCAAGGTCCAGTAAATCCCCATGCCAAGGCTTCTTCGCCAGAAATGACCCCAACATCGTTGCAACGGTCGATAAAAATGCGATTTCGCGTAAGCAGCGCCTCGATGTCGGCCATAAGGCGCAACAACGTCTTTTCAGCCGCAAAATAACGTTCCTGCCAACCTTCTGGGAGGTCCCAACGTAGGCCTCCAACTCTGGTATAAGAGGTTGTTACCCTAGCACCAGTAATGAATTCAATCAGAAAGTAGAACTCCTCTCTGGCCTGCATCGCCCACAGAAATGGAGTAAAGCCGCCAAGCTCCATGGACATGGCTCCAGTGGCGGTCAGGTGGTCTGCAATCCTAGAAATCTCGCTGATAAACACGCGGGCGTATTTACAGCGTTCTGTAATTTCGATGCCTAGCATCTTTTCGACTAGACCGACGTAGCCAACGTTGTTAATCAGGGGGGACACGTAGTTCAGGCGGTCAGTGTAAGAGATTGCTTGGGTCCAAGTCCCCGCCTCGACCATTTTTTCAAAGCCACGATGCAAAAAGCCAACTTCAACGTCGATGTCGCGAACAGTTTCACCATCTAAGGCCACCAGCAGGCGGACGGTACCATGCATAGCTGGGTGTGACGGCCCCAAGTTGACAATATGTGACTCGTCCCTGATTTCCTGTGGGATTGTTGCGAGAGATGCCAGCTGATTACCGCTCATTGCTCATTCTCCCTATTGGTTTCTGCCTCGACTACCAAGTCCTTTTTGATGTTTGGCATATCAACTAAGGGCTGATGACCGCGGCGAGGATAGTCTTTGCGCAAAGGGTGGCCGACGAATTCTGGGTAAAGCAGGATTCGGCGCAGATCTGGATGCCCTTCAAAACGTACGCCAAACATGTCGTAGACCTCGCGCTCTGCCCATGTCAGGCCTTTGTAGACACTGGTGGCCGAGGGCATCACGGGGTCATCATCCAAAAGCGGCACTTTCAGGCGAATGACGGCGGCGTCGCTGGTTCGGCGCAGGTGATAGACGACCATAAAGCGTGGTCCATCTTCGATTTTACCTAAAGTAGGTAAAGTCTGAGTGTGGTACATCGGGTGAATTGGATCGGTCTTGGCTTCCGGCTTTTTAGCTAGGCCAAGTAAGTCAACGCAAGTAGCATCGAGGGGTAGGTTAAACCCAAGTTCATCTCTGAGAAAGGTCAGCACTGACACCAATCCGTCGCGGTTTATAACAACGGTGTCATCCCCAAGATATTGATGAGAATCCAGCACAACTTCAGGAAATTTCGCGCAAATCTGCGCTCCAGCTCTTTCACTCATTGGCATCGCTCCTGGCTGCGCTGGAGGTTAGCGCATCAAAGGCCCAATCCAACGCACCCTTACCCCACACGTACCAAAGCCCTATTGCTAGGACCCCGATAAACAGCAAAAGGGCGAACAAGGCAAACACACCCAAGTGTTGCGGCTGCAACAGATCCCTGTATGCAACTGCGATGGGGATCAAAAACAGGGCTTCAATGTCAAAGACAACGAAAAAGATAGCCACGGCGTAGAATCTGACGTTTATGCGCTTTCTTGGAGTATCAACTACGTCAGAACCGCATTCAAAGGGACCCATCTTCGCCTCTGAAGGACGTTTGGGACCAAGCACGGCGTTTAGGACCAAAATCGCTAACGCAATCCCGACTGCGACCACAATCGTAATAATGATCGCTACATACGGCAAAAACTCGCTACCCATTAAAGCCTCCGTAACCCTGTAGGTCGAGGGCGAACGATACACCCGAGGCAAACTAGCAGAAGACTGCTCAAGGATCAATCATAGTTATTGAGTTTTTTTTCTCATTTTAAATTGTACAAGTGTTGAAGTTTTCAGGAATACTTGAGATAAGCTTGTTTTGCGCAATCCGGACCATTCCGGACGAAATTTCAAAACCAGGTGATTTTACTTTGATGTTGGCTGCACAGACACGGCGAAATTGGCTGATAAACTTAGTTCTGTTAGTTGCTTTAACGCTTGTTCTGGGGTCTGTACGCCATTACAGGGACGATATACACCCAGCAAACGAGGCTGCCAGAATCTATGCGGCTATGGCAATTGTTGACCATGGCACTGTCGCGTTGGATCCAGTCTTCGACGAATTGGATCCTGGGTGGCGCTTGACTGGACAACCACCTAATCGGGACGTCTCCAAGTTTAACGGGCGTTATCTGTTGGACAAGGCACCTGGATTGACCTTGGCGGCAGTGCCTGTGATAGCTGCGCTTCGATTTTTTAATCTGGACCTAGGTTTTGGGGATCTTGCCTGGTTACTTGCGTTGATGTTTTGCGCCCTACCCACAGCGGCCTTTGCAGTGTTTTTGCAAAATTTTGTGCGAAAACAGGGTATGGGGCCACCGTGGCTTTCTGTAGCTTTAGTTTTGGCGACACCTTGGATTGCATATGGAGGGATGTTTTTTGGACATGCTCCTGCCGCGGTTTTAATAGGTTTTGGAGCTATTTTGGGATTGGGACCGTTGGTAAAGGACGGCGGAAAGACTACACGCGGCAATGCCTTTTTGGCTGGGCTGAGCCTTGGATTGGGAGTTTTGGTTGAGCTGCCGGCCGCGTTTTTGGCAGTTTTTATAACTGTGGCAGTCATTGCTGACCGTCGGTCTCGGACAAAACTTGGTTGGTTCATAGCTGGAGCGGCACTACCAGCCATCATGCTATTTGGCTGGAATTACATTAACTTTGGTAGTCCACTTACGATGGCGTACGGACACAAACAGGATGCGGCTTTTGCTGTCTATCACTCACAGGGCCTGTTTGGGATTTCATGGCCAAAACTCACAAGGTTGTGGGGCATTATCTTTAGCCCTCAACGTGGTCTTTTGTTCCTGGCCCCTTGGCTGGCGGTCGGTTTTATGGGGGCAATATATTCGATTTTTGACGGGAAAATTACAGTTGGATGGAGAATCGCTCTGGCCACAGGTGCGCTGGGTTTTCCTTTGATAATGGCCGGCTTTGTGGATTGGATGGCTGGAGATTCAATGGGACCTAGACACCTTTTAGTTAGCATGCCTTTCATCGGCATAGGCGTTTCAAGAGGCTACACACTTGCGGTCAGTGAAGCACAGATGAAATGGTTACATGGCGTATCGATTGGACTGGTTATATCTTCCTTCCTGATGTGTGCAGTTGGGGCCTGGGTGTTTCCCTATTTTGGGCAGAATATTACAAATCCACTTTTTGAAGTTGCAACGCCTGTTATGCTGGAAGCCGGATTTTTGCCGACGATTTGGGGCAGGCTTTCAATGCTGCCTGTAGTTTTGGCGCTTGCATTGGTGTCTGCGATCATTTTTTGGTTTTCCAGTGGCTTCGGCAACTTAAAAAGGCATTTGGCATTTATGGTTATTATTCCAATTGTTACAGCGGCAATTCATATTGGGACAGCCTCAATCCCAAGCAGTGAAGGTAAAAATCGACAGATACTGCAGTCTCGGGCCATGGCTTTTGAACTGATGGGTAGAGATGACTTGGCGGACACAATACGAACGGCTTTAAGGAAAAGGTAGTGTTGTCAAGCGATTTTGTTAGTTCAAGCTGTAGTGCAGGTCTAGCAGGGATTGAATTATGATTTTGGATTTAAGAATTTGTGCTTGACAGTGGCGGACATCACGGCTAGACTGCTCTGCGTCTTTTTCGTGGGCTTGCTTGGGGCAGGCGAAAGACATGAAAAAGGCCTTTGACCTTTGACAATCTGCGGGAGTAACTCAGTGGTAGAGTGCAACCTTGCCAAGGTTGACGTCGCGGGTTCGAATCCCGTCTCCCGCTCTGATCGAACAGATATGTGATGGGTTTGCTACTGTGATGCTGTAGGTGCGGCTTCTGGATCAGGGACAGGGAATCAAAGATTGTTTGAAAATTTGCCTGCCGTTTCATTATTCATCTAAATCGGCTACCCTCGACGTTGGCTAACGTTCTTGGGATAGCGTTATGAGTGACAAGCTATCTGATACAGATCCTCTACCAACTAGGCACGAAGCTGGCACCGAAGTCCAGCCCCCTTTACCAGTTTTTGATGACAAGTTCTGGAAAGTTATCATCGATGGCGTGGCAGACCCCATTTTCGTCAAGGATGAACTGCATCGATGGGTCCTGTTTAATGAGGCCTTTTGCCAGTATTTGGGATATACCCGCGAACAATTGCTGGGCAAATCAGACCCAGATTTCTTTCCTGAGGATCAGGCCAAAGTTTTTTGGGTAAATGATGACGAAGTTTTTGCCATTGGTGGAGAAACCGTCAAGGAAGAAGAGCTGACTGATGCAAATGGTAAGGTCAATACTATTGTCACAAAAAAGACCGTATTCACCTGTGCCGATGGCAAGCGTCTTTTGGTGGGAGTCATCAGGGACATTACCGAGTCTAAACATGCGCAACTTGCTTTAAAACAACATCATGACCTGCTTGAAAAGCTGGTTGAAGAACGGACTGCCGCCCTTAATGCCACGAACCAAAGGCTGCAAGAGGAAATGGAGGAAAGAAGCAGACTGCGTGAAGAGCGGCAGAAATTGATACTTCAGCATCAAAAATCAGAAAGCCTGTGGCTTATGGCAGGGGGTATTGCCCACGATTTCAACAACTTACTTGTTGGAATTTTGGGGAACGCCGATTTGGCCCTTTCACACATAGCAAATGACCACCCCTCAACGTACTTTATTGGCGAAGTTAAAAATGCTACCCAGTCGGCTGTTGGATTAACTAATCATCTTATGGCGTATTCAGGGCGAGGTCTGACGGAAATCAAGGCTGTTGACTTAAACCAGGTTTACCTGGAAATGTTGGATTTACTTAACACTGTGATTAGCACAAAGGCCTGCCTATCCCATGAAATTGCAGATAATTTACCTTCAGTTAATGGCGATTCCACGCTTTTACATCAGGTGATACTGAACCTCGTAGTCAACGCATCCGAGGCAATTAGGGGTGACTTTGGAACGATCATTATAAAAACTCAGGTTAAGCAGCATTGCGGTGGATTGGTTCCCAACGGAATCTTGAATGGGGAGCTACCTCAAGGACAATACGTTAGCTTTTCGGTCCAAGACAATGGAGTTGGCCTGGATCCTGAAAGAAGAGAGCTGATTTTCGACCCGTTTGTTTCCACCAAGCAAAATGGGCGCGGCCTTGGCTTGTCAGCAGTCCTTGGAATAGTGCGCTCTCACAACGGCGCAGTTGCAGTTCAATCATCTCCAGGAGTTGGTTCCATATTTGAAGTTTTGCTACCGGTATTTTCAGATAAGTCACCAGCTATTCGGGAAGTTTCTGAGGTTACTCGGATTAAGGTGCGTAGGGATACTACATACAAACCGTATTCTGGCACAGTACTAGTAATAGACGACGAGCAATTGGTCAGGTCGGTTTTGAAAGACATGCTTGCAGCAATGGGATTTGAAGTTCAAGAAGCTGATAGTGGTGCGGCCGGTTTGAAGCTTTTGGAGCACCTAGTTCCGGAGCCTGTTTTGGTAGTGGTGGACCTGTCTATGCCATCAATGTCAGGGGCTGAGGTCATGAACACAATTCGCTCTAAAAGGCCTCATCTTCCAATTATTATAACTAGAGGTTATGGTGAGATAGATGCAATTGAATGGGCTGATGTGTTTTTACCAAAGCCTTTCACCTTTTCATCGCTACAGTCTAAGGTTCGGGAATCTTTAGATTTTTAACCACAACAACACGGTAGAATTAATGACTTTAGATGTTAATAAACCTCGCCTACTCAATCACATTCAACGCATCATTGTTGTCGGTTTTTTATCACTAGTTGTGCTTTTAACTTGGACGCCTGGGATTTCTTATGGCAGCCCACCAAGTCAGCGAAATTTCTGTAATTGGGGTGATCGAAGCATAAACACAACTCGGTTGCCCCAGTTGATGAAGGAAATGGGGTTTAAGCCACCAGCTCGATTTAGAGCGCTTTTGGTCAGGGTGGAACTAGATAGAAAGGCCAATTTGATTTCGAAAATGAATTTATATGCTTATGGAACCAGCGCAACAAGGGTGGATGGCTGGAATCCTGCGTCAACCATCAAATTGTATGCAGCCGTGTCTGCCCTAGAGCGTCTTAATGAGCTTGGTTATGGGCCAAAAACTACTGTCACGTTTCATTACCCTCGCGGTGACAAAAAGATTTCACTGCAAAAATTACTGGAAGAAGACCTTCATAAATCCGATAACATCGCCCACAATCGAATGGTGCAGCTTGCAGGTTTTGATTATCTGAACGGTCCCAGGGGCACTCTGAGGCGGGCTGGAATGCGAGATTCCGCGATTTTGCGGGCATATGCTCAGTCCCAATGGGAGGCAGAGGGTAATTCAAAAATCTTAAGGGCATCTCCAAGAATTACTTTGCAACAGCCAAAATCTGGCAGGTACAGTGCGAAAAAGAATGTGCTGCCAGAGTCCACTGGAACGGCAAAGGTGAAGTGCCAAAGTGCAGCATGTACCAGCCTATCTGATCTTGGAAAAATGATGTGTCATCTGATGTTACATGAGCAACTACCTCAAAGGCATCGATTGAAGCTGGGAACAGGCCCAAATCAAAGCCCGATGCTTGCGTTTTTCCGTCAGCGTCTTAACCGTGTCAGAGATGCCAATGATGGAGTGTGGCTTGCTTTGGAAAGACATTTGATTCCCAAGTCACAACGAGGCCAACCATCAAAAGGCAGCTACCAGCTCTTTAGAAAAGCAGGATTTTCACAAGATTGGCTTAGTGACAACATATATATCTATCAACCTCACTCAAAGGTGCGTTGGATAGTTGTCATGGCTGCTTACCCAGGCAGAAAATCATTGGACCAGGCGGCCGACATTATTGCCCGAATAATTAAGGACGACTTGGTCTTGAAATCTCCTAAAAAGCGAACAAATTCGCCTAAGAAGGCGCAATAATTGGGTTATACTTAAGCACACTCATTTAAAATCCTAGCAATTCTAGTTTGACATTGAATCGCGTCTGGGCTATTTCCCGATATGGCTTTTTCGTGAACAAAGGAGTCCTGATGAGCAAGACCACAGAAAATTTGAAGGTGGCTTTTTCTGGTGAAAGCCAGGCGAGTCAAAAGTATCTGGCATATGCCGCTAAAGCAGAGTTGGATGGCTTTCCAAATGTTGCAAAGCTGTTTCGAGCAGCGGCCGACGCTGAAAGGGTGCATGCACTGCGCCATTGGCGTGCGCTGGGAATGGTTCGAGATACTAATCAGAACCTGCAAGACGCCTTAGCCGGCGAGACTTACGAAGTTGAAGAGATGTATCCTCAGATGCTGGCCCAGGCGGAAGTGGATCAGGAGATCTCAGCTCAGCACGCCTTCAGGGGGGCGTTTGAGGCTGAAAAGATTCACATTGAGCTGTATACAGCAGCTATTGAGGCGGTTCAGGCTGGCAAAGACATCGAAGAGGCCAAGTATCACACTTGCTTGGTTTGCGGCTACACACATGAAGGCGATGACCTAGAAAGGTGCCCCGTGTGCAACGCTCCTTGGTCCAAATTCCAGGAAGTTAAGTAGCTAAAATCATTTAAAAAGCCAGCAATTTGAAAAGCAGGCATTTTGTCCCTATTTAGCCAGCTTTTTGACGACCTCAAGCACCTGGGCGTCATGCCCACTCACTTTTACCCTACGCCACACCTTGCGAATTACGCCTTCTGCATCAATGACATAGGTGGTTCGTATCACGCCAAACGCTGTTTTTCCAAACATTGTTTTCGGGGCCCACGCTCCATAAGCTTCGTGCACCTTGAGATCAGGGTCTGAAAGAAGCGGGAAATTCAAGCTGTATTTGTCCAGAAATTTTTCAATGGCTGGCATTTTGTCCTTGCTGACCCCCAAAATCACTGCTCCCAAATCAGTCATCTCGCCTTTTAAATCGCGAAAAGCGCAGGCTTCTTTGGTACAACCAGGGGTATCCGCCTTGGGATAAAAATATAAAACAACCGTTTTCCCCTTGAGTTTTGAAAGAGTTATCTCTCCTTCAGTGGAGTTCAAGGTAAAGTCTGGCGCCAAGGAACCCTCGGCCAAAACTGGTGTGTTAGCACTCATTTTTTCACTCCTAAAAATTAAAAAGCCTATTAATAAAGCTACAACTAGGCAGCAAATCAACACTATAAGCAAGCGTTTTGAGGCCATCTTTAATCCAACCTCACAAGAACTGGGGCGTGGTCTGATGGTTTTTGCCCTTTTCTTTCTTCGCGATCAACCCATGTCTCGGTGCAGCGAGCAGCCACTGATTTCGACGCCAAAATCAGATCAATTCGCAAACCAGAGTTTGTTTGAAAGCCAAGCGACCGGTAATCCCACCAAGTGTATTGTGTACCTTCAGGATTAAGCTTCACAAAGACATCTTCTAGGCCAAAATCCAGTATTTCAGAAAGCAATCGCCTGACTTCATCGTTTAAAAGACCAGTCCCACGAAAAACATCTGCTGACCAGGCATCACGGTCAAACGGGATGATATTGAAATCGCCACACATCACCAATGAATCTTCAGGGCTTGCAACGGTTGGAAGCCAACGAATCAAGCGATTTAACCACTGGATCTTATAAGTGTATTTATCAGACTCGACGTCAGAACCATTGGGAACGTACACACAAACGACCTTGATTCCCGCTGTGTCAGCTGTAATCACTCTGGCTTGTGGGTCATCGACTCCATCCTGCATACCCATGGTGACATTCTTAAGCGGCGTCTTAGATAATATTGCCACCCCATTGTATGTGCGTTGACCAAAAACAGCCGCGTGATAACCAAGGGCGTTTACAGCCTTTGTTGGAAAAGCCTCCTCAAGGCCTTTAAGCTCTTGTAAACACAGTACATCTGGCTGATTTCTTTCAAGCCAAGCAAGCAGTCTGGCCTCCCTAGCTCTAACAGAGTTCACATTCCATGTTCCTATCAGCATCTTTCGCTCCGAGCATGCACACGAGCCATTTTGCCCTAAACGTACTAAAATCACATCCTCCTAAAGTCGCTTGGTGCAAAAAGCATCAGGCAGGAGGGAAGCCCTTGAAGGACACTATTGCAATAATTTTGGCGGCAGGTCTAGGGACCAGGATGAAATCCAGCTTACCTAAAGCATTATTTAGGGTAGCTGGGTTACCTCTTGTTTGCTATCCGATTAAAGCTGCACTTGAGGCGGGTGTTAGCCATGTGACAGTAGTTGTTGGACATCAAGCTGAACTGGTCAAAGCAGAGGTCACAAAGTACTTTCCAACTGCGCAAATTGATTTTGCAATGCAGGAACAGCAGCTTGGAACGGCACATGCAACGCTTTGTGCTGCAGAAAACGCCGCGCCGTTTAAGAAGGCACTGCTGATGAATGGGGACCTGCCCCTGATTTCGGCCAACACAATCAAGGCGCTTGGCGAGGTGTATGACCAGACAGGGACTACCTTTGCTTTGGTGACTTCTAGGGTGGCGGATCCTGGAGGATTTGGACGAATAGAGCGAAGTCCAGATGGCGAAGTGCGGCAAATAGTTGAAAAACGTGATGCTACCCCAGAGCAATTGGCCATCAACGAGGTGAACGTTGGGCTTTACATGGCTGAAACGGCCTCTTTGTATGCCGATCTTGCCAAGGTTGGCACCTCTAACCAAGCTGCCGAATTTTACTTTACTGACATCGTAAAAATGCGAACCAGCAAAGGCGAAAGAGTTGGTGCCTTGGTGCTTGGCGATGCTAGTGAGGCCGGTCAGATTAATAATCGCGCTGAACTTTCCGAGGTGGAGGCGCAGATTCTAAAAAGTAACGCCGCGATGATAATGAACTTGGGCGTGACTATTCACCTGCCAGAAACTGTTTACATCGAAACTGGATGCCTAGTTGGAAGCAATTCCGAGATCGAGCCTGGAGTTTCCATTAAAGCAGGGACAGTAATAGGCTCCAACTGCTTAATTTCCAGAGGGTCCGTACTGACAAATGCTCGCATTGGGGATGGGGTAACAATCAAGCCTTACTGTGTAATTACTGACTCTGAGATCAAAGATTTTGCAATCATCGGTCCTTTTGCACATTTGCGACCACAGTCTGTAGTCGGCAACCATGGTCATGTTGGAAACTTTGTAGAAATGAAAAAAAGCACTCTTGGCGAAGGGTCAAAGGTCAACCACTTAAGCTACATTGGTGATGCGCAAGTTGGTGAAAAAGTTAACATTGGTGCTGGTACCATCACCTGCAATTATGATGGCATAAACAAAAACATAACTGTGATTGAAAGCGGGGCATTTATAGGCTCGGACACCCAGCTTGTTGCACCTGTAAAAGTTGGCAAGAATTCCTATGTTGGTGCTGGAACAACCGTTACCAAAGACGTACCCGATGGTGCTTTGGCATTGTCTAGGGTGAAGCAGGTAAACATCGAAAATTACGCCAAGAAAAAGTGATAATTTAAAGTTGCATGGATGGAAAAAGTGGAATTTATGTGCGTTTTTTAATCTCTAGCTGAAAGACTTTGTAACCATCAGCTTGTTTAGGATTTTGCACTCTCATCATTCCAAGATGCAGGTCAACGTTCTTACCAGTTGGAAGCCTGATGGTGACTTTTTCATCAACAAGGACATTGATGACCCTGCAAAGCCCAAAGCGTGGGTGGTCAACGTAGTCACCTACAGCCATATCCATTATGTTTAGCTCCGAGGTCTCATCCTCATCCATAACCATTCGAGTTGATTGGACAGTGGGTCTTACCATCGAGCCCCCAGGAGGGACACTCATGACCGGCTTTGGCCGCACATCAGCAATGGTCTGGAGCTGAACCCACTGTTGGAAGTCGTCGCCTTCTGTTTCACGCACCAAAACAATATCATCCCCAGTCTCGATCCAGAACTCACAAAAGATGACTTCCCCGCCAGAAATAATGCCTGTGTACGAGCCATCAGCATTCGTACCTGTTCCGTACAAACGGATATCTTGAAGCTCATCAAAGATAGAGATGTTACCTGTCAAAGTAGGAAAAAACACAGGTGCAGAAACTACGTCTGACTTGGAAAAATTGTCATCTTCTGGGAACACATTTTGGATTTCCACGTTACGAACTAGCGCAACAGCCTTTATCCACCCAGATTTAATGCCGTTGTCCATGCAGATTGTGGTAAATGCAGCAACCAAATCCTGCCCAGCGTCAAGGCGCCCCATCAGACGCCGGCTTTCCTGAAACTGTGCTACCAGCATAATCTTTATCCCCCAGTACCAGACTCGGTTGGCATTTGCTCAACCAACTCGATACGCCAACTATCATCGGCAAATAACGCCATTGCTTCAAATTCCGGCTGTTCGCCTACCCGCAAGATCAACTTCACTTTTCGGGCACTGGGGTTAAAGTCAGAAGCTTCACGAGCCGAAAACAAGGCGTCAGACGCCAACAATTGCAAAGGGTTGGAAGCCCCTCGAAGGCTTAACCCCTGTACTTCCCCAGTCTTTAGCAGCTCCGCGGCCGTTTTACCGGCTTTACCTGCCGCTGCATTTACAATAGCCCTAGAAGAGGGACCTAGCAAATCAAATACAGCCCCTACTTCCCCAGAACGAACCGCCGCATGAAGACGGTGAGCCGCCATGGTGGCACCAGTCTTTTCCAGCCACTCAATCCTTGGGCCAGATAACTGAGCACTTGCATCGTCTTCCCCAGTCAGTGGCATTAGCTGAGTAGAAAAGGAGCAAGCTGTGAAGGTTATCGCGACAAAAAGTGAAACAACTACTGGAAAAAACGACCAACGAAACCTAACAAAACCCATTGACACCCCGTTATAAACAAAGCATAGATTTGAGCTTATTTTTTCTGTTTAACAGCAGTAAATTTTCCGGTCACTGACGCTTGGGACATGTTCCCTTGCACGTATCCAACATAGGTTCCATTGATGATTCGGTCCACAGCTAGATCGCACGTTTCGTCGACCAAAACTCCGGTTCCAGATAAGGACAGCTCTGTATCGAGGGTAAGCGCCCCAAGGAAAACGTCAACAAATCCGAAGAGGAAGTCGATAGCTCCGATGCATACATCTTCAATTTGTTGCCTGGAACCACCAAACCAGGAGGCAATCTCACCAAGGATCCCTCCAGCAATCGATTTGCAGTTAATCCACAGGTGCATGGCCTCTTTAAGGCTGTGGGCCTGTCCACCAGTGATGGATGCAACAATAAGCTCGTTGATGACATAAAGCACCAACTTGCCGTAGTTTAACTTGATGGCATGTTGGTTGATGATGAACTGATTCCAGTTGGAAATCAGGGCGGTAAATTTCCCTTCAAGGATGTCCAATGGGAAATTCGGGTCACCAATGTTTTTCATGTTCAGTTCGTGGCGACCACATTGTTCGTATTCTGGGGTACCTGGCTTACAGCCAAACTTCCAATACAGGGCAACGCCAGTCCAATAGTGAGTTCCTTGGACTGAAAAGTCGTTGTTCAGCTTGGCTAAAACCAGGTCCGACAACATTTCAAGGTTTGTGATGGCCCCCATCATGTCGCCTCCAATCGTGAAAAAGTCCTTGACCCACGATGGAGAGTTGTTAAGCAGCCAGTTTGTGATGACGTTGGCCACAGCGTCTTTGAACAGGTTGAACAGCGTGTCCACTATGATGCTGCCTAGCCAGATCTTGGCCAGATCGGCAATCGACTCGATAATGGTCAAGCCGGGAGTCTTGAAAAGCTTGATCATTTCAGCCAAGACACAGCAGATGGTTTTGCCAAGATCCCCACTGGTTCCGGTCGTGACGCATGTCATGATGGTCGTATCACCACCAGCACACTGTTGCACTAAATTGGTGAAATCAAAGTGGTCGATGGTGTCATAACGACCTGCAGGATTTAAGTTAGCTTGGTAAATCTTGAGCGTGATGTCTTTGCACACGTTTGGCTGTAAAAAGACCCCATCGTTGCAGCCGCTGGCGACATAACACTCAACAGGCTTGCCATCCACCATTATGCGAGGCCCTTTGGCCTTGGCAAAAACGGTCATGTACATGTCTGATGGCAGACATTCAAATGACTGCTGACCATAAAGGCTTGATATTACGCGTTCCTGGAACACTGCGTCTGGGAGTGGGCGCTCTGGATACAGTCGGTCACAGGCAAAATCCGCGGGCAAAACAGAGACTTGAAAATCATGCAACGACGAGGTATCAAGGGCGCCGTCATAAGAAAGGCTTACATTTGCACATCCGCAGGGGGTGTCCATAACACGAATCAGGATGTCTTTTTCCTCAGCTTCTTCATAAGGCAGTGACAACACGACGCGATAAATTAGACCAGTCTGGTTGTTGCTCCTGAAAAAGGCCTGTACCAAACCGTTACCGTCAGTTGAAACTTCGTAGTCGCTTAAAGTGCCATCACCAAGATCAACGGGGTTGCCTTCAAAATCGGTGACTTCTGCGATTTCAAAGCGCACCATGATGCCGATACCTGGGGCCTTTAAGTCGTAGTCAATGACCTTGGCGTTAATTCTGAAGGTTCCACCGGCGAAAAGATCCTGGTAGACGGTGGTATCGTGAAGCAAGATGATTTCAAGCCATTTTGAGGTCGGAATTCTGTCACGATTTATATCAGGTGTAGGACGCGAGTCTTCAGGTGCAGCTCCATCGTCTTGCGTATCGGGGATACCTTGATCGTTGCTGTAGACGATGTCGACAGGAACGAAACCGCTTCCGCCACACGCTAGGGCTAGCAGCGGAATCAAAAGCCAGCTGCGGCGAAGATTGTTTAACATCGGACACCTCCGAGCTTCTGCAAAGTACATTATAAATGGAAATAGATACAAATGCTCTATAGTATCGATCGAATTGTCACAAACGTTTCAAATGTGGGTATTGGTCATGGGGCGGGGACGAAGACGGGGACAGGGTCAGGAACAGGGGGGATTTTGGTATGCACGTGTAGTGATTTTAGGTATCGACTTATTTGTGCTCAATGTGATAATTTACCGACGCCTGAATTTTGCAGGCTGGACTTTTGGGAGGCGGCACCGATGATGACCCTCAGAACCTTTGTGTTTTTAGATAGTTTGCAGCCCCAGCTGGCTTCGTTCATAGGAAAGACTTCGAGAGGTTTTTTGCCACTGCCTGAGCAGGCCAGTCTTTTTGTGGAAGTTTCACCTGCGATGGCTATTAACCGCATTACCGATGTTGCGCTTAAGGCCACTAACGTTACCCCAGCCATACAGGTGGTGGAACGAGCCTACGGACTGTTGGAAATTCACGCCTTTGACAAGGGCGATGTCCAACGAGCTGGCGCCGCAATTTTGAAGGCGATGGAACTGAATGAAGACAAGCGCATGAAGCCGAAAATCTTCAGCAATCAAATTATCAGATCGATTGAACCCTATCAGGCTCAGATTATTAACAGAAACAGCCAAGGCATGATGATCCTGCCTGGGCAATCTTTGTTTATTTTGGAAACAGAGCCAGCCGGCTACGTTGCTTTTGCTGCCAACGAAGCTGAGAAGGCTGCTGATATTTCACTGGTCCAGATTCAGCCTTATGGCGCTTTTGGACGTCTGTGGCTTTCTGGTACAGAATCAGAGATTGATTCTGCTGCCGAGGCAGCTTTGGATGCGTTGAATTCCCTTTCCGGCGTTTAGGTTGCCGGTAGGCCAAGTTTTATGGAGGAATAGATGGCTGACGCGTTAGGCATGATTGAAACGAAGGGGTTCGTGGCGATGGTTGAGGCGGCTGACGCAATGGTCAAAGCTGCCAAGGTTGAGCTGATTGGATATGAAAAGATCGGCGGCGGTTATGTGACCGCAGTGGTCCGTGGCGATGTTGCGGCTGTTAAGGCGGCTACCGAAGCTGGTGCGCGTCAGGCCGAGCGCGTGGGCGAGCTAGTCTCTGTCCATGTCATCCCACGTCCGCACGCTAATATTGACGAAGCGCTGCCACTGGGACGGCAGAGCAAGTAGGACCTTAGTAGTCCTGCATATAAATAGCACCCAAGGAGGCCTTTATGCTGATGGGCCTGGTGGTGGGGACCGTAGTCTCTACACGTAAGGAAGAGGATCTGACGGGTTTGCGGTTTTTGATGGTCAAGGAGCTTGACCAGGAGATGGAGCAGACCGGGAAGATGGTCGTTTGCGCAGACGCGATGGGAGCTGGCGTGGGTGAAGTAGTGCTTTACGCCAGCGGTTCATCGGCGCGCCAGACGACAGTGACCAAGGACCGACCTGTTGATGCTGTGATAATGGCCATCGTCGATATGGTCCAGGTTGGAACCGACACTACATACGTCAAGCCGTGACCGATGTGTCCACAGAGGAACTTTAATGGCGTTAGACGAAACTAAAGTTGCCGCGATAGTTGATCAGGTATTGGCGCGATTGCAAAGCTCCCCGATGGGGGCGCCAAGCGTCATTACCAGCGAAAAAGATGTCGGCAGGCGCGGGATTTTCAATGATGTTGATCAGGCCGTAGCAGCCGCCCAAAAGGCCCAGCAGCAGTTGATGGCTCTGCCCCTAGAAATTAGGGATCGAGCCGTTGCCGCCATGCGAAAGGTCAGCATTGAACGAACCCAGGAATTATCCCAGATGACAGTTGCCGAAACTGGCATGGGAAGAGTCGAGGACAAGGTCAAAAAGAATATTTTGGCCGCCACCAAGACGCCTGGTACGGAAATCCTGCGACCGCTGGCCTATACGGGCGACCACGGTCTGACGCTGACAGAGCGGGCTCCTTACGGGGTTATTTGTTCGATTACCCCAACTACAAATGCCACTGAGACCCCAATAAATAACGGCATCGGAATGATTGCCGCTGGAAACGCGGTTGTTATAAACGGGCATCCATCTGCAAAGGGGGTCATTAACCACACGATTCGGTTGCTGAATCAGGCTATGGTTGACGCTGGAGCTCCTGACAACCTGATTTCCAGCGTTGCAGTGCCGACGATTGAAAGCGCTGACAAGCTGATGAGGCATCCTGGTACTGCGCTGGTTGTGGTAACTGGCGGGCCTGGTGTTGTGCGAGCTGCGATGGCGACTGGCAAAAAGTGTATTGCTGCTGGTCCAGGCAATCCTCCGGTGTTGGTTGATGAGACGGCTCATTTGGAAAAGACCGCCAAGGATATCGTGGCTGGGGCGTCTTTCGATAACAACCTTATTTGCATCGTAGAAAAGGAGATCCTGGCCGTTGAGGCGATTGCGGATCGCTTGAAACAAGAGCTGATTCGGGCTGGGGCCTATTTGGTGCGAGACGCCCACGTTGGAAAGCTGACACAGTTGCTGGTTGATGGCGACCACCCCAACAAGCGATATGTCGGTAAAAACGCTGGGGTGATTCTTCGAGAAATTGGGATTGATGTTCCCCCTGACCTGCGTCTGGCATTTTTTGAGGCGCCGGAATCACACCCATTGGTTCAGATCGAGCAGTTGCTGCCTGTGATCCCCTTTGTCAGGGTGAAAAATGTTGAAGAGGGGATTGCCGCTGGATTGCGAGTTGAGCATGGTTTCCGCCATACAGCAGTCATGCATTCGTTGAACGTGGAAAACTTGCATCGCTATGCCAGTGTGGCTAACACGTCGATTTTTGTGAAAAACGCCCCGTCGACTGCTGGCCTTGGCTTTGAAGGTGAAGGGTACACATCTTTCACGATAGCCAGCCCAACTGGCGAGGGATTGACTACAGCCGTTCACTTCACCCGTGAACGAAGGTGTGTGCTGAAAGACTATTTCAGGATTGTCTGATTAGCGTTTGAGGATTGTTTTGCCGTTAAAGACCCCCATGTTCAAGGCACCGGATTTGACGATTCAGCCTGAGGCATTTGCGGGTCTTGAGGTATCTGGTATTCCAAGAGGCCTTGTATGTCTTGACGCCTTGGTAAAGAAAGCGGCGTCAAGGATTGTTTTGGCAAATCCAGTTTCACCCGGGAAGTTTTTGATCCTGATTGATGGAACAGTTGCAGAAGTCGAGGAGTCTCTTTTAGAAGCCGAGCGAATAGCAGGAGATCAGCTGATTGATCGCTTCTTCCTGCCATTTGCCCACAGCCAACTTGAGGCAGGCGTCTTTGGACTTACCAATGTAAAAAGTGACGATTCGCTTGGTATAGTCGAGTGTGCCACTACATGTGCTGGGATTCGTTCTTGTGATGCTGCTTTAAAGGCTTCAGAAGTCCAGCTGCTGGTGATTCACCTGTCGGCGGGCATCGGTGGTAAATGCTGGTACGCCTTTGCTGGCGAGCTATACGACGTGCAGGCTTCTGTTTTGGCTGCAACCAACGCCATTGACCAAGGGGGCAAGCTTCTTGGCAGCGAAATCATCCCAGCCCCCCATCCTGAGTTTTTGGAATCCCTAGGTCTTGGTTAATTGGAGTTCTTATGCTTAATCCCGCAAATGCCGTACTGGGTAAGCTGTCAGCTGTTTCCCAGGCAAACCTGTTTTTGCGCACTTTTGGCATCACAAAGATCCCCATGCTGGCCTTTGTTGGGCCGAAAATCATGAGTGTTAACGAGCAATCGGTGATTGTGCGAATTCCCTTGAATTGGCGCACTAAAAACCATCTAGGCAGCATGTACTTTGGGGTCTTGGCCGCAGGTGCGGATACTGCCGGCGCTTTTTTGGCCATGGACGCAATCTGGCGATCTGGCAGAAAAATCGACTTGGTTTTCAAAGATTTCAAGGCAACGTTCCTGCGCCGCGCAACTGGTGATGTGGATTTTCGGTGCACTGTGGGTGACCAAATTGGTGGATTGGTCCAAGAAGCCATAGCAACTGGGGATCGCCATGAAATGACGGTACCTGTTACAGCTGTAGTCCCATCCCAGGATCCAGAGCAGCTAGTGGCAACTTTCGAACTGACCTTGTCGATTAAACGTAGAAATTGATACCTGAAAACGCCACTAGTCGGGCCAGGAGTAAAAAGTCAAAACTTCCAAGGTTGCGTTCTGTTGGGTCTAAAGATACAATTCGCGGTGACGTTCCGAGGTGTTCTCTTTTTATCCCGTCAGGTTGTCGTTTTGTTGGAATGTCCCTCACATCTGGTTTTTGGAGCTCAAATGGTTTTCAGAGGTTGGTTAGTTTTTTTTCTTGTGGCGGCGTCTTTAAGTGTCTCCTGCGGTCAAAAGACAACACCCAAACAGGTACCAGGAGACCAGACATGCGAGGGAATGAACTGCGAAAACGAGGGCGCCTCGCAAGCTAAAGAAACACCTGTTCAAAAGCTGGTGGGGGCATCAGAAGCTGAGCTTGGAAACATGGTTTCAAATGGTGGCGGAAAGATCCCGACACCAGTGTGTAACCCTGTGAAACCAGATCAGTGCCGATTGGGGGATATTTCATTTGACAATGTATTAGTTAAACCTTTCCGAATGGATAGATACCTGACCACAGTGCTGGAATATCAAAAGTGTGTAGACGCTGGAATATGTACGGAGCCTAAATCAGGTGATCGCTGTAACTGGGGGATTAGTGGTCGCGAACTGCACCCTGTAAATTGCATCGACTGGGATCAGGCAAAGCAGTATTGTGCATGGGCGCACAAACGTTTATGCAGCAATTCAGAATGGGAATTAGAGTATGCCAGCACTGAAAACCGTAATTATCCATGGGGTAACAATCCTCCATCATGTGAGTATGCAACAATCTTCAAGGATGGACCTGGATGCGGAAGTGGAACCACGTCCCCAGTCGGAGCCAAACCGCAAGGGGCCAGCATGAATGGTGTGATGGACATGGTTGGTAACGTCTGGGAGTGGATTGAGGATGACTGGATTTGGTTCATCGACCGGGGTGAACGTGATGTTGGGGCAGCCAAGATAAAGCACCCAAGGTTGCCAATGAGGGTCAAGCGCGGAGGAAGCCTTGGGAGTCATGCCCAAGATATCTTGACTGGCAACATGGCCCCTGCTGTTGTGACTGACGTTTACTATCTTGGGGTAAGGTGCTGCGTCTCAAGCAAATAGAAAAGAGGCTTGGATGAATGCAAAGAAGTTAGCGGTGATTTTGGCGATTTTAGTGGTAATTTTGACGATTTTGCTGGTGGCTGCCCTTGTTTTGGTTTGGCAGTTTAGGCCCAAGGACGGCAGTGACGATGGACCAAATGTGGTAAGTGAACCTACGCAAACAACCCAAAAGGTTCCCGATACTCAGTCTAGCATCTTGCTTAATGACAAAGACAGTCTGGATCAGGCGCTGACTGTACGCACGCTCACTCTGCCTGGTGCAGATTTCTTTGGCATGGCATCTGCCGAATACCATAGAACGAATCTTCGTTCGGCCTCAATTGCCATCCCCAAAGAGGAGCTTTCAACCTATGGCAATTTTTCCTTCGTTACCATGGATTGGGAGAAGGAGTTTGGGGGCAGACCTTGGGCCGAATATGCCTTAACAGTGTTCAATCTAATGTTAAGGGAGAAAATTCTGACAAAGGCGAAGCCCATCGTTGAGGTACAGAACCTGCAGATACCACTTTGTGAAACGATTGAATGCCAACTTGCGGGACGTGCCAAATGGCGGCTTTTGTTCCCTGTGCTGCCAGATGTTCAGCAAGTAAATCCACCACTTATACTTGAACAACTACCTGAACAAAAAGCCGCTTTCCTAGGCGAGCTCCTCGCTACGGAAGAAGAGCTAAATGCGTTGGAGCCTAAACTAAAACCTTTTATGCGGGAAGATGGCACTGCCCATGTGCTGTTACGTTTGCAGTCTTCAGAGGTTGAAACCTGGCGTACAGATGGTGAGCTCAAGCTACAGGCCCTCGTCCTAAACGACTAAAGTCTATCTTTCAACCTCAGCTTAATTAGCGGCCTAAGCAGATCCCATGCCCCGAAAGCCAGGTCGACAGGCCTGACTTTACTTTTCCCGTTCTCTCTGGGGTAATGTCTTACTCCAACTTCTCCAATACGCATACCAGCGTGCTGGGCCACTAGCATAAACTCAGCTACCCCAGTGAAATAAGCGCCCTCCACCTTAAGTGCATCCCATACACCCCTGTGAAACACCTTCATGGCGCAGTTGACGTCACGGACTCCAAGAGCTGCACCTACTTTTAAAGACTGGTTGTACAAAAATGATAATGCTAGGCGATGTGGGTCATCCTTTCGCGGATTTCTGTAGCCGCTAACGATGTCAAAGTTCCCAATTTGTTCTAGCAGGCCGCCCATATCCATTAAATCAAACTGGGAGTCACCATCAACATAGCCAACTATAGAGTAGCGTGCTGAATCAATACCTCTGCGAATTGCTGGCCAGTATCCCACATGCCGTTCAAGGGTCAGGATTTTAACATTAGGGTGAACAAGGGCAGCCAGTAGCTTGCCAGTCGAATCTAAGCTTCCATCGTCTACAACGATTAGCTCCCAGCTATCAGAAAGTTGAGGAAGGGATTCCACAGCATTGGTAACCGAATGAAGTACAACCGCCTCTTCATTCCAAACAGGCATAACAACCGACAATTCACGCACCTTTGCTAACGCCGCCATACGTGGACTTCCACCTCTTATATATCAAAAACTCATGTAGTATCAGTGCCTTAGTAATAACAAACGACTAGATGCCAGCCAAACACGTCTAAGCCAACCTAGAACACGCTGCTCAAAAACTGTATCTGAGCGCTTTAGGATCGCATTCTTAACAAAACGAGCCATTCTCCATGGATGAGTTGCGAACCCCAACTGATAAAATGCAGCCATGGTTCCCACTTGAGCCAACCTAAGATACTTGGCATTAACGTTCATTGACGCAGAGGCCAATGATGTAACATCCATATATGCAAGGATATTATCTGAATCATCCCACTCAGAAAGCACCATCCCCATCTTCTCAAGCTCTTTATAAATGTCGGATCCTGGCAAAGGAGCGTACACGAAGATTCCCACATCATCGGCCCCAGCCAAAGCCAAGCGCATCGTGAACTTTATGGTCTGTAAGATATCCGCCCAGTTTTCATCAGGAAAGCCTATGATAATATTACATTTGACGTGAATACCAACTTGTGTCGCATTGCGCACTATATCCAGGAATTTCTCTATATCCAGCGGTTTCTTGATAGATAGTAACGTCCTCCAAGAACCACTTTCTGGCGACAGGGTCAGGTTTCTACAACCGGCTGCGTGCATTAATTCAAGCAATTCTTTGGATAAAACCTCGGTCCTGACCCCAGTTGGCAACTGCCAAGTGACGTTAACATTTCTATCAATCAGTAGATTACAGAAATCCTTAACCCACTTTGGTCTTACAACAAGGTTTAGATCAATGAAATGAAAATCGACTATCTGGTACGCCTGCACATAATGAATAATCTCAACAACAACGTCATCGGGATCTCGAAATTCTTGGTGATATTTCCAGAATCTGGCGCTAGAACAAAAGCGGCACTTTTTGGAGCAACCTCGACTTGCCAATATGGCAATACTGCGCCCACGCGCTACTCCGTACCCATCCATGTCGCCCATGTAGGGCTCAAGATCCACGAGGTCCCAGGCTGGCCATGGCAATTCACGAATCTTCGCACTTTGGGGTTGAGGAGAGTAACGGACTTCCCCATCTTGGAAAAACACCAAACCTGGCACTGTAGACAGGGAGCCATTCAACTCAACTGCTTTGGTGAAATCGACTATTGTCTGTTCTCCTTCACCAAGGGCTATGAAAGTGTTTTTTGGCAGTTGACTAACGATTTTATCGGCTGTCGCTGTAGCATGCTCACCACCAATAAGCACTGGAACTGCTGGATATTTCTGCCTTATTTGCCAGACGAGCCTGATCAATTGAGGCCAATCAGCAGTGAACATCGCACTGATGCCGATGACGTCGGGATTGTCACCAATTCGCTCTAAGATCTGCTGATGAGATAAACCACGGAAGAACACTTTAGGGATCTCTGTCTGGCCTACTTGGTCAATGGCCTCGCCGATGCCATCTATTATGTTAACTGTATGCCCAAATCGGCGCAGATTGGCCGCAAGATAGGCAACTGCAATGGGCATAGACAGCACCACGCTGTAACTACTTAGGCGGAAATATATCGGGGGACGGATCAAAACAACATGGGCCATGTACCTACTGTTCCTTAAATGAACTCCTAGCCAAGTAGAGTGATGCTACAAGACAAAAATCGTTTAATCAACTTAACTAGAGTCCCCTTGTCCAAATTTACAAATAAAAAGTTGGCTCAATACTGACAAGATCTATAAATCCGGCTCAATTGAGATCTAAAACAAAAAGGCCATAATTGGAGCTACACCAAACCAGTTTTCGCTCAGAATCCACTGTAAAACCACGTGGTTTCCAGCCACAGTGTTTTTGCCAAATGATGTGTCCTGAATCCGGATCGATTCGAAAAACCTCGCCAAATGGGTAGGTAGTAGCGTAAAGCATGCCATCAGCCCCTAACAAAACATTTCTAACAAAAAAACCCACTTTAATTCTTTTTTGTATCTTAAGCTCATTATCTAAGCCAATAATTTCTGCAAGAAACGGCCGTCCACCCCACAGTATCTGCCTTTTGGGGTCGAAGACAGTCCTGTATACAGATAGGTCATCAGCTTTCTTGATTTGCTGACGAGAATCTAGGTCATACTGCCTTATGTCTCTGGAAACGAGCATCGAAGACCGCCATATCCTACGTCCAGCAATGTCAGCCGTAAGGTGCGGCCAAGTCCATGAACCAGGAGTTGCCTCAAGGCTGGCTATCAAATGACCGTCAACCATTGAACTGATGTTTGCTTTTCCCCACCATTCCTCTGCAGTCCACAATGTATTGGAAATCGGGTCTTCGACTACCTTTGGATGCCTGAAGTCGTGACCCTTGAAAGTACCTGTTAAAGACAGGTTGTCAAAAATAAGCACCCCTTCATCAGAGACATAAAAGCGGTTTGTGATATTACTTTGATGAATTCGCTCTGGATACGACCCTGTATATATTATTTTTCTGGATAGGGACAAAGAATCGCCAATGGTCAGTTGGTTTACATGCTTTCTGTCGGTTCCAATTAAGATATCCGGAGAATAGAAATGCAAGGCATAGTACGGTCGCTCATCCAGTTTGAGCGCACCAACTTTTTCAGGGCTTTGCAAAAAGTTAGAGTGGATGAGAGAGTACGCTCCAAAGAGCGAAATCGAAATGATTTCAAATGAAACCCCAGCCACCGAAACAAATCTGGCCAGTCTCTTTCTACTAAGTGCGACTGCCAACAAGTGGGCAAACACAAAGCTGCCAAGATACAAAGATGGGAGAAAACCTCCCGCTAGTAAAGCAAGCGCAAACCCCCAAAACGCAGCGCAAATGTAAACAAGCAGTTTGTATACCAGCCCAACAATGGGATGCCGAAAAATCAGCCGCATCACCGTCATGGCAACGATGATTGCTAATGAATATTCCCAATAGCCAATTATTATGTTAAACAGCCAACCGCCAATCATCCTCAGAAACAATCGCTCTGCAAATTCGGGCTGTACCTCTGATGGAAACAACCAATTCAGTACAACAGACACGGTGGCTAAGGCGCCAAATATCCAGGCAATTGTGATGGCTCGGCGGAAAGGCGCAATAAGTAGGGGGGCCTGTCGCGTAAAATCTGTTTTAAAGCCGGCAAATAACTCCTTGTGAGATCATAGTTGTCTAGGAGGCTACACAATCGATGTAGTAATAGCCATTCTTTTTTACTAAGCCATGGATATCCGTCTCGAAACCTGGGAAGCGCTTGTTGAAGTCCTGGGCGAATTTCAGGTAGTTTACGATCTTGGAGTTGAAGCGCTCGCCTGGGATCAAAAGCGGGATGCCTGGTGGGTAAGGAGTCAGTAGCACGGCGGTGATTCTGCCTTCTAGTTCGTCGATTGGTACTCTTTCAATTCGGCGGTGCGCGATCATGGCGAAGGCATCGGCAGGCTTCATTGCTGGATCCATGTCTGACAGATACATCTCGGTTGTAAGCCTTGCTATGTCGTTTGCCTTGTAAACTTCGTGGATCTGGTCACAGAGGTCTCGAAGCCCAACCAGTTCATAACTTGGATTTTTTTCAACAAACTCAGGCATCACTTTCCACAAGGGTTGGTTGCGGTCATACAGGTCTTTGAATTGCTGCAACTCGGACATGAGAGTGTTCCAGCGACCTTTGGTTATCCCGATAGTAAACATGATGAAAAAGCTGTAGAGACCGGTTTTTTCAACGATAACGCCGTGCTCAGCCAGGTATTTGGTGACGATTGAAGCTGGAATTCCCCAATCTGAAAAGGCGCCATCAACATCCAAGCCAGGGGTGATAACTGTGCCCTTTATGGGGTCAAGCATGTTGAAGCCTGGGGCCAAATCGCCAAAACCGTGCCAGTGCTCGTTGCCCTTTAAAATCCAGTCGTTACGATCCCCAATTCCCTCTTCATCTGCGACTTCAGGCCCCCAGACCTTAAACCACCAATCATCGCCCCATTCAAGCTCGACCTTTTTCATGGCCCTTCTGAAGTCCAGTGCCTCTTTGATGGATTCTTCAACTAGGGACTTGCCGCCAGGTTGTTCCATCATGGCCGCGGAAACATCACACGAGGCAATAATCGCGTACTGTGGGGAAGTCGATGTGTGCATCAAGAAGGCTTCGTTGAACAGATCGCGGTCAAGTTTATTGGTCTCGGAGTCCTGCACCAGGATTTGCGATGCCTGTGACAAGCCTGCAAGCAGTTTATGCGTCGACTGCGTTGAAAAGACCAAGGACTCCTTGCAACGGCGGCTGCTTTTTCCTATTGCATGGTAGCCTTTGTAGAACTTGTGAAACGAAGCGTGTGGCAGCCATGCCTCGTCAAAGTGCAGCGTATCTATCTTGCCATCCAAAAGTTCTTTAATTTCCTCGACGTTATAGATCACGCCATCGTAAGTGGACTGAGTTATGGTCAGCACCCTAGGCTTGGCATTGGGATTTTTTTCCAAAATCTCTTTCGCAAAGGGATTGGCCAGGATTTTTGCCTTTATCCTATCCCACTGGAATTCTTCCTTGGGGATTGGGCCAATAATGCCAAAGTGGTTTCTGGTCGGCATCAAGAACACTGGAATGGCCCCAGTCATGATGATTGCGTGCAGGATTGATTTGTGGCAATTGCGGTCGACTACAACGATGTCTCCAGGTGCAACGGCCGAGTGCCAAACAATTTTGTTTGATGTGGAAGTACCATTGGTTACAAACAACAGGTGGTCAGCGTAAAAAATCCTTTGGGCATTGCGCTCAGCGGCCGCAACCGGCCCCGAGTGATCCAGCAGTTGCCCAAGCTCTTCAACCGAGCTACAAACGTCGGCCCTGAGCATGTTTTCGCCAAAAAACTGGTGAAACATCTGGCCGACTGGGGATTTTAGAAAGGCAACCCCACCTGAATGCCCCGGGCAGTGCCAAGAGTAGGAACTATCGGTGGCATAATGGGTCAAAGCCCTGAAAAATGGCGGTGCCAAGGATTCCACATAGGACTTGGCCTCACGCACCACATATCTTGCAATGAATTCAGGGGTATCTTCAAACATATGAATAAAACCATGCAGTTCCTTCAACACGTCATTCGGGATGTGTCTGGCCGTTCTGGTTTCACCATACAAAAATATTGGAATATCAGTATTACGGAAGCGAATTTCTTCAACAAAAGCACGCAGTTCTGCAATAGTCTCTTCCGACTCGTTCAGCAATTCTTCATCGTCGATAGACAAAATGAAAGCCGAGGCACGACTTTGCTGCTGCGCAAAGGACGCCATATCGATGTAGGAAGTAACACCAACAACCTCGAAGCCCTCGTTCTCAATGGCTTTTGCCAAAGCACGGATACTAAGACCAGAGGTGTTTTCAGACCGAAAATCCTCGTCAATAATGATGACCGGAAAGCGAAATCTCATTTGACCATCGTCCTCCCAAAGCAAGGTGTGTAAACCAAGCAGGCCCAAGGGCCATGCAAAGGCGAAGTTTCTACTTCGAGCGCGGCCATGTCAAGGGTGCGGGGGCGGGAAGGCGGCGGGAAAAGGCGGGGGCAGGGACAGGGACAGGGACGGGGACGGGGAGATCTTCGTGTTACAGGATTTGGAGCTAAAAGGCGGTCGAGAGGGCACCCAGCAACATGGTCCGGGGGCAATCCTGGAGGGCGCTATCGGGAGTTGCCGGGACCCGACGTCGCCCCCAAAATCACCGTCTAGTCGATGACGAAGGCTGGCGAGACAG